>Ga0209443_1000379_pt1 | contig 30002 bp, 20 predicted proteins | sample LauGreBMM110DCMD_2_FD_187571 | JGI IMG/M metagenome (GOLD analysis project Ga0209443, IMG submission 187571) | Freshwater lake microbial communities from Lake Michigan, USA - Su13.BD.MM110.DCMD (SPAdes) (version 2) | ecosystem: Environmental > Aquatic > Freshwater > Lake | place: Lake Michigan... | reverse complement strand
GTTTGCGTAAGCGATCTATGACTTCTCAGGAATCCCTCTTTATCGGCATCCAAAATGGCTACCAATGAAACTTCCGGTAAATCCAATCCTTCACGAAGTAAATTCACTCCAATTAAAACATCAAAAATTCCTTTTCGTAAATCTTGCATGATTTCAATTCTCTCCAAAGTGTCCACATCGGAGTGAATGTAACGGCAACGAATACTGACTTTTGTGAGATATTTCGCCAATTCCTCTGCCATTCTTTTGGTTAATGTGGTGACCAGTACACGTTCATCCAACTCACATCGCAATTGAATTTCTTCAATCAAATCGTCGATTTGGTTCAAACTCGGGCGCACTTCAATCACGGGATCGAGCAAACCGGTAGGGCGAATAATCTGTTCTACATAAACTCCATCACACTTTTGCAATTCATAATCTGCAGGAGTTGCAGAGACATAAATCACCTGGTTTTGCATCGATTCAAATTCCTCAAATTTCAACGGCCGGTTGTCCATCGCCGCTGGGAGTCGGAAACCATACTCCACTAAATTCTCTTTCCGACTTCTATCACCTCCATACATCGCATGAACTTGCGATAAGGTAACATGACTTTCGTCCACTACCATCAAGAAATCTTTAGGGAAATAATCAATCAAACAGAACGGTCTTGTACCCGGTTGGCGACCATCAAGGTAACGAGAATAATTCTCAATTCCGGAGCAATAACCAAGTTCACGAATCATTTCTAAGTCGAAATTGGTGCGTTCTTCCAAGCGTTTTGCTTCGAGATGTTTGCCAATTTCTTTAAAATAATCAACTTGTTTTACCAAATCCTGTTGGATTTCCCAAATGGCATTTTGTAATACATCAGGTGAAGTCACAAACATATTTGCTGGATAAATAGTCAATTTTTCAAATTTCTCAATTACCTGATACGTTTTAATATCGAAACTTTCAATTTCTTCAATTTCATCCCCAAAGAAGTGAATTCTATACGCATCATCGGCATAACTCGGATATACTTCCACCGTGTCGCCTTTAATTCTGAAATTCCCCGGTGTAAATTCCCCTTCGGTTCTAGAATACAAACTTTGCACTAAAGAATGTAGGAATTTAGTTCGAGAAATTATTTGGTTTTGCTCAATAGCGATTACATTTTTCTGAAATTCTACAGGATTTCCAATACCATACAAACACGAAACCGATGCCACAACCAAAATATCTCTTCGCCCAGAAAGTAGGGAAGCGGTCGTACTCAAACGCATTTTCTCCAATTCCTCATTGATAGATAAATCCTTTTCAATAAAAACTCCCGTCACCGGCATGAAAGCTTCCGGCTGATAATAATCGTAATAGGAAACAAAATATTCTACCGCATTATTTGGAAAAAACTGCTTGAATTCCGAATATAATTGGGCAGCAAGTGTTTTATTATGAGCTAAAACTAGGGTAGGTCTTTGAATTTCTTCGATAACATTGGCTACTGTAAACGTCTTTCCAGAACCAGTAACTCCAAGTAATGTTTGAAATTTTTCTCCATCAACAATCCCACGAGCCAATTTATCAATCGCTTGAGGTTGGTCGCCTTTGGGTTGATAATCGGAAACAACTTGGAATTTCATTTAAAAAAGGGATTCAAAATTTGAAAAACAAAGGTACAAAGGAATTGTAAAATAATAGGATAACAATAACTTAAAACTTCCAACTTTTTTGTTGTGTATCACTCAAGAAAGTCCATGCTACAAAGCGGCTTGTTTTTTGGCCTTGAGCCATTTCAATTGTTTTAATTGTTACAGCATTTACTTTTTGAAGGGTATTGAGAATGCTTTTTAAATTTTCCTTTTTAGATACCAATGTGGTAAACCAAAAACAATTCATAGGAAATTTAGCACTTTCATAAGCCATTTGGGTCAAGAAACGAATTTCGCCACCGTTGTACCACAATTCCCTATTTTGCCCTCCAAAGTTGAATAATGGTTGATTTGATTTAGTATTTTCTAGATTGTTGGTTTTTCTAATATTTGCTTTAGCAGCCTCCATTGCAGAGGCATGAAAAGGTGGATTGCAAATTGTAAAGGCAAATCTATCTTCGGGAGTGATAATATTCTTAAAAATAAAACGAGGTTCTGTTTGTAATTGTAAACTAATAAAATCTATTAATTTTTCATTAAAACCAATAATTTCTTTACAATTTTGAAGTGCTGTTTCATCTATGTCGCAACCTACAAAACTCCAACCATAAACAGTATTTCCAATAATAGGATAAATACAATTAGCGCCAATTCCAATATCTAGACCTTGGATATTCTCCCCTTCAGGTAGAATTCCATTATTAGAGTCTGTTAATAAATCAGCTATATAATGGATATAATCGGATCTTCCTGGGAGTGGTGGACAAAGATAATTTTTTGGAATATCCCAATCTTGAATATCATATTCCGAAATCAACAAAGCTTTGTTTAATAATTTTACCGCCTCAGAATTACTGAAATCCATGGTTAGTGTTTCGTATTGATTGGTAAAAACAAAGTCTTTTAAATCGGGACAACATTGAATTAATTGTTTAAAATCATAACCAAATCTATGTTTGTTTCGAGGATGAAGATTGACTTTATCGGTTGTGATTTGTGCTTTTTTCATGTTGTACAAAGGTAAGGAATCTAAAGTTGTAATTACTAATCCATACATTCCATTAGCAATAAATCGCCTGTTTTGTGTTCTATAACTACAATACCGTCTTTGGCAACAAAATTACTACTTCCGGTTCTGTATCCCATTGTTAAAGTATCTTCGTTAAAAGGATAATGCAAATTGACAGAATAAATTCCCGTTACTTTTCCAATTGGAATTAATGAAATTGGAGTTTTTTCAGTGTACCATTTTTCGAATCTTCGAGGCAGTAGAAATACTTTTGAATGGTCGTCAATAATCACAATTTTAAGTTTGTCGCGATAATTGGCAATATTGGTAAGATTGGTAATCGTATGATCGGCACGTTTCCCTGTTGCCCATAACACATTTACAGCGGGAATATTTCTAGCGTGCAAGTAATCAAATGCTTTTTCTAAATCTGTTTTATTTTGATCGGGAGTAGGAATAATCTCAATAGGGTAGTGGCTTTCTTTGTAATAATTGGCATCAAAACCTCGGTCGAAATCACCCAACAAAACATCCACTTTTATTCCAAGTTCTACCACGCGTTCCATTGCTGAATCCAAGACCAATACTAGTGGCGACCATTCCAATAATTGCCCTAATAATTCATCGCTACACGAAGCACCATTAGCAATAATTAGTGCGGGTTCTTGATCGTCGCGAACAATGTGGTGAGAAGACATTTTTAATTTTTTAAAAAGTAAAAATACAATTTAATTGAATTAGTTTACAATGTAATTTCTGTAGTCTTGTTCTGACAAACTAAAGTAACCCAAAGGATAATTGGCTTCGTTATTGGTATTGATTATATTTCCACGAACCGTAGCTGAAGGCGATTGAAACGGACTACCTCCGCTATTATTTCCTGCAATTGAAATTAATATCCTCATGTAGTTGTAGTATTGTCTTGATATTCCTGACAAGGTAATCTCAAAATTTTGACCTGATTCTAATTTGTCACTTCGGTACAAACCTAAGATTTGATTCCCCTGAAAGTTGATGTCCTCTTGAGCAAAATAGATAGGAATAACAGTATAACTTGGCTTAAATTTAAAAAGATAATAATCCTGCGTAGTTCCATTATCGGTATAATAGGTTTTTATTTCAGTGGCATCTCCTGTAAAACCAACATTGTTAATTTGTTCAATTCTATCTATTTGAGGTACGGATTTTAAGGTTTCAGTTGCAGTATAAGTAGTACCATTTGAATTGACCGTAAGCATGTAATTTCTGTTCAATACAGGTGTAAAATTAGAACATACATAACTACCTGCAACATTCGATTCTACAAAATTAAAAACGTTATTTGAAGCATCTGTAATGAAAATAGTCGCTCCAGAAACTGTTGGAATTTGAGTGTCATAATAAGAAGTTGTCTTTGATAATTTAATGGTCTGCACATTTCCTAAAGTCCCTTTTTGCCATCTAATAGCCGCTTCGATTACGAGTTTAGGTTCCATGGTATTCAAATCGATATCGACCACTGTTTCGCAACTAGAAACTAGGATGGATCCAATAAATGCTAGTATTATTTTTATATTTTTCATTGTCTTAAAATTTAAAATTATAACTCACCGCCGGAACTGCCCCAAATATTGAAAATCTCACAGCTTCATTAGCACCAGTTTCGTTATTTTGTTTGAAAGTAATAGAAGCTGCATTCTGTCGGTTGTAAACATTATAAATACTGAAAACCCATTCTGCTTGCCAATTTTTCTTTTTCTGTGGTTTAGGAATATAAGTTGCTGAAATATCTAAATGGTGGTAGGTTGGTAATCTATTTTCATTTCGTAAACCAAAACTAGGAATCGTAATTCCTTGGTATTGGTATTGCCCATTTGGGTAGGTTACTGGCTGACCAGTTTGTAAAATAAAATTGGCTCCAAACGACCATTTATTACTCCAATTGTAATTACCTGTAAAAGCAACATTATGTAATTTATCGTAAATTGAACTGTACCAATTCCCATTGTTTATTCCAATTTCATTAGCCGTTCTTCCGGGTGTTTGTTGCTCAGAACGTGACAAAGTGTAAGAAACCCAACCGTTTAATTTACCAGTATTTTTACGAAGCATCAACTCTAATCCGTACGATCTTAATTGGCCGTTTAGAATTACTTGTTCTAGTGCTTCATTTGCAATTAAATTAGCTCCGTCTATATAGTTAATTCTGTTTTTTACCGTTTTATAAAAAGTTTCTACTTCTACGGAATAGGTATCGTCATTGAAATTCTTAAAATACCCTAAAGCAACTTGATCGGCAATTTGTGGTTTAATATAACTGTCACTAGGTGTCCATACGTCTAATGGAGTAGGAGACGAGGTATTTGAAACCAATTGTAAATACTGTATCATTCTGTTGTAACTCGCTTTAATTGATTGGTTGTTATCTATAGAATAAGAAGCTGAAAATCGTGGTTCTAAATTATCATAGGTTTTAATTACTTCATTATTTCCGTATAATTTTGTAGCAATAGGAATTCCCTTTTCGTAAATTTTAAGTTGGTTATTGAAAGTTACTGCTTCATTATTTTGATATAAATTTACTTTTGACGACCCTAATCTATAAAATTGACTGTATCTAAAACCGTACATTAATTCTAATTTATCGGTAATTTTTTGTTCAGCCTCAAGGTAAATAGCAGGTTCAAAAGCATATTTTTTATCCAATTGACGGTAATTAATTCCTGATTCTAATGTGGTAGGAGAAATTGACCCAGGATTAAAATCGTAATAAATGGCATTTATCCCATAATTCAATTTGATTTTATCTGAAATATAATTTTTGAAATCGTATTTTAAATTGTAATTCTTTATTCCTGAATCGTATTTAAACCCAACAAAATCAAGTTGTAAACCATAGTAATAATCGCTATAAATGAAAGATAAATTGGAAAATAGTTTATCAGAAAATAAGTGATTCCATCTTAAATTGGAAGTAGCATTTCCATAAATATTAGTAAAACTACCTGCTAAATTAAATACATCGCGACCAAAATAGCCTGAGACATATAAACTATTGTTTTTATTGAGTTTGTAATTTAATTTGGTATTTAAATCATAGAAATAAGCCGAGTTTTTATTGCTGGATAGTTTCAAAAACAAATGGGCATAAGAACCTCTTCCGGCAATAATAAACGAACCTTTGTCTTTTACTATTGGTCCTTCTAGTAACAATCGGCTTGAAATTAAACCAATTCCACCATTGGCATGGAAACTTTTTGAATTCCCGTCTTTTTGATAGACATCCAATACAGAACTTGCTCTTCCTCCAAATCTAGAAGGAATTCCCCCTTTGTATAATTTTAAATCTTTAATAGCGTCCGGATTGAAAACAGAGAAAAATCCGAAAACGTGGGAAGAATTGAAGATTGTTGCCTCATCTAAAAGGATCAAATTTTGATCGGCACCACCACCACGAACATTGAAACCAGAAGCACCTTCGCCAGCATTGGCAACCCCTGGAAGTAAAAGCAGAGATTTTAAAACATCAACTTCACCTAAAACTACAGGCATTTTTTTAATTGTTGCTATAGAGAGTTTATTCACACTCATTTCGGCTTTTTGAGTGTTGGTTGTTTTTTTTTCGGTAATAATTACTTCTTGAAGTTCTTCGCTATTTTCTGAAATGGAAACATTAAGCTTGGTATTTTTATTTAAATCAACATTGATTTCTTTGGTTTGGAATCCAATAGAGCTAATTTCGATTTTATAATTTCCTTTAGGAATGGTAATAGAATAGAAACCATATTCATTGGTTGAAGTATAGGCGGGAATTGATTTAATTATAACATTAGCTCCAATTATGGTTTCGTTACTATTGTCTGCTGTAATAGTTCCACTTAAGGTAACTTTTTCTTGTGAAAATCCAGTTGCTATTATAGTTAATAACAATAATAGTACTGCGGTTATTTTGTTTGATTTCATGTTATAAATTAAAGGTGCAAAATTGATAAAAATATTATAGATACCCAAGAAATCATCTGTTAATCTACAGTTAAATTAAGATTTGCATAAAAAAAAAGCTGCCAAAATTGACAGCTTAGGTTTTGAAAAGTATTTATTTAGCTTAATTTAGCGTCCAAATTTTCTTTTATTGCCGCCAAAAACCCTTCGGTAGTTAAATAATCAGCGCTTGTAAGTCCTTCAGGTTTAACCAACATGGCTAAATCTTTTGTCATTTTTCCGCTTTCAACGGTGTCAATGCAAACTTGTTCCAAGGCATGGCAAAAACCGATTAATTCTTGATTTTCATCTAATTTTCCTCGGTGTTCTAATCCTCTTGTCCATGCAAATATGGAAGCAATTGGGTTGGTTGATGTTTCTTTTCCTTTTTGGTGTTCTCTGTAATGACGTGTCACTGTTCCATGAGCTGCTTCAGCTTCCACCGTTTTTCCATCAGGAGTAACCAAAACTGAAGTCATTAATCCTAAAGAACCAAAACCTTGTGCTACAGTATCCGATTGAACATCGCCATCGTAGTTTTTACAAGCCCAAACAAATCCACCATTCCATTTCATGCATGAAGCAACCATGTCGTCAATAAGTCGGTGTTCGTAAGAAATTCCTTCTTTTTCAAATTCTGATTTGTAGCTTTTTTGATACACTTCTTCAAAAATATCTTTGAATCGTCCATCATAAGCTTTAAGAATAGTGTTTTTGGTAGAAAGGTACAACGGCCATTTTTTTGTGAGTGCCATTTGAAAAGAAGAATGCGCAAATCCGTAAATGCTTTCGTCGGTGTTGTACATTGCCATTGCAACACCATCGCCTTCAAAATCATAAACTTCCCAGGATTTTGTCTCTCCTGATTCGCTTGTAAAAGTCATAGTTAATTTTCCTTTTCCCTTGATAACCGTATCAGTTGCTTTGTATTGATCTCCAAAAGCGTGACGACCAATTACGATTGGCTTGGTCCAACCTTGAACATAACGCGGAACATTTTTCATGATAATAGGTTCTCTAAAAACCGTTCCGCCCACGATGTTACGAATAGTTCCATTAGGTGATTTCCACATTTTTGACAAATTAAATTCAGTCACCCGTTCTTCATCTGGCGTAATGGTGGCACATTTGATACCCACATTGTATTTTTTTATTGCTTCAGCTGAATCAATAGTAATTTGATCTTTGGTAGCTTCGCGGCTTTCAATTCCTAAATCATAATATTTAATATCTAAATCTAAATAAGGAAGTATTAATTGTTCTTTAATGAATGACCAAATGATTCTTGTCATTTCATCACCATCTAATTCAACGATTGGGTTAGTAACTTTAATTTTTGCCATTTTATAGGTGTTTATATTTAATAAATCTAAGGGTGCAAATATAATAAATTCATTTTCATTTGTATTTTAGATTTATAACTATATCGTTTGAATTGTGAATTTCTCAAAATAGCAGCTTTATAAAAATGAAATTGACAATTATAATTTTTTTATTTTGTCAAAAAAAAAGCCTCAGCAATTGCGGAGACTTTTTATTATAATCAGACAACTGACTAACGTCTTTTATCTTTAATTTTTGCTTTTTTACCAGTAAGTTCTCTGAAGTAAAAGATACGAGCTCTACGAACAGAACCTTTTTTGTTAATTTCTACTTTTTGTAAAGCAGGTAAGTTAACTGGGAAAATACGTTCTACACCAATAGAACCAGACATTTTACGAATTGTAAAAGTTTCAGTATTTCCTGAACCTCTTCTTTGAATGACAACTCCTTTAAAAAACTGAGTTCTTGTTTTTTCACCCTCTTTAATTTCGTAGTAAACTGTGATTGTATCTCCAGCTCCGAATTCAGGGAATTCTTTTTTAGTTCCGAACTCGTCTTTAACGAATTTCAATAAATCTGCCATGATAATTTTTTTAATTATGGTTTTAAATCTGAGCAACATTCACGGATTTCGCCAGAGGTTGGTCAAACGTGGGTGCAAATGTAATTAATAATTGATAATTAACAATGGATAATCTAAAAAAAATCAATAAATATAATAGAAAACTAATTATCAACAATTCAATGTCAATTATCCATTATCCATTATCAATTATTCATTATCAAGTAAATCAGGTCTTCGGTTTTTAGTATGTTCAAAGGCTTTTTCTTCTTGCCATTTTTCAATTTTAGCAAAGTTGCCACTGGTTAAAACTTCTGGAACTTTCCATCCTTTGTAATCGGCAGGACGAGTGTAAATTGGACCAGATAATAATCCGTCTTGAAAGCTATCGGTTAAAGCAGAAGTTTCATCGCTTAAAACACCCGGAATCAATCGTATCAATGCATCTGATAAAACTAATGCTCCTAATTCACCACCCGACAACACATAATCTCCAATAGAGATTTCCTTAGTTATAAAATGATCCCGTACCCGCTGGTCAACTCCTTTATAATGTCCGCAAAGGATAATTATATTTTTAGACATAGACATTTTATTGGCCATTTTTTGATTCAAGGTTTCACCGTCAGGAGACATATAGATAATCTCGTCGTAATTTCTTTGTGTTTTTAAATGGTAAATACAATCATCGATAGGTTGGATAGTCATTACCATTCCTGCGCCACCTCCAAAAGGATAGTCATCAACCGATTTTTGTTTGTTGGTGGTATAATCTCGTAAATTGTGAAAGTGAACTTCTACAAGTCCTTTGTCGATAGCGCGTTTCATTATGGATGCCTCAAATGGACTTCTTAATAAATCAGGTAATAGGGTGATAATATCTATTCGCATTTGTAATTAAGGAAAATTTAAAGTTGCAAAGGCTCAAAGGTACAATGTTTTTGTAGGATTTAAAATCGAGACTTATTAATTTGAACAAATTTATCAAAAACCATTTTAAAGTCCACATTTTTCTGTTACATTTATACCTCTAAAAAAAATCAATATGGAAATATGTAAAAAAATTATCGCTACTAGTACCTTATTTTTATTTGCGGTTACGGCGCAATCACAATTGGATAGCGTTGAAAAAATTAAAAGTAATATGGAAAATCCTCTACTTCAAAGAAGTACTTTGCAATATCAAGCTCCTCCTTTTGACAAAATTAAAGACGAACATTTTAAGCCTGCATTTGAATTTGGTTTAAAAGTTCACGATAAAGAAATTGATGCGATTGCTAATAATTTTGAAAAAGCTGCTTTCGAAAATACGGTATTGGCCCTAGAAACAAGTGGCGTTGATTTATATAGAGCAGTTGGAATTTTTTCCAATCTCACGGGGTCCAATACAAACCCAACTTTACAAGCTATAGATGAGGAATATGCGTCAATTTTCTCTGCTCACAACGATAAAATTTATTTGAATAGTAAGTTGTATAAACGTATTAAGGCTATCGATTTAGATGCTTTACAAGGGGAAGATAAAAAGTTGACAGAATATTATTTGCAACAATTTGAGTTGGCAGGAGCCAATTTATCTCCTTCTAATAAGGAGAAGATGAAAAAAATAAACAGTGAATTGGCCACATTAGGAACTTCATTTGGAAATAAATTATTAACCGCTAGAAAAAAAGGTGCTCTACTTTTTGATAAAGAATCTGATTTGGAGGGTTTAAGCGTAGACGAACTTACAGCTGCCAAAATTAGAGCTTCCGAAGCGGGTCATCCTGGGAAATTTTTAATAGGTTTATTAAATACCACTCAGCAACCGTTATTGCCAAGTCTAAAAAATAGAGCCACAAGAGAGAAATTATTCAAGTCTTCATGGACTAGAGCAGAGAAAAATGACGATGGTGATACCAGAGAAATACTTTTAAAAATGGCTAAATTACGTTTGCAAAAAGCGAAATTAATGGGAAAGAAAAGCTATGCAGAATGGAGATTACAAGATCAAATGGCAAAAACCCCTGCTAATGCTATGAACTTATTATCTCAAATAGCCAAACCTGCTGTAGCTAAAGCAAAAATTGAAGCGAAAGAAATCCAAGAAATAATTGATATACAAAATGGTGGTTTTAAATTAGAGCCATGGGATTGGAATTTTTATTCTGAACAAGTTCGTAAATCAAAATATGATTTAGATGAAAGTCAAATTAAACCTTACTTTGAATTAACTACTGTTCTTGAGAAGGGTGTGTTTTTTGCTGCTCAACAAATGTATGGAATCTCCTTTAAGGAACGCAAAGATTTACCAATTTACAACTCGGATGTGGTCGCTTATGAAGTTTACGACAATGATGGAAATTCAATGGCAATTTATTACCTAGATTTCTACACTAGAGACAACAAAAATGGTGGAGCATGGATGAATAATTTTGTAAATCAATCGCATTATTTAGATCAAAAACCGGTGATTGTGAATGTTTATAATTTCTCCAAACCTCCAAATGGAAATCCTTCTTTAATTAGTTTTGACGATGTTACCACTTTATTTCATGAATTTGGACATACCCTTCACGGATTGTTTGCCAACCAGCAATATGTATCCCTTTCAGGAACTTCAGTGCCCCGTGATTATGTAGAATTCCCTTCTCAGATAAATGAACACGCCGCTTTAGATCCAACAGTTTTGAAAAATTATGCAATTCATTATCAAACTAAAGAACCAATTCCTCAAGAATTAATTGATAAAATAAAAAAAGCCGACACTTTTAATAAAGGCTATGATGTAACCGAATTATTGGCAGCAGCTACCTTAGATATGGCTTGGCATAGTGTAGAAAAAGAATCTGATTTTAAACCAGCTTTGGTATTCGAAAAAGAAGCCTTAGCAAAATACGGTTTATTGGTTAATGAAGTTCCTACAAGATACCATTCACCTTATTTCGCACATATTTGGAGTGGTGGATATTCATCAGGATATTATGCATATACTTGGTCGAAAACTCTTGATTATAATGCTTACGATTGGATGCAGGCTAATGGGGGTATGACTAGAGAAAATGGAGAGCGCTTAAGAAAATTTATATTATCTGTTGGTAATAGTGTTGACTTAAATCAAGCTTTTAAAGATTTTGTAGGTCATGAAATGGAAGTTGCACCGTATCTAAAAAATGCGGGATTTTAATTAAGGATTTTTTTTGTAATAGCTATTTCACAGAGATTCTAAGAGTTATTTTCTACCTAAACATATCTTCCATACCTGGAATCATTGGTATATCTACTTTGGTAACTGCGTCTAATTCTTCAAGGTTTACTTTGGCTGCTTTTTCAAGTGCTTTGTTCATGACAACAATTAAATAGTTTTCTAATTGGTCTTTGTCTTCCAATAATCTGTTGGATATTTCAACAGATTTCACTTTGCTATTAGCAGTTAGAGTTAGCTTTAATTGTCCGTCAGTGCTTTGCTCGTCAATTATGACCGTATCCAATCTATTTTTAGTTTCTTCAATTCTTTGTTGGGTCGCTTTTAATTTAACCATCATTCCCATTAAATCCATGATATTTTAATTTTAAATATGAAACAAATTTACAAAAAAATAGCCTAATAAGTAATAACAAAAAATTTCCATTTTGCGATACTTTCTTAAATTGCTTTGTCTTATTTTTGCACCAACAATAAAACAAGATAATCGCTAACCCATGTCTGAAATAAAACCGCCTTTAGCAAAGATAATTCCAACTACAATAGAGAAATTTGATGATATTCGAATCGACAATTATTTTTGGTTGAATGATAAAGAAAATCCGGAAGTTATTGATTATCTAAACAAAGAAAATCAGTATTATCAGGAGATGACCGCTCCTACCCATAATTTCCAAAAAGAATTATTTGAAGAAATGAAATCTAGAATTAAGGAAGACGATCAATCAGTTCCGTATTTATACAATAGTTATTATTATATCACTCGATTCGAAATGGGAAGTGATTATCCTATCTACTCAAGAAAAAAAGGAAGCCTTACTGCAAATGAGGAAATTTTGTTCAATTGCAATGAATTAGCAAAAGGGCATAAGTATTTTAAATTAGGGGGATTGAGCGTTAGTTCTGACAATCAATATATTGCATTTTCAGTTGATACTGTAGGAAGACGAATTTATACAATACAAATTAAAAATCTTATTACTGGCGATCTTTTCATTGATAATATTGAAAACACAACTGGTGATAGTACCTGGGCCAATGATAATTTAACCCTTTTTTACACCCGTCAGGATGAACAAACATTACGTTCAGATAAAGTATTCAAACATAAACTAAATTCTGATTCTGCCAATGATAGGTTAGTTTATTTTGAAAAAGACGATACCTTTTCAGTAGAAGTTACCAAAGAAAAATCAAAGAAATATATTGTTATTAGTTCCTCAAGTACAATGACAACCGAGTTTAGAACTTTATTAGCGGACCAGCCTGATGGTGAATTTAAGATGTTCCAAAAAAGAGTACGAGGTTTGGAATATGATATTGCTCATTTTGGTGCTCATTTTTATGTATTAACCAATAAAGATGATGCAACCAACTTCAAGTTAATGAAAACTCCTGAATTGTCTACAACCAAAGAAAATTGGGTTGATTTAATTCCGCATCGTGAGGAAGTTTTAATTGAAGATATTGATATTTTCAGGGATTTCTTGGTGGTTACAGAAAGGGCTAGCGGGTTGAATACCATTCGAATTATACCGTGGAGTGGAGCTGGAGCATATTATTTGCCTTTTGAGAGCGAAACTTACACCGCTTATACTTCTACAAATGTCGATTTTGATACTGATATTTTGAGATTTGGATACCAATCAATGGCGACACCAGCTTCTATAATTGATTTCAACATGAAAACATTGGAAAAGCAAATCATGAAGGAGCAACAAGTTTTAGGAGGAAAATTTGATAAAAAAAATTACACTGAAGAGCGGGTTTGGGCAACCGCTCAGGATGGTATAAAAGTACCAATTTCAATGGTTTATAGAAAGGATTTGAAAAAAGACGGAAATAATCCGATGCTACAATATGCCTATGGATCCTACGGCTATTCCATGGATGCAACATTTTCATCTACACGATTGAGTTTATTGGACCGCGGATTTATATTTGCAATAGCGCACATTCGCGGTGGTGAGGATTTAGGACGTAATTGGTATGAAGATGGAAAATTGCTAAAAAAGAAAAATACTTTCACTGATTTTATCGATTGTTCTAATTATTTAATAGCGGAAAAATACACTTCATCTTCCCATTTATATGCTGAAGGAGGATCGGCAGGAGGGTTATTGATGGGAGCCATTGCTAATATGGCGCCCGAGTTATACAATGGGATTATTGCTCAGGTTCCATTTGTGGATGTGGTTACTACGATGCTAGACGATACAATTCCCTTAACCACAGGCGAGTACGATGAATGGGGAAATCCTAACGTTAAAAAGTTTTATAATTACATTAAAACCTATTCTCCTTACGATAACGTAAAATGTCAAGATTATCCTTCAATGTATGTGTCCACTGGCTTACATGATTCACAAGTTCAGTATTGGGAACCTGCAAAATGGGTAGCGAAATTGCGTGTTTTTAAAACTGACAATAATGCTATCTATCTGGATACCAATATGAATGCTGGTCATGGAGGAGCTTCAGGAAGATTTGAAGCGTTAAAAGAACTGGCGAAAGAATTTTCTTTTTTACTAGATTTAGAAAAAATTAGAAAGTAATTAGAAATTTATTGTTAAATTTGCATTAAACGAGGTTATCATAGATTGATTTTTTTTAATCTTAATTGACTACTTTTTATGAACGAAAAAATAAATGCCTTCGAAAGCGTGCTAGATTTAATTGGGAATACTCCTTTAATTAAATTAAATAAAGTTACTGAGAACCTAGATGGAAATTTCTACGCTAAAGTAGAAGCTTTCAATCCAGGCCACTCCTCGAAAGATAGAATTGCTTTGTTTATTATTGAGGAAGCTGAAAAAAAAGGCATATTATCTCCTGGTGATACTATAATTGAAACTACTTCTGGAAATACTGGGTTTAGTTTGGCAATGGTGAGTATTATTAAAGGTTACAACTGTATTTTAGCAGTAAGTTCAAAATCTTCGCTTGATAAAATTGATATGTTACGAAGCATGGGTGCAAAAGTATATGTTTGCCCTGCCAATGTTTCTGCTGATGATGAACGTTCTTATTATTCAGTTGCAAAACGATTACATGAAGAAACTAAAGGATCAGTTTATATCAATCAGTACTTTAATCAATTGAATATTGATGCCCATTATAAAACTACTGGACCAGAAATTTGGGAACAAACAAAAGGTAAAATCACACATTTAGTAGCTTGTAGTGGAACAGGAGGAACAATTTCAGGAATTGCAAAATACTTGAAAGAAAAAAATCCAAATATTAAAATTTTAGGGGTTGACGCTTTTGGATCGGTATTAAAAAAATACCACGAAACAAGAGAGTTTGACAACGATGAAATATATCCATACCGAATTGAAGGTTTGGGTAAAAACTTAATTCCATCGGCAACCGATTTCGATTCGATAGACGACTTTATGAAAGTAACCGATGAGGAAAGTGCTCATGCAACTCGTGAATTAGCAAAAAGAGAAGGATTGTTCGTTGGATACACTTCGGGTGCTGTTCTTCAAGCTATTAGACAATATGCGCAAGAAGGAGAATTTGATAAAAATAGTAATGTGATAGCAATTTTTCCTGATCACGGTTCACGCTATATGAGTAAAGTTTTTAGTGACGATTGGATGAATGAGCAAGGTTTCTTTGATAGTATAAAAACGGAAGAAGCTCAAAAAATAGAATTTATAAAATAATTTAATTTATAGATTATAAAAAAAAACTCCAGAGCTATTTGGAATTTTTTTTATTTAAATATTTTATGATTCAATCTTCTGAATTTTTATCTAAAATCTGCAATCTAAAATCCTATTCCTCCATCGTATGATAAACGTTCATCACGTCATCATCTTCTTCAATTTTCTCAATAAGTTTTTCTACATCGGCCATTTCAGCTTCAGAAAGTTTTTTAGTTATTTGAGGAATACGCTCAAATCCAGAAGATAATATTTCGATTCCTCTGTTTTCTAATTCTTTTTGAATTGTTCCAAAATTTCCAAAAGGAGCATAAATTAAGATTCCATCTTCATCTTCAAATACTTCTTCAGCACCAAAATCAATGAATTCCAATTCCAATTCTTCGGGATCCAAGCCATTAGCAGGGATTCTGAAATTACAGGTATGATCAAACATGAATTCAACCGAACCTTGAGTTCCAAGTGTACCATTGCATTTGTTAAAATAACTCCTAACGTTGGCAACGGTTCTATTGTTGTTGTCAGTTGCAGTTTCTACAAGAATTGCAATTCCATGAGGAGCATATCCTTCAAATAATACTTCTTTGTAGTTGGCTGTATCTTTATCGGTAGCTTTTTTTATGGCCCGTTCTACATTTTCTTTAGGCATATTTACTGCCTTAGAGTTTTGTATTACGGCTCTCAATCTTGAATTAGCTTCAGGGTTTGGACCGCCTTCCTTAACAGCCATCACAATATCTTTACCAATTCTTGTAAATGCTTTGGCCATTGCTGACCAGCGTTTCATTTTTCTACCTTTTCGGAATTCAAAAGCTCTTCCCATTTCTAATTATTTTAATCTATTCCAATTATTTTATTTCTTGTAAAATGGCAATTTGACCACTTTGGCAGGAACATCGTTTTTTCTAATTCTAATATAAATATCGCTATCTACTGCAGAAAATGAAGAAGGTACATATCCTAATCCAATTCCAACATTCATTGATGGTGACATAGTACCTGATGTTACCACTCCAATTACGTTTCCATTAGCATCTACAATTTCATAGTCGTGACGAGGTACTGAACGCTCTTGCATTTCAAAAGCTATTAATTTTCTAGCTACACCATTTTCTTTTTGCTTTTTCAGATTTTCAGAATTAGTAAATTCTTTGGTAAATTTAGTTATCCAACCTAATCCAGCTTCTAATGGAGAAGTGGTATCGTTGATATCGTTTCCATACAAACAGAATCCCATTTCTAAACGCAAAGTATCTCGAGCTGCTAATCCTATTGGTTTGATTCCAAATGCTGCTCCCACTTCAAAAACTTTGTTCCAAATAACTTCAACTTGATCGTTTTTACAATAAATTTCAAATCCTCCTGATCCAGTATAACCTGTAGCCGAGATAATTACATTGTCAAAGCCAGCAAAATCTCCAACTTCAAAATGATAATAAGCAATTTGAGATAAGTCAATTGATGATAAAGATTGCATAGCTTCAACTGCTTTAGGACCTTGAATTGCTAATAAAGAATAGTCATCTGAGCGGTTTTCCATAGAAACCTCTAAATCGTTGTGAGAAGAAATCCAATTCCAATCTTTATCTATATTTGATGCGTTAACCACTAATAAATATTCATCTTCAGCCATTTTATAGACAATTAAATCATCTACAATCCCACCGTCATTATTTGGCAAACACGAATATTGAGCTCTTCCAACGGTTAAAGTTGAAGCATCATTCGAAGTTACTTTTTGTATTAAATGCAAGGCTTTAGGTCCTTTTAGAAAAAATTCGCCCATGTGAGAAACGTCAAAAACACCCACACTATTTCTAACCGTTTCATGTTCTGCATTGACACCTTCATATAAAATAGGCATATTATAACCTGCGAAAGGTAGAATTTTTGCACCCAAGTTTTCGTGAATGCTTAGTAACGCTGTATTTTTCATTATTTTATTAGCTTTTATTTATAGCCGCTAATTTATTCATTTTTTATGGAGTGACAAAATGACTTCTATTCTAATTATTAGTTATTGATTATTTATATAGTATTTATTAATATGAAATTATAATATTCATAAAATATGCGAATAAACCTTGCTTTATAATTAGTAAATAGTGATTTTTGTAGTTCAATAAAATTATGATCATGACTAATATTCATTATATAAGTACCGATGTTCTTTCTTTAGAGGCTATTCAAGAAATTATTTATCAACATAAAACCCTTGAATTATCAGAAGAGGCGAGAGTTAATATTCAAAAATGTAGGGATTATTTAGATGCCAAAATGGAAGCTAATGAAACCCCTATTTATGGAATTAACACTGGTTTTGGGTCACTTTGTAATGTAAAAATATCGAATGAAAATCTTTCTAAACTTCAAGAAAACCTTGTAAAGTCTCACGCTTGTGGAATAGGGGAAGAGGTTCCGTCAGAAATTGTTAAGCTGATGTTACTTTTAAAGATTCAGTCATTAAGTTACGGTTATTCGGGAGTTCAATTAAATACGGTACTAAGACTGATTGATTTTTATAATAAAGATATTTTACCAGTAATTTATACTCAAGGATCACTTGGAGCCTCTGGAGATTTAGCTCCTTTAGCTCATTTATCATTGCCATTATTAGGGGAGGGTGAAGTGGTATATAAAGGTAATAAAGTTCCTACTTATGAAGTTATGAAGCAGTTTGAATGGAGTCCAATTGTACTTCAGTCGAAAGAGGGATTGGCTTTGCTTAATGGCACCCAATTTATGAGTGCATACGGAACCCATATTTTATTAAAAGCCATTAAGTATTCTTATTTGGCTGATTTAATTGGTACTATTTCATTAGAAGGTTTTGATGGTCGACAAGAACCATTTAACGAATTAATTCATTTTATTAGACCTCACAAAGGACAAATTGTAACCGCAAACCGAGTGAATGAATTTTTGGAAGGAAGTGAAATTATTTCTCAACTTAAAGAACATGTACAAGATCCGTATTCATTCCGATGTATTCCTCAGGTTCATGGCGCTTCTAAAGATGCTATTGATTACGTAAAAAAAGTATTTAAAACAGAAATTAACTCTGTTACTGACAATCCAAACGTATTTATAGAAAGCGATCAAATAATTTCAGGTGGAAATTTCCACGGACAACCATTGGCCTTAGCCTTAGATTTTCTAGCCATTGCCTTATCGGAATTAGGAAGTATTTCTGAAAGAAGAACCTATCAATTAATTTCAGGATTAAGAAATTTACCTGCTTTTTTAGTTGACAATCCAGGTTTAAATTCAGGATTTATGATTCCTCAATATACCGCTGCAAGTATAGCAAGTCAGAACAAACAATTGGCAACTCCTGCTAGCGTAGACAGTATTGTTTCTTCAAATGGTCAGGAAGATCATGTGAGCATGGGAGCTAATGCGGCTACAAAAGCGTTACGGATCATGGATAATTTAGAGCGAATTCTTGCTATTGAATTAATGAATGCTTCCCAAGCCATTGAATTTAGACGTCCCTTACAATCAAGTGATTTTATCGAAATGTTTTTAAAATCCTATCGTGAAAAAGTACCTTTGGTTAAAGAAGATCGAATTCTACATTATGATATTCAAAAATCAGTCTCCTTTTTAAACAGCTTCATGATTGATATAGAAATATAAAAAGTATACATCTAAGAATCATCATTTTATTTTTTCAGATTTGAATTAGATTCTTTGATAGAAATTTACATTTTATGTTTAAAATTCTTCTCAATTGCTATTATCATTTCACTAGCAATATCTTTGTTGGTAGCTCCTTCAATACCCTCTAAACCTGGTGAAGAGTTAACTTCCAATAACAATGGCCCTTTTGAAGAACGAATAATATCTACTCCAGCTACTTTCAAATCCATGGCTTTTGCAGCTTTTATTGCAATTCTTTTTTCTTCAACTGTGACTTTTATTACCGATGCGGTTCCACCTAAATGGATGTTGGCTCTAAATTCTCCAGGCATTGCCTCCCGTTGAATTGCTGCTACCACTTTACCGTCAATTACAAAACAACGAATGTCTTTTCCGTTGGCTTCTTTTATGAATTCTTGTACTAATATATTGGCATTCAAACTCTTGAAAGCATTAATAACACTTTCTGCCGCTTTTTTGGTTTCCGCCATTACCACACCTTTTCCTTGAGTTCCTTCCAATAATTTTACAATTAATGGAGGTCCGCCAACCATTTTAATCAAATCGTTGGTATCAAGAGGGGAGTTGGCGAAACCGGTTGTAGGAATATCAACTCCATTATTCAATAATAATTGTAAAGAATAGAGTTTGTCGCGAGATTTCGTTATTGCTGCTGCAGAATTCAAACAATACACTTTTAAAGCTTCGAATTGTCGGGTTAATGCACAACCGTAAAATGAAATACTAGGGCGAATTCTTGGGATAATTGCGTCAAAATTATCTAATATTCTACCTCCACGATAGTGAATTTCAGGTGTGGTAGCGTCTAATTTCATGTAACATTCTTTGATATTCAAAAAATGCATTTCATGACCACGCATTTCTCCAGCTTCCATGATCCTCTTATTGCTATACAATTCTTTATTACTTGCCAAAAGACCAATTCGGAGTCCAGTAGTTGCTTTTTCAGAAGTTTTATATAATTCAGTTAAAATATCCGAAGTTGGTTCTCCTAAAAGGTATTTTTGTGCTGGATCTACAAGAACCCGACCACTCATGGCTTCACGCCCTAAAAGCATTCGGAAACCCATTGAATCCCGATTGGTTAAGGTAATTTCAATCGGCCATTTTTTACCGCCTATTTCTAATTCAGAACCTATAACGTAGCGCTGTTCTCTAAATCCGCTAGAACTTTTTACTATTCTTTTATCAATTAATTTTGATTCACAATGAATTATCGTTTTAACATTATTTTGGATAGGATTAATGTCAAATTTCACCCAATTTTCACCATCTTTAATAAATGGAGCAATATTGATAGCGTGTAATGCTGATGTTTTAGCTCCAGAATCCACTCTAGCTTTGATTGTAGGAATTCCTAAATCAGGGAAGGAACACCATTCTTCACTGCCAACGATAACCTTTTCTTTAAACATAGTATTGATTGTAAATTGATAAAATAGTATTTTTCAAAAGTATATATTTTGTTTTAATTAAAATGAAGAATTATATTAAATAATAAACCCATCTAATTTTGAAGAAAAGATGGGTTAAAATAGGTTTGATATATTGATTTTATTGATTGGTTGGCTCTGGAGCCTTGGTTACTTTAACAACCAATCCTTGAACTACTTCGTCTAAATCCATGAATATTTCATCACCAATACCAATTTTACTGGTAATAATTTCCTCTGCAAGGGCATCTTCAACATACTTTTGAATGGCTCTTTTTAATGGTCTAGCACCAAATTGCTTATCGAAACCTTTATCAGCAATAAAAGCTTTGGCAGTGTCTGAAAGATTTAATTCGTAGCCAAGATCTTTTACTCTTGCGAATAATTTTTTCAATTCAATTTCGATAATCAAATCGATATCGTGTTTTTCTAATGAGTTAAATACAATTACGTCGTCAATTCTATTTAAGAATTCTGGGGAGAATGCTTTTTTAAGTGCATTTTCAATGATACTCTTAGAATTTTCATCCGCTTGTGAAATTCTAGCAGAAGTTCCAAAACCAACCCCTTGACCAAAATCTTTCAATTGGCGAGCACCAATATTAGATGTCATAATTATAATTGTGTTTTTAAAATCGATTTTACGACCCAAACTGTCCGTCAAATAACCATCATCCAATACTTGCAACATCATATTAAAAACATCTGGATGTGCTTTTTCAATTTCGTCTAATAACACAACGCTATAAGGCTTTCTTCTAACTTTCTCGGTTAACTGACCACCTTCTTCATATCCAACGTATCCCGGAGGTGCACCAACTAATCTTGAAATTGCGAATTTTTCCATGTATTCGCTCATGTCAATTCTGATTAAAGCGTCTTCAGAATCGAATAATTCTTTGGCTAAAACTTTTGCTAATTGGGTTTTACCAACACCAGTTTGTCCTAAGAAAATAAAAGAACCAATTGGTCGGTTTGGATCTTTCAAACCAGCACGATTTCTTTGAATAGATCGAGCGATTTTTAATACTGCTTCATTTTGTCCAACTACCTTATTTTGAATTAGTTCAGGTAGTATTGCTAATTTATTACTTTCAGTTTGTGCAATACGATTTACAGGTATTCCTGTCATCATAGAAACCACATCGGCTACATTATCTTCAGTTACTAAAATACGATTGTTTTTTGCCTCTTTTTCCCATTCTTCTTGTGCTACAGCCAAATCTTTTTCGATTCGTTTTTCATCATCACGAAGTTTAGCGGCTTCCTCGTATTTCTGCCTTTTAACTACAGAGTTTTTCAGTTCACGTACCTCTTCTAATTGACGTTCGAAATCTAAAATCTGTTTTGGAACTTCAATATTGGTAATATGAACTCTTGAACCTGCTTCATCTAATGCATCAATCGCTTTGTCTGGAAGGAAACGCTCCGACATGTATCTGTTGGTTAACTTCACGCAAGCCTCAATCGCTTCAGGGGTATAAGTCACATTATGATGATCTTCGTATTTATTTTTTATGTTATTCAATATTACAATCGTTTCGTCAACAGAAGTTGGCTCTACGATTATCTTTTGGAAACGTCGTTCTAAAGCACCATCTTTCTCTATATATTGTCGGTATTCGTCTAATGTAGTGGCGCCGATGCATTGTATTTCACCACGTGCTAAAGCCGGTTTAAACATATTGGATGCATCCAATGAACCAGTTGCTCCTCCAGCACCAACAATAGTATGAATTTCATCTATAAAAAGAATGATATCGTTATTTTTTTCTAATTCATTCATCACCGCTTTCATTCGCTCTTCGAATTGTCCTCGGTATTTTGTACCCGCAACCAAACTAGCTAAATCAAGTGTTACTACTCGTTTATTAAATAATATGCGGGATACTTTCTTTTGTATAATTCGTAAAGCCAATCCTTCTGCAATAGCAGATTTACCAACTCCAGGTTCACCAATTAATAATGGATTGTTCTTTTTACGACGACTTAATATCTGGGAAACCCTTTCAATTTCCTTTTCACGACCCACTACAGGATCTAATTTACCTTCTTCAGCAAGTTCGGTTAAATCCCGACCAAAATTATCTAAAACAGGTGTTTTTGATTTTTTATTTGACTTATTAGCAGGGTTGTTAAAATTGTCACCTTTTAAGCTGTCATCTTGTCCTGAATCGTCATTATAAGATTCGGATCTTGGCAAATTATCTAAAAATTCGTCTTCAGCACTATTGGGTGTCATATTTAAATATTGTTCTTTGGTAGTATCGTAGTCGATTTTTAATTTTTTAAGTAATTTTGTAGTTGGATCATTTTCGTTTCTTAAAATACATAAGAGTAAGTGAGCGGTACTAATTGTAGTGCTCTGGAATACTTTAGCTTCAAGAAAAGTTGTTTTTAAAGCGCGTTCAGCTTGACGTGTAAGATGTAAATTTTTCTTAGCTAAACCAATTTCAGTATTAGGATTAGCAGGGCTTAAAATTTCTACTTTTCTGCGTAAAAAATCTAAATCAACTGATAAGTTATTTAAAATATCAATTGCCGTTCCGTTTCCATCTCTCAAAATCCCTAACATAAGATGCTCTGTACCAATAAAATCATGCCCTAATCGAAAGGCTTCTTCTTTGCTATAGGTTATTACATCTTTAACTCTTGGTGAAAAATTATCATCCATATATAGTGTATTACTTACTTGTAAATTTATTAAATTTTATTCATAAAATCAAAAACCATACCTACTATAAAAGTAATTAGCTAATTGACAAAAAAATATCTAATTTAAAAAGCATATTGCTTAATTAATTTATTAACCAAATGACCTGTAAAAGTTGTTAATAAATCATCTAAATTGTTGCTATAAAAAGTAAATAAAATAGTTTAAAAACACTATATTAGCAAGATTTTTTAATACTAAATAATTTTAATTTAACTATATAATATGTCTGACGGAGAAAAGTTAATCCCTATTAACATTGAAGAAGAAATGAAATCAGCCTACATCGATTATTCGATGTCGGTAATTGTATCACGAGCACTTCCAGATGTTAGAGACGGTTTGAAACCAGTACATCGAAGAGTACTTTATGGAATGTATGATTTAGGAGTTTTTTCAAATAAAGCCCATAAAAAATCCGCAAGAATTGTTGGAGAAGTTTTAGGAAAGTATCACCCACATGGAGATACATCTGTATATGATGCAATGGTTCGTATGGCCCAAGAATGGAGCATGCGTTATTTATTAATTGACGGTCAAGGTAACTTTGGTTCTGTTGATGGCGATAGCCCTGCAGCAATGCGGTATACCGAAGCTAGAATGCGTAAGATTTCGGAAGAAATTATGGCTGATATCGAAAAAGAAACCGTTGATTTTCAATTGAATTTTGACGATACTTTATACGAGCCAAAAGTAATGCCGACCAAAGTGCCTACTTTATTAATAAATGGTGCTACAGGTATTGCAGTAGGTATGGCTACCAATATGCCGCCCCACAATTTAACGGAAGTTATCAATGGTACTCTTGCTTATTTAGAAAACGAAGACATTGAAATTGATGAATTGATGAACCATATAAAAGCTCCAGATTTTCCAACTGGAGGAATTATTTATGGTTATGAAGGGGTTCGAGAAGCATTCAAAACGGGTAGAGGTAGAATTGTAATGAGAGCTAAAGTTAACTTTGAAGAAGTTGACGGGAGAGAATCAATCATCATTACTGAAATTCCATACCAAGTGAATAAGGCTGAAATGATTAAAAAAACAGCTGATTTAGTAAATGACAAAAAAATTGAAGGCATAGCTAATATTCGTGATGAATCGGATAGAAATGGTATGCGAATCGTTTATATATTAAAGAGAGATGCTACGCCAAATGTAGTTTTGAATACGTTGTATAAATTTACGCAATTACAATCTTCCTTTAGTGTAAACAATATTGCCTTAGTAAAAGGTCGTCCTCAAATGTTAAATTTGAAGGATATGATTCATTATTTCATTGAGCACCGTCATGATGTTGTGGTTCGTAGAACTCAATTTGAATTAAGAAAAGCAGAAGAGAGAGCTCATATTTTAGAAGGTTTAATAATTGCCTCTGATAATATTGACGAAGTAATTGCTTTAATTCGTGGATCAAAAAATACAGACGAAGCAAGAGAAAAATTAGTAGTAAGATTTAATTTATCTGACATTCAATCTCGAGCTATTGTTGAAATGCGTTTGCGCCAATTGACAGGACTTGAACAAGACAAACTAAGAGCTGAATTTGAAGAATTAATGAAATTAATAGAGCACTTAAAGGCTTTATTAGCAGATGTTAATTTGAGAACAGAAGTTATCAAAGAGGAGTTGATTGAAATTCGTGATAAATATGGAGACGCCCGTCGTTCAACTATCGAATATTCTGGAGGTGACGTAAGTATTGAGGATTTAATTGCTGACGAAAATGTGGTAATTACGATTTCTCACGCTGGTTACATTAAGCGTACTAACTTAACGGAATACAAAACTCAAAATAGAGGAGGAGTAGGTCAAAAAAGTGCTGGAACAAGAGATCAAGATTTCTTAGAACACTTATTTGTGGCAACAAATCACCAATACATGATGTTCTTTACTCAAAAAGGAAAATGTTTCTGGATGAGAGTTTATGAAATTCCTGAAGGAAGCAAAACGGCTAAAGGACGTGCTTTACAAAACTTAATTAACATAGAAAGTGATGATAAAGTAAAAGCATTCATTTGCACACAAGACCTTAAAGACAAAGATTACACTACAAGTCATAACTTAATTATGGTTACTAAGAAAGGCCAAGTCAAGAAAACATCGTTAGACAAATATTCAAAACCTCGTGTAAACGGAGTTGCAGCAATTACGATTAAAGATGGCGATGAATTATTAGCAGCTCGATTAACTGATGGCAATAGCCAAATTATGATAGCTGTTAAATCAGGTAAAATGGTTCGTTTTGAAGAAAGCAAAACCCGCCCAATGGGAAGAACAGCTTCTGGTGTTCGTGGAATTACTTTAAAAGATGAATCAGATGAAGTTATTGGAATGGTATCTGTAAATGACATGGAAAGTGAAATCCTTGTGGTAGCTGAAAATGGTTACGGAAAACGTTCAAGTATTGAAGAATATAGAATTACTAATCGTGGTGGTAAAGGAGTTAAAACCCTTAACATTACTGAAAAAACAGGTCAATTGATTTCCATTAATTCTGTTACTGATGCTGATGATTTAATGATTATCAATAAATCTGGATTAACTATCAGAATGGCTGTGGAAGATTTAAGAGTAATGGGTAGAGCTACGCAAGGAGTTAAACTTATTAATATTAAAGAAAACGATTCAATTGCTGCGGTTACCAAAGTTATGAAAGACGATGTGGAAGAAGTAGTGGTTGATGAAGATGGAAATGTTATTGAAACTGCGGTAATTGAAAGAGTAAAACCAGTATTAGAAATCCTTGAAGACGACGGAGTTGCTGATGACGATGACGATGATGACGATGAAGTTGTTGAAAATGAGGACGAAGATTCTGATGATGACTCAGACGATGAAAATGAAGATTAATTAATTTAAAATTTATAAATATGAAAAGTAAAATTCTATTACTTGTATCATCAATCCTACTTTCAACTGCAGTTTTTGCACAAAAGGATGAATTAAAAACGTTAAAGAAAATATACGGAAAAGAGAAAATTTCTGATTCCGATATGGAACTTTACAAAACTACTTTAACATTAGGAGAATCCTTAGTTGCTGGATCTACAGAAGAGGACAAAGTGTATTTTGCCTATTATAAAGGAATGGCACCAATGTTAGAAATGAAATCGGCACTATTTAATCCTGCTAAAAATGCTGATCCTCTGTTGTCTTCAAAGATTTTATCTATTGATAAAGTCAATCAATTTGTTGCTGTTGCAAATGCTACAAAGGAGTATGAAAAAAAATCTGGCAAACAAGTTTACACAAATGATATTAATCAAAAAATTATAGCACTAAAACCAATTTTAGTTAATTATGCGGTAGCTCTATCAAATGTACCTAATTTTAAAGATGCTGCAATTGTATTAGCGGTAATTTATTATTTAGACAATACTGATTTAGAAAAATTATACTTTGCAGCAAATTATGCTGTAAATTCTAAAGATTATAATTTGTCATTGACTTATTATTTACTACTTAAAGAAAAAAATTATTCAGGTGAAGGAGAAGGTTTATATGCTATAAATAGTAAAAGTCAAAAAGAAGAAATTTTTAATACCAAAGCGGAGAGAGATCTATATATAAAAGCAGGTACACATGAAAAACCACGTGATGAGAAAATACCTTCCAAAAGACCTGAAATTTATAAAAACATTGCCTTAATCTATCTTGAACTTGGAAAATCTGCTGAAGCGAAAGCTGCTATTCAGGAAGCTCGTAAAGAAAATCCAGATGATGTTTCTTTAATTATTTCAGAATCAAATATTTATTTGAAAGAAAACGATATGGTTTCTTACAAAAAATTAATATCTGAAGCGTTGGAAAAAAATCCAAATAATGCTGATTTAGTATTCAATTTAGGGGTGATTTGTTATAACAATAAAGAATTATTAGAAGCTGAGAAATACTATTTAAAAGCTATTGAATTAGATCCAAAATACATAAATGCTTACTTAAATTTGGCGATTTTGAAATTAGATACTGAAAAGATATTAATTGAAAAAATGAATAAATTAGGAACATCGACTGCTGAAATGAAGAAATATGATGTCTTAAAAAAACAACGAGAGGATGTTTATAAAAGTGCAATTCCTTATTTAAAAAAGGTAACTGAATTAGACCCTCAAAATGTTGAAGCAATTAAAACGTTAATTGGAGTTTATAATGCTATTGAAATGGTTGATGAAGCCAAACTTTTAAAAGCACAATTGAAAAAATAATATTCTAAACAACATAAATAAAAATCCCGACTTAAATAGGTCGGGATTTTTTTATATGATTTTTTTAATGACTCTTAACTTATGGGTATGTCTGTTAGTTTCGGCATTGTATATCCCCAAATGATCGATTCTATCAATTCTAACTTTTCCGCTGGCGTGAATAATATAATTGTTTTCCATGATTATTCCCACATGAATTATATTTCCTTCCTCATTATCAAAAAAGGCCAAATCTCCAGGCTCACTTTCTTCAATAAAGCTCAAAGGAACTCCTTGGGAAGCTTGTTGTGAGGCATCTCGTAAAAGCGGGTACCCATTTAATTTATAAACCATTTGCGTAAATCCTGAACAATCGATTCCGAAAGGTGTTTTTCCGCCCCATAAATAAGGTGCGTTTAAATACATGAAAGCGGTTTTTATCAATTCTGATTTGGATTTTATACCACTAATTTTAGCACCTTCAAAATCATAATGAGATTTATTGATATTGGAATTATCTAAAAAAGATAGTGCTGCACCAAGCGGAATTGGCATCATAAAATTAATATCACCGGTTATATATTCAATTAAATCGCCGCTCAATACAATTTCTTTAGCCGACAAAGTTTTATAATCCTCTTTTGTAATAGGGAGAAATTGTTTAGTGTCTATCCAACCTTCATAATCATCAAACTGTAATTTGATTTTGGTCCATTGTTTTTGCTTTTCTATTACTTCAAAATGTTCGCCAAACAACACTTGCGAAACTATTTCACTTCGATCGTTAGGTTCTATTCTTAAAGGAATAATCGCTAAATTACAAATACCAAACATATTAAATTAGTCTCTTTCAATTACTATTGCCGAAGCACCTCCACCGCCATTGCAAATTGCTGCGGCGCCTATTTTTGCATTATTTTGAGCTAAAACATTGATCAAAGTTACAATTATTCTTGCTCCTGAACAACCTAGAGGGTGACCTAAAGAAACTGCTCCACCATTTACATTTACTTTGGATGCATCCAATCCTAGAATTTTAGAATTGGCTAAACCAACAACAGAAAAGGCTTCATTGAATTCGAAAAAGTCAACATCATTTACTGATAAACCTACTTTCTCTAACGCTTTTGGTAAAGCAAGAGATGGAGTAGTGGTAAACCATTTTGGTTCTTGAGCAGCGTCGGCATAGCTTTTTATAAAAGCTAACGGTTTTAATCCTAATTCAAATGCTTTTTCTTCACTCATTAAAATTAAGGCTGCTGCACCATCATTAATAGTAGAGGCGTTTGCAGCTGTTACCGTTCCTTCTTTTGTAAAAGCGGGAGCTAATGATGGAATTTTATCCAATTTTACATTAGTATATTCTTCGTCTTTATGAATAATTATTGGTTCTCCACGTCTTTGAGGAACAGAAACGGGAACTATTTCAGAATCAAATTTTCCTGCTTCCCAGGCTTTCGCCGAACGCTCATAGGATTGAATTGCAAAAGCATCTTGCTCTTCGCGAGAAATTTTATATTCCGAAGCGCATAAATCTGCAGAAACTCCCATGGCTGAGTTATCGTAAGCATCAGATAAACCGTCTTTTTGCATTCCGTCAATCATGGTGGCAGAACCAAATTTATTACCATTTCGAAGATGAATATAGTGAGGAATCAGGCTCATATTTTCCATGCCGCCAGCGATTACAATTTCCGCATCACCAGCCATAATAGCCTGAGCACCTTGCATAACTGCTTTCATGCCAGAAGCGCAAACTTTGTTAATGGTAGTTGCTATAGTTGTATTAGGAAGTCCTGCTAATATAGCCGCTTGACGCGCTGGTGCTTGACCCACTCCAGCTTGAACGACATTTCCCATAATCACCTCATCAATTAATTCAGGGCTTAAATTTATTTTATTTAATGCACCTTTAATAGCTGCTGCTCCAAGTTGTGGTGCGGTTACTGTTGATAATCCACCCATAAAACTACCAATTGGAGTTCTTACAGCGGAAACAATTACTACTTTTGTGTGTGTCATTAGTATTAGTTTTAGTCTGCGAATTTAATCATTTTGGGTTAATAGTAAATTACAAATGTTAGATTATTATAAACACATTTATAATTAATAGTAATTCTATATTATATAAACTATAACTAAAACTTTCAATATTTTAAGCTATTAACTTGATTGTTAACGATTTTTATATCACCTATAAAAAACATTTAAAAAATGCGAGTATTTATTTGTAAAATATAGATTAGTACGTTACATTTGCATCCGCTTAAAGAGAAAAGAAATCTTCTAAGGAGAGTTGCCTGAGTGGCCGAAAGGACATGTTTGCTAAACATGCGTATGGGAAACTGTACCAAGGGTTCGAATCCCTTACTCTCCGCAAAATTATTATTCGGGGTGTAGCGTAGCTCGGTTATCGCGCCTGCTTTGGGAGCAGGAGGCCGCAGGTTCGAATCCTGCCACCCCGACTTTTTATTGAGCAATGGAGGCATAGCTCAGCTGGATAGAGCACCTGCCTTCTAAGCAGGCGGTCGAAGGTTCGAATCCTTCTGCCTTCACATTGTTGAACCAAAAACCTTTAGAGAAATCTAGAGGTTTTTTTGTGGCATTTTTTCAACAAAATTTTCAACAAAATTCTAAGATTTAATTTGAAAAACAAATCATTTAGTTACTTAAATCTC
>Ga0209443_1000378_pt1 | contig 30123 bp, 8 predicted proteins | sample LauGreBMM110DCMD_2_FD_187571 | JGI IMG/M metagenome (GOLD analysis project Ga0209443, IMG submission 187571) | Freshwater lake microbial communities from Lake Michigan, USA - Su13.BD.MM110.DCMD (SPAdes) (version 2) | ecosystem: Environmental > Aquatic > Freshwater > Lake | place: Lake Michigan... | reverse complement strand
GGGTTATATCTCCTGTTATAGTGCCCGCCAATGATAAACCAACCCCAGTCGATGTTAAAGCCACAGTACCAGCCGTTGTAGTTGTAACCCCAGCCTTTCCCAATATTAGTCCAGTTGCATTAACAGCCCCGATAGGTAATGTTGTCGCCGTAATACTATCTAATTCCGTAGTTTTAGTTGCATCATATACAAGCCAACCCCCAGTAATATTTTTATTTTTTACCCATGTATCATAATTAAAAGAAGTATTAAGAACATTAATTGCTGGTGGTAATGTATTAAAACTTAAACTAATTTTATTAACACCTGAAACCCGCTTAAATGAACATCCAAATGTAGCCCCCGTTAATCCAGTTAATCCAGAAACTTGATTAATATATAATCCACTTGTACTAATCGCATTAAATTCAGATTGAGTTGATATAACCGATGTATATACGAGTCCTTCCAATTTTAAAATTTGTCCTGCAATAACTGCATTAGATACAATTTCAGTATTTCCCGATATATAAACAGTCCATCCACTACCAACGCTAACATTTATCAAACCGCAGTTAATAAATCGTGCAGTTGCTGTTCCCGACAATGTTTGTAATGTTACAACACCAGTTAATCCAGTAAAATCGCAATCTTGAAAGTGTAACCAATTTGTAAATGATGCACTTGTACTAATTGGAATGCTATTAGTAGAAACAAAACTACAATTTTGAATTGAATGTCGCCCAACACTATCATTAAATGATATTAAAGCATTGGAGCTATTTGATAAATTTATACCATATAGTTTTAACCCTGTACATCCCGACTGTGTCGTAATTAACCCTGTTATCGTAGATTGATGCCCATAAACATTATCTCCCGTTGTTATTTGTATATTACTGTTTGACGACGATAAACTAATGACATCTAAAAATGTACCCCTTATATTAATTTTTAACGGATATGTCGCCGAACTAAACCCTTTTGTAATACTTGCCCATGGCGATCCTATCAGACCCGTACCATTTGTATCATTACCAGTAACTGAATTTATCCAACATTGAGATGGGTCCAATATAGACAAATTTGTATTTAATGAACCAATGTAAGTAGCAGATATATATGTTGATTTAGTTTGTAAAACAGTTACATCATTTGCGGTTGATGTAGATAATCCAAATGTAATAACATCGCCAGCAGTAAATTGAGATGATGTATTAAACGATATATTATCCGTATTTACACCTGTATAATTCATAGACAATGGTAATATAGTTGTTCCATTATTATTCAATAAACCAGATAAAACAGTAACACCACTTGTACTTATATCTATATTACCAGCTATTGTATAGTATCCAGCAACATTAATAGTAATATTGGTCGCAGTTGCCGAATTTATATTTCCCGCGGTATATTCGACAGTAGGAAACCTTACAAGCGAAATCATTGAGTTTGTAATTATTTGATTTGATCCACTGCCATATTTTAAACATGCAATAATGCTTACATCAGCCGTCGGTAAAATAGCCCAACTTGAATTGCCAACCCCATCATTAGTTAAAAACTGACTTGGAGCCCCCTGGGATATTGGTAATTTAAATGGTATGTCTACAAGTGTTGATGCTGATTTAATTAGTGTGCCATTCAAAGCCCCGTTTTTAATTGTTATAGAAGTACTAGATTGTGTAATTATATCACTTGATAAATATGGTAATAGTGTAGTACCCAGTTTAAACATTGATCCAGTAGTCGGCTGTATATCACCAGTTATAGTCCCAGCCAATGACATATTTATACCAGTTCCCGTTAATGCTATAATACCGGCGGCTGTTGTAGTAATCCCTGTCTTTCCCAACGTTATACCAGTTGCAGTAATCGTGCCAATACTTGCAACCCCAGCACCCGCAGAAGCTAATGTGTCATATCGGGGAGTCCATGCAACATCTGTATATAAATTATTATACAGTAAAGTTGCAGTACCCAATTTATTAACATTTGTAACCGTAGGTATTATATTTCCTGTTATAGTCCCAGCAACTGACATATTAACTCCTGTTGATGTTAATGCAATAGTTCCAGCTGTTGTTGTTGTAACTCCAGCCTTCCCCAATATTAACCCCGTTGCATTAATCGATCCAATATTTAAGGTCCCATCAGCCCCAATAGCCCCAGCAACCAATGTATCCAGCTTTGAAGTTTTGCATTTATCAACATATAAATTCGCATAAGCTAATAATGCACTACCCAATTTATTAACATTTGTAACCGTAGGTATTATATCGCCCGTTATAGTCCCAGCAACAGTCATATTAACTCCCGTTGATGTTAGTGCAATAGTACCAGCCGTTGTTGTTGTATAAATAGACCCACCATTAGCCTTTCCTAAAGTTATTCCAGTCGCATTAATATCTCCAATTAGTAAAGTTCCTGCAGCCCCGACAGCCCCCGCAACCAACGTGTCCAGTTTTGAAGTTTTGCATTTATCAACATATAAATTCGCATAATTTAATAATGCACTACCCAATTTATTAACCATAGTTATCGTCGGTGTAATATTTCCCGTTATAGTCCCTGCAATTGTTAAATTAACTCCAATGTTCGTAAATTTCATAATACCAGCATTTGTTGTTGTATAAGTAGACAAACCGCCAGTCTTCCCCAATGTTATCCCCGTCGCATATGTATCACCAATAGTCAAAATACCAGCAGCCCCAACACCCCCCGCAACCAAAGTATCCAGTTTTGAAGTTTTACATTTATCAACATATAATTCGGCATATGTTAAGGCAACCGATCCCAATTTATTAACCATAGTTGTTGTAGGTTTAATATCCCCAGTTATCGTGCCTGCAATAGTTAAATTAACACCAGTCCCCGTTAATGCAATAATGCCAGTAGTTGATGTATTACAAACAGCACCAGCACCTGTCTTTCCCAATGTTATCCCCGTCGCATTAATATCCCCAATATTCAAAATCCCAGCAGCCCCAACAGCCCCAACATTCGTATCAAGTGATGGTGTTCGAAGAGTATTAATATATACATTATTATATAACAATGAAGGACTTCCCAAATTATTAATTTTTGTTGTTGTAGGAATTATATCCCCCGTTATAGTACCTGCAACCGTCATCCCAACACCTACATTTGTTAGTGCTAATATACCATCTGTTGTTGTTGTAATTCCTGAACGTGCCAAAGTTATACCTATTGCTGTTGATCCCCCAATATTCAATATACTATCAGCCCCAGAATTTAAAGCATCTATTTGCGGTGTTAGAATAGTATTAATATACGATTCATTATATATTGAGGTGGGTCCGCCTAAACTATCAACATTTGTTACCGTTGGTTTAATATTTCCAGTTATTGTTCCAGCTAAAGTCATTCCAACTCCAACATTTGTTAGTGCTAACGTGCCTGCTGTTGTTGTATTTACACCTGCCTTTCCTAAAGTTATCCCCGTCGCATATGTATCTCCAATAGTTAAAATTGCAGATGAAACTAATGTGTCAATGTTTGAAGTTTGAAATGTATTAGTATATACATTATTATATAACAATGTGGGGATTCCTATATTATTAACCCCAGTTATCGTCGGTTTAATATCACCCGTTATAGTACCTCCTAATATTAAATTAACCCCAGTTGATGTCAATGCCAATGTACCAGCTGTATTAACACCAGTTGATCCATTAGTAACCCCAGTTTTTCCCAAAGTTATACCGGTCGCATTAATATCCCCAATATTTAGTACAACTGAAGATCCCGTATCAATTCGTGAATTTTTTTGCGATCCCGTATATAAATTATTATACGATGCTAATAAACTACCTAAATTATTAACTTTAGTTACAGTCGGTTTAATATCACCCGTTATAGTACCTGCAATTATTAAATCAGCCGCAGTTCCCGTTAAAATAACCGTACCCGCAGTTGTTGTGTTTGTTCCAGCCTTTCCTAACACTATATTTGTAGCATTTGTATTACCAATACTTAAATTTGATATTTCAGATACATCAAGTTTTGAAGTCCAAATGTTATTGTTATATAAATTATCATATAAAAATGATGATGTGCCTAAATTATTAAACCCAGTTACTGTTGGTAGTATATTCCCAGTTATTGTACCAGCAATAGTCATTCCAACCCCTGTATCTAATAATCCCAGTGTGCCATCCGCAGTAACTCCAATATGTGTCCCTATAAAACTAACTGGTTTTCCTAATACTATACTAGTAGCATTAACAGTGCCAATAGGCAATGATGTCGCCGTTAAACTGTCTAAACTAGATACTGCAGTTTCATTATGAACAATCCAACCATTAACTATATTTATATTTTTTATCCATGTGTCAGTTAACGATGTTACATTACTAACATTTATAACAGGCTGCAATTGATTATAAGTTAATACCACAGTATTAATATTTGATGATCGACTAAACGAACATCCAAATGTTGCTCCAAACAAACCAGTTAAACCATTAACTTGATTAATATACATACCATTTGCTATTAATGAATCAAATGCAGACTGTGTTGTAATAACAGCCGTATAAGTTATATCCGTAAATGCCGATGGACCAATTGCCCAATATGTTTTACCAGCTCCATTTGATGTTAAAACATAACCAGGCATTCCATCATCTATTGTTTGTAAATTATAATATTTATTATTTAATGTTTTAATATCCATTGTGCCATCAAATTTAATATCACCGGCAATATTCAAAAATCCAGTAATATTAACATCTTGCCTAAATGTTGTTTGATTATTATCTGCCGTTATATTTCGTGTATTATTAAATAAAAGATTTACATCAGGTAAAATACTTATGTCATCCATTCTTAGAAATGCACTTTATATCAAAGTTTTATTTTTAATTTTTAAACGAAAAATAATTCAAGATTAATCAAATTATTTTGTAAAAAATAATTTAGTTATATAAATGGAAATATATTTACTTTGCAAATATCAATCAAAACAAATTTTTTACAAAAAAAAAACATATTTTTTTTAAACCAACATATTTTTTTTAACACCAACATATTTTTTTTTAAACCAACGTTCTTGATTTAAAAACTTTGTGATATTATGAGGTAGCCCTACATGCTACTATAATAGATGTAGATCCTTCTTTAACAATAGCATTAAGTTCATAAAATATATTTGTAACTGCATCACAAAACGTAAGCACAGAAGTCGCACATGCGGCATTTGATGAATTGTGTGTATTATTAAAATATGATGTAGTAATATTTTGAGCTTTATAATAATAAACATAAAAACCAGTAGTAACTTCAGTGTTTATAGTTCCATCTATAGTTCCCGATCCCGATATCCTGCTTATGCTAAATATTGGGGCAGCTACATACATAAATCTAAAATCTCCAACATCAAATGTACCGCCTGCAATGACTGTATTAAACATATAGTATGATGAGTTAGCCATACTAAACCATGATAAATTACCAACTCCATCAGTTCTCAAAACTTGATTAACTGTGCCAGTGGTACTTGGTAGTTTAAATGGAATATTTGCACTAAGAGCCCCTGATGTTATCACAGTTCCGTTAGTAGTTCCATTCCGTATAGTAAGATTTGTTGATGATTGAGTTACTATTTCAGAACTTAAAAATGGAACAGTTAATGTTCCAACTGTATTTAATGATGCAGTTGTTGGTTTTATATCACCTGTTATAGATCCAGCCAATATTAAATTAACACCAGTACTCGTTAATGCGATAGTTCCAGCATTTGTTGTCGTAATACCAATTTTTCCTATGGTTATCCCATTTGTTGTAGTATTCCCAATAATTAAAGTTCCAGATGTAACACTATCAAACCTCGAAATTAAATTTGTATTTATATACGATGTATTATATAACAATAATGCAGTTCCAAAGTTATTAACATTTGTAACAGTTGGTTTTATAACACCTGTTATAGACCCAGCCAATGTCATTCCGATTGCTGTAGATGTTAAAGCCAATGTACCAGCGGTTGTTGTATTAACACCCGTTTTCCCTAATGTTATTGCTGTTGCTACAGTATCTCCAATAAGTAAAGTACCCGTGGTCAATGCATCAATCCTTGTCGTATTTATATTAGTTATAAACGCATTATTAAACAACAGTGTTGAAGACCCTAAATTATTAGAATTTGTCGTTTGAGGTTTTATATCACCTGTTATAGTACCCGCCAATGTTAAATTTAAACCAGTTCCTGTTAATGTAATAACTCCAGCAGATGTTGTTGTAACGCCAGCCTTTCCTAATGTTATACCTGTTGCTGATGTATCTCCTATAGTTAAAGCTCCCGCCGCATATGTGTCAATTCTCGATCCTAAATTTGTATTTACAAATGATGTATTATATGCTAATAATGCAGTTCCAAAATTATTAACATTTGTAATAGTTGGTCTTATATCGCCAGTTGTAGTCCCAGCCATCGTCATACCAACCCCAGTACCAGTTAATGCAATAAGTCCAGCCAGTGTTGTAGTAACCCCAGTTTTACCCAATGTTATCGCCGTCGCATTAGTATCTCCAATAAGTAAAGTACCAGCAGTACTTGTATCAAATCTTGATAACTGCAATGATGATGTAAATATATTACTATATAATAATGTAGCTGATCCTAAATTATTAACATTAGTTACTGTCGGTTTTACAGCTCCTGTTATTGTTCCTGATAATGTCATTACCATACCAGTTCCTGTTAATGCAATAGTACCCGCTGTAGTTGTTATAATTCCTGATCGTCCCAATGATATACTGGTTGCTGTTGTATCCCCTATAAGTAAATTTCCACCAGCCCCAGAAACTATAGTATCAACACGAGGTCCCATCATATTGGTTATGTATGCTGTATTATATAACAATGTTGAACTACCCAAGTTATTAATGTTAGTTACCGTTGGTCTTAAATCGCCAGTTATAGTACCAGCAACCGTTATATTAACCCCTGTTGACGTTAATGCAATAGTACCAGCAGTAGTTGTTGTAATCCCTGCCTTTCCTAAAGTTAGCCCCGTTGCATTAGTATCACCAATAAGTAAAATGCTAGCAGGTCCAGACGCCCATGTATCAATTCTTGAAGATTGTATTGATGATACATAAGTATTATTATATAATAATAATGGAGTCCCCAAATTATTAGCAAGAGACACTGTTGGTTTTATATCGCCTGTTATAGTTCCCGCAATTGTTAAATTAACATCGGTCGCAGTCAATGCAACAGTTCCAGCAGTTGTTGTTGTAATGCCAGCCTTTCCAATTGTAATCGCCGTTGCATTAGTATCCCCAATAAGTAAAGCACCAGCCGTCAATGTATCAATTCTTGAAGATCGAAGTGTCCCAATATAAGATGTATTATATAGTAGAGCTGAAGTACCCAAGTTATCAACATTAGTTACAGTTGGTGTAATATTCCCTGTTATTGTTCCAGCAACTGATAAACAAACCCCAGTTCCTGTTAATGCTAATGTACCAGCTATTGTTGTTATAATACCAATTTTTCCAATTGTTATTGATGTTGCATTGAGGTCTCCAATAAGTAAAGTTCCGCCAACACCCGTGTCAAATGCTGAAGTTTTGTATGCTCTAACATACATATTATTATAAGCCAATAATGAACTACCTAAATTATTAACATTTGTAACAGTTGGTATAATATCACCCGTTATAGTTCCTGCAATAGTCATATTAACACCCGTACCCGATAATATTAAAGTACCTGCTGTTGATGTTGTAACACCCGCTTTTCCAATTGTTATACCAGTCGCCGTTGTATCCCCTATAAGTAAAGTTCCCGATGGTCCAGAAACTATAGTGTCAAACCTAGACCCTAACATATTATTTATATTTGAAGTGTTATATACTAATGATAAACTGCCCAAATTATTATTATCAGTAACAGTAGGTTTTATATCACCCGTTATTGTACCTGCTACTATTAAATTAACCCCAGTCGATGTTAACGACAATGTACCTGCAGATGTTGTAGTAACACCTGCTTTACCCAATGACATACCAGTTGCCATAGACGTTCCAATAAGTAAATTTCCAGATGATATAACATCTATTTGTGGTGAAAGGGTTGCATTCACAAATGAATTACCATATATTAAAGAGGACGAACCTAAATTATTAACTAGAGTGGTTGTTGGTTTTATAGTGCCTGTTATTGACCCAGATAACGATAATACTTCTCCAGAATCTATTAATGCAATAGTACTTGCAGTTGTTGTAGTAACTCCAGACTTACCCAGAGTTATTCCAGTTGCATTAATATCCCCTATAAATAACGTTGATGCATCTATAGTGTCAAGTCGCGATGTTTGAATTGCATTTGTGAATATATTATTATAAAGTAATGTGGTAGACCCCAAATTATTAACACCACTAGTTGTTGGTTTTATATCACCAGTTACTGTACCCGATAATATTATTCCAACTCCAGTCGAAGTTAATGCAATAGGACCAGCCGATGTTGCCGTAACACCCAATTTTCCAATTGTTATACCAGTTGCCGTAATTGTTCCAACACTTAAATTTCCTGCTGTAATTGCATCAAGGCGAGTTGCTAAACTATTATTTGAATATGAATTATTATAAAATAATGAAGTCGACCCTAAATTATTAATTTTGGTAACAGTTGGTATAATATCTCCAGTTATAGTACCCGCCAATGATAACCCAACCCCAGTTGCCGTTAATGCAATAATACCATCTGTTGATGTTGTAACTCCAACCTTTCCTAATGTTATACCCATTGCATTAGTTGATCCAATAAGCAATGTGCCCGCAGAAACAGTGTCAAGCCGAGGTGTCCGAAATATATTGGCATATACATTGTTATAAAGTAATGTTGTAGAACCTAAATTATTTATATTATTTACTGTCGGTATTATATTCCCCGTTATTGATCCCGCAATAATCATTCCAACTCCAACACTTGTCAATGACAATATTCCAGCAGTCGCCGTTGTAACTCCTAATTTTCCCAATGTTATACTAGTCGCATTAGTATCCCCAATAAGCAAAATCCCAGACGGTCCAGACGCCCATGTATCAATTCGAGACGTCCTACATGAGTCCGCATTTAATTCAGCATATGTTAGATTTGCAAGCCCTAAATTATTTACTTTAGTTATCGTTGGCGTAATATTCCCAGTTATAGTTCCAGACATTATCATATTAACACCAGTTGATGTTAATGCTAACATACCAGCCGTTGTTGTCGTAACCCCTGCCTTCCCCAATGTTATCCCCGTTGCATTAACAGCCCCAATTGGTAATGTTGTTACTGTACTACTATCTAATTCTGTTGTTTTAGTTGAATCATATACAATCCAACCACCCGCAATATTTTTATTTTTTACCCATGTATCATAGTTAAGAGCAGCATTAAGAACATTAATTGACGGTGGTAATGCATTATAACTCAAACTTACTTTACTACTACCATTGTATTTAAACGAACATCCAAATGTCGATCCAGTTAATCCTGTTAATCCAGCAACCTGATTAATATATACACCATTTGAACTAATCGCATTAAATTCCGCTTGAGTTTTTATAACAGATGTATACTGATAAAATTCAGACTTTATAACTTGACCTAAAATAGACACCGTAGATAAGAATTCAGTATTCCCCGATACATAAACAATCCAACCAACCCCCACACTAATATTAACTAAACCACAATTAATAAATCTTGCAACTGCAACCCCTACCAATGTTGGTAATGTTATAATACCCGTTAATCCAGTAAAGTCGCAATCTTGAAAATGTAGCCAATTTGTAAATGATGTATTAGTACTAATTGGTATACTATTAGTAGAAACAAACTTACAATTTTGAATTGAATGCTTACCAATACCATCATTAAATGTTAATACAGCCCCCGTACTATTTGATATAATTAATCCATATAATTTTAATAATGAAAATCCAGCCTGTGTTGTAATTGATCCATTTAATGTTGATTGATGTCCATAATTAATATCACCGGCTGATATTTGTGTATTATTATTAACAGTTGTCAAACTAATATTTTCAGTAAATGTGCCCCTAATATTAATTTTTAAAGGATATACAGCCGCAGTAAATCCCTTTCCAATATTCGCCCAAGGCAGTGCTATTGTACCAGTCCCCGTCAAATCATCACCAGTAATTGAACTAACCCATCTCTGAGATAAATCAGATATTTCCGTTATATTAGTTAAAGATCCAACATAAGTAACTGCCATATATGTAGAACTATTTTGATATACAGTAACACCATTTGTATTAGATGTATACACTCGATATGTAATAATATCCCCTGAACTAATTTGAACTGTTTTATTGAATAATATGTTATCCGATGCCATACTTATATAATTAACTGCCGTAGTTAATGAAACTGTATTGTTTATATAAATTTCGGCATATACAGTACATAAACCCCCCGTTTGTATTTGCATATTACCATTAATTGTATAATATCCCGTTGCATTAATAACAATACTATTTGTAATATATTTATTAATATTACCAACCGCATATTTAATAATTGGAAGATTTACAATAGTAGATGTATTGCCTATAACTTGATCAACACCACTTCCACTTTTTAAGCACATAATACCACTCACACCACCGCTTGGAAGAGTTATCCAACTTGTAGTTCCAACACCGTCATTAGTTAAAATTTGACCCGATGTTCCTTGTATAGCAGGCATTATAAATGGTAAATTAGCCGTAGTTGATGCCGATGTAATAAGTGTCCCATTTAAAGCCCCATTTTTAATTTTTAAATTAGTGTTAGATTGAGTAACCACATTACTTGATAAATATGGTAATAAATTAGTGCCTAATTTAAATATTGAGCCAGTCGTTGGCTGTATATCACCCGTTATAGAACCAGCAACTGTCATATTAACCCCCGTTGATGTTAATGCAATAGTACCCGCAGTTGTCGTAGTAACTCCCAATTTTCCCAAAGTTATACCTGTCGCGTTAGTATCCCCAATAAGTAAAACCCCAGTATTTGAACCGCCAGGAACTAATGTATCAATTCGCGATGTTTTGCATGAGTCGGCATTTATTTCAGCATATAATAATGTTGAACTACCTAAATTATTAACCTTGGACACTGTTGGTATAATATCCCCAGTTATATTCCCCGCAATAGTCATATTAACCCCCGTTGATGTTAATGCAAGTGTCCCAGCAGTCGTCGTAGTAACCCCCGTTTTACCAATTGTAATCGCAGCAGCATTAGTTGGTCCAATTTCCAAAATACTTGTTGAACTACCACCCAATGTATCAATTTGAGATACATTACACAAATTAGCATTTAATTCAGCATACAGTAATGTTGGAGCACCTAAATTATTAACATTGGTCACTGTTGGTATTATATTCCCAGTTACTGTCCCTGCAGTCGTTATATTAACCCCCGTTGATGTTAATGCAATTGTTCCAGCAATAGTTGTTGTAATCCCTGTTTTTCCAAGTGTAATCGCCGCAGCATTAGTTGGTCCAATACTCAAAATCCCAGCACTAATTGAGTCAATGTTTGAAGTTTGAATTGCGCCCGTATATGATTCATCGTATAATAATGAAGCTGTACCCAATGTATTAACTTTAGTTATCGTTGGTATAATATTACCAGTTACTGAACCAGCTACCATCATACCAACCCCTACATTTGTCAGAGCCATAATACCATCCGTAGTTGTTGTAATCCCCGTTTTCCCAAGTGTAATCGCCGCAGCATTAGTCGGACCAATACTCAAAATCCCAGCAGGACCAACCGCCCCCAATATTAATGTATCAAGTTGTGACACCCTAATTAAATCAGTATAAGATTCTGCATATAGCAAAGTAGAACTGCCCAAGGTATTAATCAATGTTGTGGTAGGTTTTATATCGCCTGTTATTGTACCAGCCAAACTCATACACAATCCAGAACTTGATAATATAACAGTTCCATTAGTTGATGTTGTAACCCCGGTCTTTCCCAAATTTATACTAAGTGCATTATTAGGACCAAAAGCCAAAATCCCAGGTACAGAAGTCAATGTATCAATTTTTGATGTTTGAATATTTTTAATATATGCATTATTATACGATAATAATGCACTTCCCAAATTATTAATTCCAGTTACCGTTGGTATAATATTCCCAGTTATTGTCCCCGCTATAGTTAAATTAACCCCAGTCCCCGTTAATCCAATAATACCATCAGTAGTTGTTGTAACACCCGCCTTACCCAAAGTTATTCCCGTTGCCAATGTATCCCCAATAGCCAAAATCCCAGATACCCCAATGGATCCAGATGTTAATGAATCAATTTTTGAAGTTTTACATAAATTAACATATGCCGCCGCATATAATGCCGTAGAACTTCCTAAAGTGTTAAAATTTGTAACCGTTGGTATAATATCCCCTGTTATTGTCCCCGCCAATGATAAACCTACACCCACATTCGTTAATGCAACAACACCTGCAGTAGTTGTTGTAACCCCAGCCTTTCCTATTGTTATCCCATTCGCCAATGTATTCCCTATAAACAATTCCGAACTCCCACCAACTAATGTATCAAATTTTGGAGCTCGTAAATTTCCCGCATAAACATTTTTATATAATAATAATGATGTTCCAATATTATTAGTATTTGTAATTGTTGGTTTTATATCACCCGTTATTGAACCTGATAGTACCATTCCAACTCCAACTCCTGATAATGACACAGTACCTGATGCTGTTGTTGTAATACCTGCCTTTCCAAAGTTTATTCCAGTCGCATTAACAGTACCAATATTTAAAACGACAGCCGTTGCCGTATCAAGCATTGACGTATTACATGATTTAATATATGCATTGTTATATAATAATAAAGACCCTCCTAAATTATTAACATTTGTAACTGTCGGTATAATATTACCTGTTATAGTTCCTGCAATATTAATACAAACCCCCGCATTTGTTAATACTAATGTACCATCTGTTGTTGTCGTAATGCCTGCCTTCCCTAATGTTATACCAGTTGCATTAGTTGGTCCAATACTTAAAATCCCAGTGGGTCCAGAAGCCCATGTATCAATTTTTTGAACTAATATATTATTTACATATGCATTATTATATGATAATAAAGAACCCCCCAAATTATTAACATTCGTAATAGTTGGTTTTATATCCCCTGTTATCGATCCAGCAATCGTCATACCCACACCAGTTGATGTTAATGATAATAAACCCGCCATTGTAGTTGTAACTCCTGATTTACCAAATGTTATAGCCGTTGCATTTATACCACCAATCGGCAATACTGTCGCTGTTAAACTATCAATACTTGATTTTTTAGTAGGATTATATGCGATCCAACCACCTGCTATATTTATATTTTTTAACCATGTATTATTTGTAAAACTTCCATTATTTATATTTATTGATGGTGGTAATTTAACAAATGCTGTTGTTACCGTGTTAATTCCTGATGATCTAGTAAATGAACATCCATATGAAGAACCAGCTAAACCCGTTAACCCATAAACTTGATTAATATACAATCCATCAACTGTGATAGCATCAAATTCGGCTTGAGTGAATATAACAGCATTAAAAATTACAGACGCTGTTGAACTGTTTCCAGATGCCCAATATGTTGCACCAACCCCGTCAGTTGTTAAAACATAACCCTTTATCCCTTTATCAGGAGTTTGTAAATCGTAGTGATTACCATCCAATGTTTTAACAATTACTGGACCATTAAATCCTATAGACCCCGCAACATTTAAAATTCCTAAAATATTAACATTTTTTTCAAATCGAGTTTGTGTAAAATCAGCATTCATATTTCTAGTATTTTCAAATAACAAATCAGATATCGGAGTAAAACGTATATCCTCCATATTTAAAAGACCTTGCAATGCAAATAAAGTCTTATGTATAAGACTTTGCGGATTTAAAAGATTTTTTGTAAATAAAGTTTATATAAAAAACTTTAATATATATTAAAACGAATGAATTTTAAATATAAATTAATTTATATTTAAAAGTTTTTGTAAAAAACATTTGGATATTTAAAATTCATTCGATTTTAAATTAATTCAATATCTTTCAATATCTTTCAAGATCTTTCAATATCTTTCAAGATCTTTCAATTCACTCTACATGCTATACTTCCACCACCTCCTGTTTTTATTATAAGATTAATTTCATAGACAAGTGATGTAGTTTCATCAATAAACATTAGATTACCTGGAGTTGCAGGTTCTGATGAACTATTAAATGTATTATAATAAAATGCAGTTGATGTAATAGATGTATTTGAATAATAAAATGGATAAAACCCATTAGCAAGCCAAGTGGTCATCATTCCGTTATAATACCTGTACCCGTATTTTTTTTTTATTCCAAATAGAGCACCTCCCCGTTTATATATAAATCTAAAATCGCCAAATATAAATTCCCCATCTGCGGCAGCATTAACAGTTGTCCATGTTGTTCCTGATATGCCCATCCATGATAACTTACCAGTTCCATCAGTTCTTAAAAACTGATTATAAGTCCCAACATTAGTTGGTAATGTAAAAGCAGTGTTTGCACTTGATGCTGCCGACGTTAATACAGTCCCATTCGTAGCCCCATTACGTATATTAACAGTTGTAGATGCCTGAGTTGTTATTGCAGAACTTAAATATGGAAGTGCAACTGTTCCAATTACAGATACAGATGCCGCTGTCGGTTTTATATCCCCCGTTATAGTTCCTACCAATGTTAGATTAACTACAGTGTTTGTCAATGCTAATGTTCCAACTGTTGTTGTCGTAACACCCGTTTTCCCTAATGTTATCCCCGTCGCTGTAGTATCACCAATAAGCAAAGTTCCAGCTGTATTCGTATCAAATCTTGATCCTAAATTTATATTTATATATGATGTATTGTAAGCCAATAATGTTGTACCAATATCATTAGCACTTGTAACCGTTGGTTTTATATCGCCAGTTATTGTTCCCGCAACTGTCATACTAATTCCAGTCCCGGTTAAAGCTATAGTACCAGCTGATGTAGTAGTAACACCGGATTTCCCAATAGTTATTGCTGTCGCATTTGTATCTCCAATAAGTAAAGTTCCTGGTGAAATAGTATCAAGTTTTGAAGTTTGTATTGTTGATATAAAAGCATTGCTGTATAACACCGATGATGTACCCAAATTATTAGCACCACTAACAGTTGGTTTTATATCTCCAGTTACTGTTCCCGATAATAACATTACGGATCCAGTATTTGTAAGTGCTAATATACCAGCCGTTGTTGTAGTAACTCCTACCTTTCCAAGAACTATTGAAGTTGCCGTCGTATCACCAATAAGTAAAGTTCCTGCAGAATTAGTATCAAACAAAAATCCTAACATATTATTTACATATGATGTATTATAAAACAATGAAGACGATCCTAATCTATTAACGTCACTTGCAGTTGGTTTTATATCTCCAGTTATTGTACCCGCAAGAGTTATTCCAACCCCCGTATTCGTAAGTGCTAATGTACCTGCTGTAGTTGTTGTAATCCCAGTCTTTCCCAATGTTATCCCTGTTGCTACAGTATCTCCAATAAGTAAAGTTCCTGCAGCATTAGTATCAAGTATTGAAGTTTGTAATGTGGATATAAATGCAGTATTATATATTAATGTAGGACTGCCTAATGTATTAATATTTGTAACAGTTGGTTTTATATCCCCCGTTATTGTCCCTACCAATGTCATGTCAACTCCAGTCCCCGTAAGTTCCAAAACCCCCGCATTTATTATTGAGATACCAGTCTTTCCTAATGTTATACTTGTCGCTGCAGTATCCCCAATAATTAAAGGCACCGATGTAGTTGTGTCAAATCTCGATCCTAAATTTGTAGTTATGTATGAAGTATTATAAAATAGTGATATCGATCCTAATGTATTAACACTTGTAACAGTAGGTTTTATATCTCCCGTAATTGTTCCTGATAAAGTCATTCCAACCCCAGTCCCCGTAAGTGCTATAATACCTGCCGTAGTTGTATTAACTCCGGTTTTTCCAATTGTTATATCAGTCGCATTAGTATCTCCTATAAGTAAAGTACCTGCAGTATTCGTATCAAGCTTTGGTGATAAAATTGTATTTGTGTATGTATTATTATACAATAAAGATGAACTACCTAAATTATTAACATTTGTAACCGTAGGTTTTATATCCCCCGTTATAGAACCTAATAAAGTCATTCCAACACCCGTTCCTGTTAATGCTAATATGCCAGCCGTTGTCGTCGTAATTCCAGTCTTTCCAATTGTTATTCCCGTTGCAGTAGTATCACCAATAAGTAAATTTATAGAAGGGCTAACCCATGTATCAAGTCTTGATGTCAAAATATTACTAATATATGATGTATTATAAATTAATGAAGATCCACCCAAGTTATTAACATTTGTAACCGTAGGTTTTATATCACCAGTTATAGTTCCTGCAATGGTTAAATTAACCCCTGTAGATGTTAATGCTATAACACCCGCTGATGTCGTAGTAATTCCTGCCTTCCCGATTGTTATAGCTATTGCATTAGTATTACCAACAAGCAAAGTCTCAGATGGACCAGCACCTACTGTATCAAACCTGGATCCTAATATATTAGTTATATATGTACTATTATAAAATAGTAGAGGGCTTCCTAAATTATTAACTAAAGTTACCGTTGGTATAATATTTCCTGTTATAGTCCCCGCCATAGTCATTCCAACCCCAGTTGATGTTAATGCAATTGTCCCAGCCGTTGTTGTCGTAATACCTGTTTTCCCAATTGTTATGCCAGTTGATGTAGTATCGCCTATAAGAATAGTGCCCGTACCAGAAGCCAAATCATCAATTCTTGATGTTTTACATATATTAATATATGATGTATTATACAACAATGCTGATGTTCCTAAATTATTAGTATCTGTAACCGTAGGTTTTATATCTCCTGTTGTAGTGCCCGCCAATGATAAATTTACTCCTGTTGATGTTAATGCTAATATACCTGCTGATGTTGTAGTAATGCCAGTTTTTCCTAATGTTATTCCAGTTGCCGTAGATGTTCCAATAAGTAAAGTTCCCGATATTATAGAATCAATTCTTGCCGAAAGCGTTGAATTTATAAACGTAGTTCCGTATATTAATGATGATGAACCTAAGTTATTAGCAAGATTAACAGTTGGTTTTATAGTACCTGACATTGTTCCAGCCAATGTCATAGCAACCCCAGTTGTAGTTAGTGCAATAGTACCTGCTGTTGTTACAATTACTCCAGTTTTTCCAATTGTTATATCAGTCGCATTAGTATCTCCTATAAGCAAAGTTCCCGCAGATCCCGTATCAAATTTTGAAATTTGTATAATATCAGTATATACATTGTTATATAACAATGAGGCACTTCCCAAATTATTAATAAGAGTAACTGTAGGTATTACATCCCCAGTTATAGTTCCCGCCAATATTAAATTAACACCTGTAGACGTCAATGCAATAGTACCCGCCGATGATGTCGTAACCCCAGCCTTCCCTAATGTTATACTAGTTGCAGTAGTTGTGCCAATACTTAAAGGTCCCGCAATTACTGCATCAAGACGTGGTGTCAAACTAGTATTTATATATGAATTATTATATGTTAATGCAGTTGATCCTAAATTATTAACACTAGTAACCGTGGGTAATATACTCCCTGTTATTGTACCTGTAACTGTCATACATACGCCAGTTCCTGTCAATGACATAACCCCCGCATTTGCCGTCGTAATTCCAGCCTTCCCAATTGTTATTCCTGTTGCATTAATATCCCCAATAGCTAAAACACCCTCACCATTCCTATCAATTCGCGGTCCCAAAAGGGCATTTGCATATAATGTATTATATGCAAATGATGCACTTCCTAAATCATTAACACTCGTAACCGTAGGTTTTATATCCCCAGTTATAGTCCCCGCAGTAGTCATTACAACTCCAGTCCCCGTTAATCCTATAATCCCAGCCGTTGTTGTAGTAATACCCGCACGTGCCAATGTTATTGCCGTCGCATTAGTATCACCAATAATTAAATTTCCAGATATAACAGAATCAATTTTTGCAGCCTTACATGAATTGATATATGATTCATTATACAATAATGAAGCCCCGCCTAAATTATTCGCAAGTGTAGCCGTAGGTATAATATCACCTGTTATTGTTCCAGCAACAGTCATTCCAACCCCAGTTGTCGTTAATGCCAATGTTCCAGCAGTTGTTGTTGTAACTCCCGCCTTCCCTAAAGTTATTGCATTTGCATTAATACCTCCAATAGTTAATGTTGTTGCTGATATGCTATCTAATTCAGTTGTTTTAGTTGCATCATATACAATCCAACCACCCGCAATATTTTTATTTTTTAGCCATGTATCATAGTTAAGAGATAAATTACGAACATTAATTGCCGACGGTAATTCATTATATTTTAAACTCAATTTATTAATGCCATCATAAATAAATGAACATCCAAATGTCGCCCCAGTTAAGCCCGTTAATCCACTAACTTGATTAATATACAATCCAGGAATATTAATTAAATTAAAATCAGTTTGATTTGTTATAACTGATATAAATAAAAACACTTCTGATTTTAAAACTTTACCTAATACAACCGCCGTTGATATAAACTCAGTAGTACCCGATATATAAACAGTCCACCCAGCCCCCACACTAACATCTATTAAACCGCAGTCAATAAATCTTACAATCGCAGTTCCTACCAATGTTGGCAATGTTATTGATCCTGTTAATCCAGTAAAATCACAGTCTTGAAAGTGCAACCAATTTGTAAATGCCGCATTAGTACTAATTGGTGAATTGTTAGTAGAAACAAACTTACAATTTTGAATTGAATGCCCACCAATCCCATCATTAAATGTTAATAAAGCACCAGCCCCATTTGATAGAATTATACCACATAATTTTAATGCGGCAAATCCAGTTTGTGTCGTAATCAATCCTGATATTGTAGATTGTTGTCCATAAGCCCCATCATTAGTTGTTATTTGTGTATTAGTATTAGCAGTATTCAAAGTAATATTTTCCACAAATGTACCCTTAACATTAATTTTCAAAGGATACACGGCTGAATTAAACCCTTTACCAACACTCGCCCATGGTATTGATAATGTACCGTTTCCAGTTAAATCGCTCCCATTAATTGAATTAACCCACCGTTGAGATGGGTTAGTTATTTCAATTACGTTAGTTAAAGGACCAATATAAGTAGCCAACATATATGTAGATTTAGTTTGATAGACAGTTACTGCATTTGTATTAGATGTATTCATTCGACATGTAATAATATCGCCAACAACCAGTTTTATTATTTCATTAAATAATATATTATCGGTATCAACCCCAGTATAAGCAGATGGTATCGATGACACCATTATTGCATTTTTATATATTTCGGTATATACAACACTTAAACCTCCCGTTTGTATCTGTATATTACCATTAACAGTATAATAACCATCTACATTAATAACAATACTATTTGCAGTAGATGAGTTAATATTACCAGCAGTATACCCGATCAAAGGAAAATTTATAACAGTTGATGAATTACTAATAATTTGATCTGTGCCATTTCCATATTTTAAACACATAATAATACTTACACCACCACTTGCAACAGTTGTCCAACTTGTATTTCCAACCCCATCATTCGCTAAAATTTGACCAGCAGCTCCTTGAGCCGCGGGTAATATAAATGGTAAATCAACACTGGTTGATGCAGATGTAATAAGTGTCCCCGTTAAAGCCCCATTTTTTATTTTTAAATTAGTACTTGTTTGATTAACTATATCACTCGATAAATATGGTAATGCATCAGTACCCAATTTAAATGCAGATCCAGTTGTCGGCTGTATATCTCCCGTTATAGTACCCGCCATCGTCATATTAACCCCAGTCCCCGTCAGGTCCATAGTACCCGCCGTTGTTGTTGTAAATCCTGTATTAACACCCGTATTCCCCAATGTTATTCCAGTTGCATTAGTATTTCCAATGCTCAAAACCCCAGCAGATACAGAATCAAGTTTTGATGCATAAAGGTTCGTATCATATGAACCATTGTATAACAATGTAGAACTTCCCAAATTATTAACTTTGGTAACTGTAGGTATAATATCGCCCGTTATAGACCCAGCCATTGTCATATTAACTCCTGTACCCGTCAATGCTAATGTCCCAGCCGTTGTTGTTGTAACCCCCACCTTACCCATAGTTATACCCGTTGCATTAGTTGGTCCAATGTTTAAAACCCCAGAAACACCAGAATCAATGTTTAAAGTTTTGCATGATTCCGTGTATGAATCTGCATATAATAACGTAGAACTCCCTAAATTATTAACATTCGCAACTGTCGGTATAATATCACCCGTTATAGAACCAACAACCGTCATACAAACTCCTGTATCCGTTAATGCCAATGTCCCAGCCGTTGTTGTAGTAATACCCGTCTTTCCCAATGTTATCCCCGTAGCATTAGTAGCTCCAATAATTAAAGTATCCGCTACAATCGTATCAGTTCTTAATGTCTTGCACCCATCAATATTTGATTCCGCATACAACAATGTAGAACTCCCCAAATTATTAACCAAAGTTACAGTAGGTATAATATCCCCAGTTATAGCCCCCGCAATTGTCATTCCAACCCCCGTCGATGTTAATGCAACAACACCATCAGTTGTTGTTGTAATTCCAACACTTCCTAACGATATTCCCGTGGCATTAGTAGCCCCAATACTTAAATTTCCAGAAGCCAATGTGTCAATTTTTAAAGTTTTACATGAATCAATATATGATTCATTATATACCAATGTTGAGCTTCCCAATTTATTAATTTTAGTCGCCGTAGGTATTATATCCCCCGTTATTGTACCAGCAATCTCCATACCAACTCCAGTTGATGCTAGTGCAATAACACCTGCCGATGTTGTAGTAATTCCAGCCTTCCCCAATGTTATTTCTGTTGCATATGTATCACCAATACTCAAAATCCCAGCAGCCCCAACAGCCCCATCAACCACATCAATTCGCGGCGCTCTAATAACTTCAACAAATATATTATTATACAATAAACTATTGCTTCCAATATCATTAACATTGGTTACAGTCGGTTTTATATCACCAGTTATTGTCCCAGCCAATGTCATACCCACACCAGTTGATGTTAGTGCAATAGTACCTGCAGTAGTCGTTACAATTCCAGCCTTTCCTAAAGTTATTCCCGTAGCCACAGTTTCTCCAATGGTCAAAACCCCTAAAGTTCCAGAAGGTCCCAAAGCCCCCGTATCAATGTTTGAAGTTCGCATAGATGCCGTATATGATTCTTTAAACAAAAGTGCAGAACTACCCAATTTATTAATTTTAGTAACCGTCGGCAATATACTGCCCGATACAGACCCAGCAATTGATAAATTAACCCCAGTTGATGTTAGTGATAAAATACCATCAGTCGTTGTTGTAATACCCGCCTTACCCATAGTTATCCCTGGTGCATTAGTTGTTCCAATACTTAAAACCCCCGCAGTAATCGTGTCAATTTTTGTAGTTTTACCAACTTCCGTATATACATTATTATATAACAATGAAGGATTTCCAACATCATTAAAAATAGATACCGTTGGTTTAATATCCCCTGATATTGTACCTGCCAATATTAAATCAGCCCCTGTAGATGTTAATTCCATAATTCCAGCCGTTGATGTCGTAACTCCATCTTTACCCAATAATATACCCGTTGCATTAGTATCCCCAATAGTTAAAATACCCCCCGAAGCCCCCGTATCAATTCTTGAAGTCCAAATTGAATCTATATATGATGTATTGTATATAGATGAAGGTCCGCCCAAATTACTAACATCAGTCGTTGATGGTATTATATCGCCAGTTATAGTCCCCGCAATTGTTATTCCTACCCCTGTTGTTTTTAATTCAATAACCCCTGCAGTTGTCGTATTAATTCCTGTTTTCCCCAATGTTATTCCCGTAGCATTAGTATCCCCAATACTCAAAGTTCCAGCAGCTGCGGAGTTTAATGTATCAATTTTTAATCCTAATACATTGTTTATATATGTATTATTGTATAATAATGCAGGACCTCCTAAATTATTAACACCAGTGACCGTAGGTGTAATATTCCCAGTTATTGTACCCGCGATCGATAGTCCCACACCATTTGATGGCAATACCAATTTCCCTGCAATTGATGTTGTAACACCAGCCTTTCCCAATGATATCCCCGTTGCATTTGTATCACCAATAGGAAATAATGTTGCAGTCAAACTATCCAAACTTGTTGTTTTAGTTGGATTGTATATAATCCAACCACCTATTATATTTATATTTTTTATCCATGTATTAGTTATATTGTTATTAAGTATATTTATACATGGCTGTAATTTAATAAATGTTGTCGCCACAGTATTAACACCTGATGTTCTATTAAATGAACATCCAAATGTCGCCCCCGTTAAACCAGTTAAACCAACAACTTGATTAATATATAAACCATCAACTGTTAAAGCATTAAATTCCGCCTGAGTCATTACAATACCATCAAACAAAACATTTATATCAGGACCGCCACTGCCAGAATCCCAATATGTCGCACCCAAACCATCTGTCGTTAAGACATGACCCCTTACACCATTATCAGGGGTTTGTAAATCGTATTGTTCGCCATCCAATGTTTTAATAATAACAGGTCCATTAAATCCAATAGCTCCACCAACATTTAAAAACCCCGTAATATTAACATTTTTTTCAAATCTCGATTTAGCAAAATCTGCAGATATATTTCTAGTATTATTAAATAACAAATCAGATAGCGGTAGCATAATTACATCTTCCATATTGAATTATCTTTTAATTTAAAAGACTTTAATTTGAAAAATTTTGTGTTGCAAAACAATCAAAAGTTTTTTACAAAAACCTTTAAGTATATTATATTAGAGTTTTTAAACTTATTATAAATTATTTTTTAAAAAAAAATGAATTTTTAAGGTATAATATTAAATCAACGGTATTTTTCATTTGTACGAATTATCTTTTCAACATGAGTTACGACGATTATTTTTACGACAACTATGAAAGATATGATGATTCAGATGATTATCGCGATGCAAACAACGATGAAGAGAACGGAGTCGCAGAGTGGTATGCTGACCGTGGAATGTGCCTACCAAAAAACGATGAAGAGAACGGAGTCGCAGAGTGGTATGCTGACCGTGGAATGTGCCTACCAAAAAACAGACCGCTCCAATACTACACACCACCCAAATTCATCGATGACATCAACACTCTTGACATCAACACTCTTGACATCAACACTCTTGACATCAACAGTCCTGACAGTCCTGAATACCCGCCATTCAAACAACTCGCATCCAAAGCTCCTTACATTCCCGCGATCATACTACCTGCGGCAACAGCCCCTGATTCCAGCAACCCTGAGTCAAAATCACCAACACTCATCAGTCCTGCATCAAAATCACCGCCAATCAACATCCCTGCGGCAAAACCCCAATCTTTCAAACGCCAATGTGAGAAGGTATACTGGGCGCCAAAGGTATACGAAGAATGCCCTGAAACCGATGCATCTCTGATTTGCAGACTGACGAACGAACTTGACCATGCCAATAACGAACTTGAACGTGCCAAGCACACCATTTCACTTCAGATCATGACGATTGCGGCATTGAAAACAAAACTTAAATATGACACGTAAGGTCGTATTTTGGTAGATAAGCTTTCATCTATAAAATTAGCAGAAAAAACGGGCCTCGAGGTCCAATTTTTTTTATAAAAATTGAATTATGTTTTTAAAAAAAATTGATTTTTTACAAAGAATTTTTAAATGAACGAAACTATTGTAACATGCGGTTGCACTTGTATATATGTTCATACTAATGTAAAATGTGATAAATCATACATGTGTATATGTAATAATTGTATTTTAATTCGTATATGTAATTGTAAAGTTACCTGTGATAAATGTATGATAAATAAAAATAAACACTTAAAAAAATTAGAATATCATGATACAATAACAGACTTTTCAATTAATAATGAATCTTGGAATAAATTAGCTTTATCATATAAAATAATGTATGACACCGAAAGATTTTTCTACGAAAAATAAGCTTTTAAAAAATTGAATTTTAAATATATAATATATAACTTATCAATAAATGCCGTCTAGTCATAAAACACTTACTCCTGAGGAACGTACAATTATTTGGTATGGTCGCGGTAAAACCAACGTATTTAAAGATCCAAAACCTACAATTGGAGAACGGCATATGCTTGATGCAATTTCAAGAATAACCAGCCGCCTTTATAAACAAAACTCATCGCTTAAGATTGAAGTTGAAGAGCAAAGTTCTAAAATTTTATCATTAGAAGATAAAATTATAGCATTAGAGGCTATAATTGTAGAACGCGATTCTAACATTGTTAAATTTTCAGATGAAGTTACTCATTATAACAAATTAGTTAAATTATATTCAGATTTCGTTGATATGTTTATGTCAAAATTACGAACAGGTATATAAAAAATCAACATAAACTAATTTATAAATATTTTAAACAATCTTATATTTTTTCTAACTTTAAAAATAAACATATACAATTAAACATAAATATATTTTTTTTTTGATAAAAATATTCAATTAATAAAAGAAAATTGAATTTATTTTAATTATTTATAATTAAAGATACAATTTATACTATAATAGAATATCAAACATCAATGAATGGTAATCTACAAGAATTACGTAGTCTATTTAAAACTTGCTTAGATATACTACGTAATGATGCAGAACATTTAATAGGAGATGAAGCTTTAAATGAATTGTCTTATTTCTTAATTCTTAAACAATCAGAAAAACATATAGAAAATAATTCTATTAATATTTACAATTTAGAATTATATAAAGACGGCGTTGAAAAATATGGAAATGAAAAATTTTCCGAATATTTGGAATATATAAAATTTAGTAAATTAACTGATTATGTTAAAATGCCAGAAAAGGAAAGTAACATAAAACAAATATTTAATGAGTTTTTATGGAAAGAAGTACTATCAAAACATCCTAAATTTAAAGATGTATTTGAATGTGGTAAAAAATCATTTATTAAAGAATCGATCACTATAAAAAAAATTATCATAGCATTAAGTTCTATTGATTTTAATAATTATGAATATGATATATTAGGAGAAGCTTATGAAAGTATATTTGTTGATGCTGTATTTGGAGCTGGTGGAAATAAAAAAAGTGAATTAGGACAATTTTTCACACCTCCAAAAGTTAAAAAATTATTAGTAAATTTGGTTAATCCAAAATTAAAAGATACTGGTGAAATTGAAAGTGTGTTAGATCCGGCATCTGGAACTGGTGGTATATTAAATAATATTATTAAACATTTTAAACAATTTGAAATATCAAATAAAATAACAAGTGAAGAATTAAGAAAACAACTAATTAAAAATATTTATGGAATTGAAATAAAAGGAAAAATTTATAATTTATGTTTATCAAATATGTTAATTAATACAGGTGAAATATTGCCAAATGTTATATGTGCAGATAGTATTAGAAAATTTCATAATATAAAAGTTGATAATATTATAGCAAACCCACCATTTTCAGTAACTATAAATTATGATGAATTATTAACAACACTTGGTAGTTTAGAAATATTAAATGATTATATACCTATAAAAACAGGTGGTAAAAATTCAGAGATGTTATTTTTACAAATGATGATACATTGTTTAAACATAAATGGGAGATGTGCATCTGTAATGTTAGATGGTCAAAAAATGTATGGTTGTTCATCTGGTTACGATAAAGTAAGAGAATATTTGATGAAAAGTTGCGATTTACAAGAAGTTATATTATGCCCAGCGGGAACTTTTACATCAACATCGTCAAAAACTTGCATTATATTCTTTACTAAAAAGAAGGAAAGAAAAGATGTTGTTGAAATAACAGGAGTAAAGAGAATTTTAAACTTCTGTAAAGTTTACACAACTAAAAAAGTTAAATTTTATACATTTAATCCAAATACTGAAGAAAAACACTTTATTAAAGAAGTTGAAATGAAAGAAATAGCATCTAACAAATATTCATTAAATTGTGCAGAATATGGAATTGACGAAGAAGAATTTAAAAACGAAGAAGGTATTGAATGGCATGAATTACGCGAATTATGTCATTTTAAAAATGGTAAGAATTTAACAAAAAAAACTTTAATTACTGGGGAATACCCAGTAATTGGAGGTGGTAAAAATCCTCTTGGTATGCATAATGCTTCTAATAGAGATGAAAATATTATATTGTGTTCTTCAAGCGGTGCATATTCTGGATATATAAGTAAATATAAAACAAAAGTATGGGCAAGCGATTGCTTTTCAATACATTCAAAAAACAAAGATAAATTAAACGAACAATATTTATATTATTATTTAGTTTTCATACAAAGTAAAATATATAAATTGCAAAACGGGGCAGGGCAACCGCATGTTTATTCGAAAGACTTACAAAAGTTTAAATTTCCAATTTTATCAATTGAAAATCAAAATATAATTGTAAAATTTTTAGATAATTTATTTGACACAAAAAAAATAAATCCGCAAGACACTTCGAAATATTATAATAATTTAAACATATTTAAATTATTATTAGATAGTAAATTTAAAGAGTTTAATTGTTTATTAATAGCACAATCGTTTCAAATTAATATTACAGATTTAAATGATATATAATATTACAAGTAATTTATTAAACTTAGAAGATTTAAAAAATACAATTTTATCAAAAATAAGTATTAACAAATCTAATTAAATAAACAACTTGCTAATAATGTTATAATATTTTAAATAAAAAAATTTATTTAAACTTTACAAATTTTTTTAAAAAACTAACCAAAAAACTAATCTATAATTATTTTAATAAAAATAATATCTAAAATAACATTATTTTTTTTTATTTAACTTATTAATCTTATTATCATTTTTTATAATGTTTTCTTCTGGGCTTTTTTTCTTGTTAAATTTTTCTCTCATAATTGCACGATGTTCATTATTATTTTCAATTGCAGATTGAAAAATTTTTCAATCTGTCATTAGCCGATTGATTATTGTTACAACAATAATTATATAAATAAGGACCTGAGGGCTCTTCCTATTCAAAAACCCCTTAGAAACCCTTTTTATAGAAGCCCCTGTCTACATACATGTTTTTTATAAAAAAATTGAATTTAAATATATATTTAATAACAAGTGCATTAAATTTAAAAAAACTAATTTAAAATGGGCACTATTGAAAGTATTGTTTTACAAAACGCATATTGGGCATTACCAATTGTATCAGATTATTTAAATTATGACGATATCGTAACTTTATCAAGCGACTCTTCTTATATAAAAAAACTATTAAATACTATATTAGAACAGAAACGTACATATGATAGCTCAGATTTTATTAGAATGTTAAGTGATAAAATTATGCATGTGCGTACATTATGCTGGAGTGATGCCCATGATATAAATAACTACAAATTGCCACCCAAATTAGAAACTTTATATTTTAATAATATTACTGGTCAACCAATCTACTTTGATAGGTTTCCACAATCTTTAACCAGGTTAATTATTATAGGTAATTTTAATCAACCAATAGATCTAAGGTTCCTTATAAATTTAAAAACATTAAAGTTAGGAGATTGCTTTAATCAAATAATCGATGCTTGGATGCTTCCAAAATATTTAACTAAGTTAAATGTTGGTAACTCGTTTAATAAACCAATTAATCTGAGTGCCCTTGATAAATTAACATCTTTAAAGTTAGGAATAGAGTTTAATCAATTACTTAACCATAGCATGTTTCCACAATCTTTAACCAATTTAAATATTATGGGTAAGTCTAATAAATCAATAGATCTAAGTTCCCTTATTAATTTAACCAAATTAAATTTAGGTATGTTTAATAAAGCAATAGAATTGAGGTCCCTTGTTAATTTAACCAAATTAAATTTAGGAGATAATTTTGCTCAGTCAATATATCTATCATCATGTGTTAATTTAACCGATTTGAATTTAGGAAATAGTTTTAATCGATCAATAAATTTAAACTCTCTTATTAATTTAAAAATTTTAAATTTAGGTGTGTTTAATAAATTAATAAATCTAAGTTCCCTTGTTAATTTAACCGATTTGAATTTAGGAGATAATTTTGATCGACCAATTGATCTATCATCCTGTGGTAATTTAAAATCTTTGGATTTAGGTCATACTTTTAATAACCCAATAAATCTAACGAACCTTAGTAATTTAACCAATTTGAATTTGGGAAATGCTTTTATTCAACTAATAAATTTAAACTCCCTTGTTAAATTAACATCGTTGACTTTAGGGCGTAAGTTTAATCGACAAATAGATCTAAGTTCCCTTAGTAATTTAACATCTTTGATTTTAGGATGTGAATATAATAAACCAATAGATCTAACGAACCTTGGTAAATTAACATCGTTAACTTTAGGATATGAATTTAGGCAACCAATGGATATATCAAACCTTGTTAATTTAACATCATTGACTTTAGGTCATGAATTTAATATACCAATAGATCTAACGAACCTTGGTAATTTAACATCATTGACTTTAGGTCATACATTTGTTCAACCAATAGATCTAAGCCCCCTTGTTAAATTAACATCGTTGACTTTAGGGCATAATTTTAATCGACAAATAGATCTAAGTTCCCTTGTTAATTTAACATATTTAACTTTAGGATACAAATATAATAAACCAATGGATCTATCAAACCTTGTTAAGTTAAAATCTTTATATTTAGGTTATACGTTTGACCAATCACTATATCTACTCAACCTTGTTAATTTAACCTTTTTAACTTTAGGTCATAATTTTTATCAACCAAGTTCATATAGTAGGTTTCCAATATCTTTAACTGATATAACGGTTAATTGTCACTTAACTAAACAAATCAATTTTAGTACTCTTATAAATTTAAAAAATGTGACTTACACACATCGTAATAATTAATCAAACCGACAAATTAATATATAAATCATAGACTTTTGCATAAGACTTTTTACTTTTTTATGAAAACTATCAAATATAATAATTTAATTTTTTTTAAGTATTAACCTTGATATAAAAAAAATTGAATTTTTAACCCCTAATATTAAACCAGCCGTCTTCGCAATACTTACACTTTCTGCAAATGTTCAAACGACAGCAACAAGAAACAATTCGCAATCAAAATGCCAAAATTCGCGATCAAAATGCCGAAATTCTCAAGTTGCAAGAAACCGTGAATGCCCTGCACGAAACCGTGAATTACCTGAGTAGAGAGTGCGACAATGCGAACGCAGATCTCAGTGAGTTACAAGACAGGTTCAACTACGACAAGGCCATTTCCGATCAAATTTCCAAGGCTTACGATTCAACATTGATCAACTTGTCCGACGCAGAAGACAAAGTTGATGAGTTGAAATCAAACTGTGAAGACCATGACCAGGTGGTTGACAACATGCGCCAGGAGTTTGACAACATGTGCCAGGAGTTTGACAACATGCGCCAGGAGTTTGTCTTCAAACGATCAAAATCTCGGGCAACGTATGACCGAAACGTCCGTGAACTTGAAGAGCGTCGCACCGAGGAGATAGCAGCATTGCATGCTCATTACGCAGCACTCATCGTGGCACCTGTCGTGGCACCCGCTGTGGCACCCGCTGTGGCACCCGCTGTGGCACCCGCTGTGGCACCCGCTGTGGCACCCGCTGTGGCACCCGCTGTGGCACCCGATGTGGTACGTGCTGTGGTACGTGCTATGGATTTGATGTGTCATTCGCTGTGGCAAATGCCATTGTAATTGTAGCGACCATCATGTCCATAGGTCGCTTATGAGTGCTGCGGTGTCAAAGATAAGCTCTCATCTTTAAAATGAGCACTAACGAATCACAGTGGCACCTGTGAATCTTATTTAAATTGATTATGTTTATGAAGCGTAAGTTCATAAACATAATCGAC
>Ga0209443_1000377_pt1 | contig 30140 bp, 25 predicted proteins | sample LauGreBMM110DCMD_2_FD_187571 | JGI IMG/M metagenome (GOLD analysis project Ga0209443, IMG submission 187571) | Freshwater lake microbial communities from Lake Michigan, USA - Su13.BD.MM110.DCMD (SPAdes) (version 2) | ecosystem: Environmental > Aquatic > Freshwater > Lake | place: Lake Michigan... | reverse complement strand
GATGCAAGAATGATTTTACGAGACAACTTTGACGCCTTATTTACAAAATATCCTGAACTATTAGTTTTTGGCGAAGATGCTGGAAATATTGGTGATGTAAACCAAGGTTTAGAAGGAATGCAAGAAAAATATGGCGCTTTGCGAGTTGCTGATGTTGGAATTCGGGAGGCCTCAATAATTGGTCAAGGAATAGGAATGGCAATGCGTGGATTGCGTCCAATTGCAGAAATTCAATATTTAGATTATCTTTTATATGGTATTCAAATTATGAGTGATGATTTGGCCACGCTGCAATACAGAACTGTGGGACGACAAAAAGCACCGTTGATTATTAGAACACGTGGTCACCGTTTAGAAGGAATTTGGCATGCTGGTTCCCCAATGGGAATGATAGTAAATGCGCTTCGTGGCATTAATGTTTTGGTTCCTCGAAATATGACAAAAGCAGCCGGTTTTTATAATACTTTATTGGCAACAGATGAACCTGCATTGGTAATTGAATGTTTAAATGGGTACCGTTTAAAAGAAAAAATGCCTTTAAATTTAGGTGAATTTAAAACTCCGATTGGCGTTGTAGAAACCATTAAAGAAGGGAAAGACATTACTGTAGTTTCTTATGGTTCTACATTACGATTAGTAGAACAGGCTGCAAAAGAATTGATGGAAATTGGAATTGATGTTGAAATTATTGATGTTCAATCGCTATTGCCCTTTGATATAAATCATGATATTTTGAAAAGTATCTCTAAAACAAATCGATTATTAGTAGTTGACGAAGACGTTCCAGGAGGAGGTTCTGCTTATATTTTGCAACAAATTTTAGAAGTTCAAAAAGGATATTTTAAATTGGACAGCCAACCAAAAACACTAACTTCTAAAGCCCACCGACCTGCTTATGGAACTGATGGCGATTATTTTTCAAAACCATCTGCTGAAGATATTTATGAAAAAATATATGAAATGATGAGTGAAGATAATTCTTTAAAATATCCAAGTTTATACTAATAAAATTCTATCCCAACCAACCGTCTCTATCCAAACTTCTGTATTGAATTGCTTCGGCAATATGAGAAGAAACAACGGTTTCTGCAGCTTCCAAATCGGCAATAGTGCGCGCCACTTTAAGAATTCTGTCGTACGCTCTTGCCGAAAGATTCAACCGTTCCATAGCTGTTTTTAGTAATTGTTTTGAAACTTCATCGAGAGCACAAAATTCTCTAATTTGCTTGGAACTCATTTGAGCATTGTAATGTACTTTTTCCATTAATTCAAATCTTGCAGTTTGAATTTCACGAGCAGCAGTAACCCTTTTTCGAATGTCAACGCTACATTCTGATTTTCTATCGTCCGATAACTTTTCAAAAGGAACGGGTGTAACTTCAATATGAATGTCAATTCTATCTAATAATGGTCCCGAAATCTTACTCAAATACCTTTGCATTTCGTGAGGCGAAGAAGTTTGCGGTGAATCTGGATCATTGAAAAAACCACTCGGACTTGGATTCATACTTGCAACCAACATAAATGAAGATGGATAGGTCACTGTGAATTTCGCTCTGGAAATAGTAACTTCTCTGTCTTCCAAAGGCTGCCGCATTACTTCCAAAACATCACGTTTGAATTCTGGTAATTCATCTAAAAATAAAACGCCATTGTGCGCCATAGAAATTTCCCCGGGTTGTGGGTAACTCCCACCGCCTACTAAAGCGACATTCGAAATTGTGTGATGTGGACTTCTAAAAGGGCGTTGGTTCATCAAACCAACTTCTTTCAATTTCCCTGCAACACTATGAATTTTTGTGGTTTCAAGTGCTTCTCGCAACGTCATTGGAGGTAAAATACTAGGTAATCTTTTAGCAAGCATTGTTTTTCCTGCACCTGGTGGTCCGATTAAAATTATATTATGACCGCCAGCAGCCGCAATTTCCATACATCTTTTGATGCTTTCTTGACCACGCACATCACTGAAATCGAATTCTGGGAAATCTAACGATTTATTGAATTCGGCACGAGTATCAATAATGGTAGGTTGTAAAGTTCCTTTTCCTTCCAAGAAATCAATAACTTCTTGCAGGTTTTCGACTCCATAAACATCTAAACCACTAACGATTGCAGCTTCCTTTACATTTTGAATCGGAAGAAAAAAACCTTTAAACCCTTCTTCTTTTGCTTTTATGGCAATTGGCAAAGCGCCTCGAATGGGTTGCAAACCGCCATCAAGTGACAATTCGCCCATAATTATATATTTATCGGATTCGGTAGTTTGAATTTGAGAAGAAGCAACTAAAATTCCAATTGCCAAAGTCAAATCATAGGCAGAACCCTCTTTTCGCAAATCGGCAGGAGCCATATTTATTGTGATTTTTTTGCCAGGCATGGTATAACCATTATTTTTCAAAGCAGCGGCAATTCGGTAACTGCTTTCTTTGATGGCATTATCGGGTAACCCAACAAGGTGATAACCAATTCCTTTATCTACATTAACTTCTACGGTAATTGTTGTTGCTTCAACACCAAAAACGGCACTTCCAAATACTTTTACTAACATGGCGAATACTTTATATTTGTCTAAAGTACCAATTTATAATTAGAATATTGATTTTTATTGATAATTATAATGAAGTACTTATCAAATTTGAAAAATAGTTCTAAAAATTAAATCTTAAACAGACATTTTTTTAATTACAATGCGAACTTATTTGAGTTTGAAAATCTGCTTGACTTGTAAAAACAAAAGTTGCTGCTGGATTAATGAATGTAACCGAAACAGGATAAACCAAATTTGGAATTGCATCAGTACCATTCCAAAATTGCATCAACTCACCATCTGAATGTACTGTTGCAGTGTGTCCATTAAATTCAACCGTGACTGGATATGCTATTTGAAAACAAGTTCCCAATTGAGTAGAAAAATTAGAAGTTGAATTACAATTCGCATAATAATTAGCAGTATATCCTGCACATTCCGCTAAACACGAGTTGGCAAATTGTAAAATTCCATAAGCAGTTTGAACACAAACTGGAGCTAAATTAGTTGGGCAAACACAACCACAATTTGGAGGAAACCAAGTTGTTGCTAACAAACAATTTGTAACTCCAACTAAATTAACATATAAGGAATCAACTCCACCATTGAAAGTTTCATAGTCTAATGTTAAAGGCAATGCACTTAAATGATAAGTTCCAACTATGGCACCTGAGTTGTTATGAACTTCAAATAGCGTAGCGCCAGGAAGTGAAGATGTAAAATTAATTGTCAATTGATATGTAGTTCCAGATGGATTACAACTTCCTACTGTTGAAACAAGATTACTAATTGAACAAGGTGTTGGATCACAAGAAACGATGTCGTTTTGAGTATATCCCGCACACATTGCATAACATAAATTAGGAAATGTAACTACACCATTTATACTATCATGAACACAAACTGGCGCATATTCTTGGGTGCAAATACAAGGATTATTACAGCCATTTATCATTTGATACAATTCATATAAATTATGAACAACAACGGTTTGATTATTTGAAATCACAGAAATTGGAAAAACCAATTGTTGAAGAAAATCATTTGGATTTGTGGACTGTAAGAATAAAAAATTGTGTAAATCATCCAAATTATTTACAACAGTTGTATTGGCTGTTCCAGCATTAGCAGAAAATTCAATTGGAAATATAATATCAAAACATAGTTGTGTCAATAAATGATCATTCAAAGTGCTATAACCACAATTTTGAACCAAATTCATAAACTCGGTTTCATTGTGTATTGTAGTTGTGATTGTACTGTTTTGCGAATTGTTTTCAATTACTTGAAACGGAAAAACAATTCCTTCTATGTAAAGTGTCGAAGTTTCATTTGTCAAAACTTCTATTAACTCCGTTAAATTAGCAATCGTAATTTCGGTATTGTTATTATATGTTAATGTTACAGGAAATACAATTTCAAAACAAAAAGAGTTTGAAGTTGAATCTCTTGCCACTGATTTTCCTGCAATGTTGTTAGTCAACTTCATTTCGTTAAGCATAGTTCTGAGCGCTATACTCTGTTGAGAGTTGATTTCTTTGTCATTTCCATTGGAATTGTCACAAGAAATAAATGATACTGAACTTATTAATAATAAAAGTAAAATTTTAACTGTTTTCATAATTATTATATTTAATAAAGTGTAACAAATATAACAAAAAAATAGTATATCCTAATTTTTTTAAAAAAAAATCTAAGAATGTGTAATTATTAATTATTTTTTGAAATTTGAAACTCCTGATTTTAGCCATTCTTCATAGATTTTTACATCGGGTGTATAACTGATTGTTGGGGTTGTTGGATTCAAATTATTTCCTTCCAAATCTGTAATAACATACAAAGGTTGTGTGTTAGTTTTATATTTTGAAATCATTAAATCAGTCCATTTATCGCCAATTGTTTCTAATAATTCGCCTGTTGTAGCCGATTTAAATTGTTGTGCTTTTGGCAATTCTCTTTTGTCATCTACATATAATGAAATCAAAACTACTTCGTTTTTTAAAATCGGTAAAATTGCTGGTTCTCCCCAAACAGTATTTTCCATTTTACGACAATTTACACACGCAAAGCCTGTAAAATCAAGCATAATTGGTTTATTTACTGATTTCGCATACGCCAATCCTTTTTCATAATCATCAAAAATAACAATTCCGTGAGGCCCTGATTTTGATCCTTCTGGTAAAGCTTCTTTAGAATCGGAAGCTGAATTTTGTCCAATTCCAAAAGGACTTTCGCTATATTCTATTGGGGGTGGAAATGCATTGATTAATTTTAATGGTGCGCCCCAAAGTCCCGGAATTAAATACACTGTAAATGTCAAAACCAATAATCCCAATGATAATCTACCAACAGAAATGTGCGTTAACGGACTGTCGTGTGGCAAAGTGATTTTCCCAAATAAATAAAGTGCTAATGTTCCGAAAATTGCTATCCAAATGGCAAGGAAAACTTCGCGTTCTAATAAATGTAATTGCAAAACTAAATCGGCATTTGATAAAAATTTAAAGGCTAAAGCCAATTCTAAAAATCCCAAAACTACTTTAACGGTATTCAACCAACCGCCTGATTTTGGCAAGGAATTTAACCAACCCGGAAACATTGCAAACAACATAAATGGCAAGGCTAGAGCCAATGAAAATCCGAACATTCCAATAATTGGGGCAATTCCTCCTTTGGACGCTGCGTCAACCAATAACGTTCCAACGATTGGGCCTGTGCAAGAAAAGGAAACAATAGCTAATGCCAATGCCATAAATAAAATCCCTACAACTCCTCCTCTATCCGCTTGTTGATCGACTTTATTTGCCCAAGAATTGGGCAACATAATTTCAAAGGCTCCTAAAAATGATGCTGCAAAAAAGACTAACAAACCGAAGAAAATAATATTAAACCAGACATTTGTGGACAATGCATTCAACGCATCGGCACCAAAAATCCATGTGACTAAAAATCCTAAAACGACATAAATCAAGATAATTGAAATACCATATAAAATTGCGTTTCTAATTCCTTGCGCTTTGGTTTTGCTTTGTTTTGTAAAAAAACTGACTGTCATTGGAATCATTGGGAAAACACAAGGCGTTAAAAGTGCAGCAAATCCTGAGAAAAAAGCAATTATAAAAATAGTAAACAATCCTTTTTTAGGTTCTTTAATTGGTTCTTGAGGAACAGATCCTTGTGTTACAAATTCTGTTTTAGTAGTTTCGGATGTAACTTTATTAGATATAGTATCGACTAAAACTGTGTCTTTTTTTAAAGGAAGTATCGCACTTGAAGCTATAACAGGAATTTCAAATCGAAAATCTTTATTTAAATTTATACAAACTTCTTTACACGCCTGATAATCAATTTTCAGCTTAATACTTCTTGTTTTAGAATTAAGAATTTTGACTTTTTGAGTAAGAACAACTTTCTTTTCAAAGAAAATTTCATCTACTTCAAAAACGGGATTGTATTCTTTTCTGGTTTTGCTTTCTTTCATTTTTCCAACCAGTTCATAATTTCTTGCGCTTTCCGCAAATTTTAATTCTAATGGAATTGGTCCTCCGTCTGGTGTAAATTGGGAATATACGTGCCAACCATTATCAATAGTTCCTTGAAGTACTAAATTAAATTCGGTTTCAGAAATTTTTTCGGTTTTGGATTTCCATTTTACGGGATCTAAAATTTGTGCAATTCCATTGGTATAAACCAAAAAAGCAAAGAGTAAAAAAAGTAATTTTCTCATTATAATAGGGCTATTTGTAAACTATTTATTGTTGTATTTTCAATTTTAAATCGCTCATCTTGTCGGATTCCAACAACCCAAACAATTTCATTATCTGAATATAAAATCCAAGAGTTTTCCTTTTGCAAAAGCGATAATTTCTCATCTTTAAAAAGTTTGCTCACTTTTTTCGATTTTCCATTCATTCCAAAAGGCTGAAAAATGGCACCTTTTTCAAATCTTTTCAATACCAAAGGATATTTTAATTTTTCACCATCCACAAATATAATGGAATTATCAGTATTTGAATTGTAATCTTTGTTACAAAACGATAGTTTTATAGGAAGATTAACTTCTTTTTGATTTTCATCAATGAAATATTCTTCTGTTGCATTAATTTCATTGATTGGACTTAAAATCAAAAAATGGCGGTCTTTTAAAAGTCTAAATTCATCAGAAAAAACTTGTTTTCCCGATTGTGATGCTACCAAATCATAAATATCATCCCATGCAGAGAAACCAAATTCTTTCAGCCATTGGTACAAATAGGATTTATAATTGGGCAATTTTGTGAGTTTTTCGATGTCAAAATGAATTTCATCTTCAATTTCTGTTACCACTTGCTGATAAATCATAATTGAAGCGTCTTCAACCATTCCTTGCGTTTCTTTCAAATATTTTTGTGTGTTTTGAAATGAAGTTAGAAAATTCGGATTCAATTCTTTTAATATTGGAACCAAATCGTGGCGTATTTTGTTTCGTAAATATTTATCCGAAGTATTACTGCTGTCTTCGCGCCACAGAAAGGCATTTGCGGAAGCATAATTTGAAATTTCATCACGGTTAAAAGCCAATAAAGGACGAATTACTGACTCGTTTTGAGCAGGAATTCCCGTAAAACCATCCAATCCGGAACCACGAACAAGGTGAATCAAAAAAGTTTCAATGTTGTCATCGGAATGATGCGCGGTCAAAATATAATCGTAATTCTCAGTTTCTAATAATTCATAAAACCAATTGTATCGCAATTCTCGGGCAGCAACTTGAGTGGATAATTTATAATCATTTGCAAAAGCTTGCGTGTCAAATTGAGTGATGAAAACTGGAATTTTATTAGTATCTGCAAAGTCTTGCACGAATTTTTGATCCCCAAAACTTTCCATTCCACGAAGCTGAAAATTGCAATGAGCAAGGGCAAATTTATAATCCAATGCCTTAAATAAATGCACCATTACCATACTATCTAAACCACCACTTGTTGCCAAAAGCAGTTTTTTGCCTTTCAAAAAGGAAAAATTATTTGAAATATGAATTTTGAATTTTTGAATCATAGTCAAAAATAGTTATTTTAAACAGAGGAATAAAGTAAACTTAAAACTAATTGAAATTCAATACATTTAACATTGCATTGGCTTTCAAAAGACATTCTTCATATTCCTTTTCAGGAACGGATTTTGAGGTAATTGCACTTCCTACCGAAAAGGAAATGTATTGCTTTTCTTGGTTGTAAAGAATACTTCGAATAACCACATTAAAATCGAAATCGCCGTTAGGTGAAAAATATCCAACTGTTCCACTGTATAAACCTCTTTTTGTTTCTTCCAATTCTTCAATGATTTTCATTGCAGAAATTTTGGGCGAACCCGTCATACTTCCCATTGGATAAGTTGTTTTAAGAATATCTATAGCAGTAATTTGATTATCAACAATTGAAGTTATCGTTGAAATCATTTGATGTACTTGTAAAAAGGAATAAACACCACACAATTCCTCAACTTGCACCGAACCTTTTTGTGCAGTTCGTGACAAATCATTTCTAACCAAATCGGTTATCATAATATTTTCAGAACGTTCCTTTGCGTCTAAAGCAAGGTTTTGTTTAGAAATTTCGTCTTCGATAGAATTTGAGAAGCGCTTTGACGTTCCTTTTATGGGTTGAGAAATGACGAGTTCTCCTTCTCGTTTCAAATACCGTTCGGGTGAAGCAGAAAGCAAAAACTGTTTATTGTTTTTGAAATAAACTGCAAATGGTGGTTTTGAAATTTCATTCAATCGTTGGAATTTCGTTACTGGGTGTATTGTTCCTTCAGCATAGAATTCCATACAAAAATTAGCCTCATAAATGTCACCATCGATAATATAACTTAACATTTTGGAAACTTTCTCCAAATAAAATTCTTTAGAAATACGTTGTTGAATTAGTAGTGATTTATTAGTTTCAATAGTAGTTTTTGAATATTGTATTACTGATTCGAAATCAACCTCAATTTCATCATCACACATATTGAGATATTGAATTTCAAGTTGATTTCCTTTCAATAAAAAGAGTTTCTTGGGTTGAAAAAAGAACAAATCGGGAAAATCTAAACCATCAAAATTTTGTGATTGCAACTCTTCAGTATCATTTTTTAAATCATACGTCAAATAGCCAAAAATCCAATCTTTTGTAGTTTGTTGGAATTGTTTTAAATCCTCAAAAGCATTGTGATAATCTGTTGTAATTGAGGTAAAAGCATCAACTGCCAAAACACAATCGTAATTGGAATATTTTTGCAAGTATTCATTACTGTCTAAAAAAATAACTTCACGAAATTGCTGCGCCCAACACAAAAGCTGCTGTTTAAGCAAATTTGGATTAGATAAATCCTTTACTATTATTGTTCTCAATTGAAATATTTAATTTTCAAAAGTACAATTAAAATGTAATATATTTTTGTACTTCAAAATTTAATTAAACAAAAATTTGGATGGAAGTTAATTGTTTAGGTTTTTAATAATTTAAAAGTAACTTTGCTAATATCCTAAACAACTTGTGAATTCTTTTAAGATTTAATATGTTTAAAAAAATAAAATATATTTCTATACTTTCAATTGCACTATTTTATATTTTGCAATTATGCATTATTTTTTCAGGTGCATTGATAGAAAATATTCAACAAATTAGATATCAAAACCAAATTGCAAAAACTCATATTTCAGAAGAAAAAATACTCACATTAAGAGAATGGAACACTTTAGATAATAAAAAGGAAATTAAAATTCATGGAACATATTATGATGTTATTGATATTAAAATAACTCCTTCCAAAGTTATAGTGAAAGTAATAAAAGATGATTTTGAAAGTGAACTGAGAATTTCTATGCAAAGACTTTTTAATACTAAAAATTTAACGTCTACTGATAAAAAAAAATGCTTTAACTTTTACAATTATTTATCAATTATTGAAGCACAAAAAAGTAAGTGCATTGTATTTTTAGGAACTATTTATACCAATCCAAATTGTTTTCATAATCAAGGAAAAACAAATACTATTGTTGAGTCTATATACAGACCTCCATGTTAATTAATTGAATTTAAATTTAAATACAATTTCAATTAAAAAATAAAACATGAAGAAAATTATAACTTTAGCAATTTACTTGATTGCTATGGCTTGTTTTTCACAAACTGATTTGGACACCATTAAGGCAATAAAATTGAATGAAGTTGAACTTCGTTCAGATCGCTATTCAAAATCGAATTTAAAAACATCTCAAAAAATTGAAAGAATTTCACAGAAAGAAATTGAATTTCAAAATTTTCAAAATACTGCTGATTTATTAACAAATAGTGGGACTTTAGCGGTTCAGAAATCACAACAAGGTGGAGGAAGCCCTGTCATAAGAGGTTTTGAAGCAAGTAGAATCTTACTCTTAGTAGATGGAATTCGGATGAACAATCTAATTTTTAGAGCGGGACATTTACAAAATGTAATTACTGTTGATGAGAATATGTTATCAAAAGTAGATGTGCTTTTTGGACCATCTTCTACTGTTTTTGGAAGTGATGCAATTGGCGGAGCAATCAATTTACAGACTAAAATGCCGTTACTTATTTCAGAAAATAATAATAAAACTCTTTCTGGAAATGCATTGACAAGGTATAGCAGCTCAAATAATGAAAAATCTGGTTACTTAGATATTAACTTTTCAGGGAAAAAGTGGGGTTCTCTTACAGCCATTTCCTATAATAACTTTGGCGATTTAAGAATGGGAAGTCGCAAGAATGGAAATAATGATTTCTTCGGAGAAAGACCTATGTATGTAGAGACAGTAAATAATGTTGATAATTTAGTTCAAAATTCTAATAAATACATTCAAAAATTTACAGCTTACAAGCAATATAATTTGATGCAAAAATTTGTTTTTCAACAAAATAGCGCCACACAGCACAGCTTAAATTTTCAATTTTCAACAACAAGTGATGTGCCAAGATATGACAGATTAACTGATGCAACTGTAAGTGATTTAAAATTTGCCCGATGGGATTATGGACCTCAAAAAAGACTTTTGGCTGCGTATAAATTAACAAAAGATAAAGCTATTTTAAATAGTGATTTAAGTTTAGGATTCAATTACCAAAATGTTGAAGAAAGCAGAATTATTAGAAAATTCAACAATAGCAATACAAAAAGTCAAATTGAAAATGTATCTATTTATGCTGTAAATGTAGATTTGAAAACTAAAATTGGAGATGGAGATTTGCTTTATGGAGCAGAAGTTTTTTATGATGATTTAAACTCAATTGCCACAAATTCAAATAGAATAACTGGAGTTGTAACACCTACAGATACTAGATATCCAAATGGCAAAAACAACACTTTTAGAAGTGATCTTTTTGCTACTTATAATGCAAATATTACTGCTAAAACAACATATAATTTTGGGGCAAGGGCAGGTTTTGTAGCTTTAAATAGTACAATTGCCGATAATTCTATTTTCAACTTACCATTCAATTCTATCAAGCAAAACAATTTTACATATAGTGGTGCTGCAGGAATTGTAAATAGTAATAAAAATACCAGAATCGCTTTTAATTTGGCATCTGCATATAGAATTCCAAATATAGATGATATTGCTAAAGTTTTTGAATCTGGAAATGGTATATTAATTGTTCCTAATCAAAATTTAAAACCCGAAAAATCAGTAACTACAGATGTAAACATCTCATTATGGCAGGGAAAAAGAGTTCAGTTGGACAATACTTTTTACTACACCCGTTTATTTGATGCAATAGTAACCGATCATTTTTTGTTTAATGGATCAAGTTCAGTTACTTATGATGATCAAACTAGTGCTGTTTTTGCAAATCAAAATAAGGGAATTGCTTCTATTACTGGAATTACATCAATGCTGAAAATTACTATCAAAAAGCCAATTCAGTTTTACGGAACTTTCAATTATACTAAGGGAAGAATTAAAGATGGGTTAGGTACAATGCCCTTAGACCATATCCCTCCTTTTTACGGGAAAACAGGTTTAAAATATGAAACTAAAGCAATGAATTTTGACTTTTATATGCTTTATAGTGGTAAAAAAGACATAAAAGATTATTTGCTAAATGGAGAAGATAACGAACAATATGCTCCTGCAAATGGAATGCCTAGTTGGAAAACTTTCAATTTAAAAGGATCCATATTTATTTTAAATAGTATAACTCTTTTTTCTGGAATTGAAAATATACTGGACACTCAATATCGCACTTTTGCTTCTGGAATTAATGCTTCTGGAAGGAATGTATATCTTGGGGCAAAATATAAATTCTAAAATAATTTAAATTAATTTAATAGCTCGAATAGTAAAATTCGAGTTTTTTTATTTCATTTTTGACAAGCTACTAACATACAATTCTTCAACTTTTTTCCTTGCCCAATCTGTATTTCTTAGAAAGATAAGACTCGATTTTACACTTGGGTTTTCAGTAAAACATTTTATCTTAATTAACTCTCCTAGAGTATCAAAACCATAATGGTCAACTAATTGTTCAACAATTCTTTGAAGAGTAATTCCATGAAGCGGATTATTAGTTTGAACTGTCATTTATACTTTTGATTAATTAAACAAAAAACCGCACTAAAAAGTACAGTCCTTCCAACAAAAATAATAAATTGTTGTCGTACATTTGCATTCCTATGCTAAAAACAATAAACATACTAAATAAAAGGGCACGATTTGATTATGAAATAATCGAAACCTATACTGCTGGAATTGTTTTGGCTGGAACTGAAATTAAATCTATCCGACTTGGAAAAGCTAATATTACTGAAAGTTTTTGTGAATTTAGTGGTATCGAACTTTTTGCAATTAACACCTATATTGAAGAATATACATTTGGAAATCAATTCAATCATAAAGCACGAAGCGAACGAAAATTGCTATTAAATAAGAGAGAATTGAAAAGTTTAGCAAGAAGTGTTCAAGCAAAAGGACTGACAATTGTTCCTTTGAAATTGTTTACCAATGAAAAAGGAATGGCAAAATTAGAAATTGGACTTTGTAAAGGTAAAAAGACATACGACAAGCGAGAGTCTCTAAAAGAACAAGATACAAAAAGAGATTTAGATAGAATAAAAAAAGAATTCTAGGAAAAAATTGAAAAAACTTTTTTTTACTCAAAAAAATGACTAAATTTGTCTTGACATTAAAAGTTTATAAAATGAATCGATTATTAAAAAATGCTAGAGAGAGAAAAAAATTAAAAACTCGAGAAGTAGCACAAATCATTGGGATTGATCAAGCGCTTATAAGTAAATTTGAAAGTGGTTCAAGAAAGCCAACAAAAGACCAAATAATAAAATTGGCTTCACTTCTTGAGATAGATTTAGAAACCATACTGATTGCTTGGCTTAAAGAAAAAATTCTTTATGAAATTGGCAACGATGATTTTGCTTTAAAAGCGATGAATTTAGTTCGAGAAGAAACCGAAAGTTCTTATGGAATTACAAAGAGACAATTTTCAAAAAACTTAACTATTCTATTAGCTGAAATTGATTCACTAAAAGACAAATTAGACACTTTTAGAAAATTAGACAGCTATAGAATTGCTCAGGCTTTAGAATTAGAATATACCTTTGAAAGCAATAGAATTGAAGGAAATACAATGACTCTAAGGGAAACTGATCTAGTTATTAATGAAGGACTTACAATTTCTGGGAAAAGTATGCGAGAGCATTTAGAAGCTATAAATCATCAAGAAGCAATCGCTTATATTAAACAATTAATGGAGCGAAATACTTTATTGAACGAACGTGAAGTTTTGTGTATTCATAATTTAATTTTGAGAGGGATCAATCCTGAAGATGCAGGAAAATATAGAAAAGTTCAAGTAATGATAAAGGGAAGTTCTCATTTGCCACCACAACCTTTTATGGTTGCAAAGGAAATGGAAGATTTTTTCATTTGGTATGAAATCAATAAAAAAAGGCTTCATCCAGTTATTTTGGCAGCCGAACTTCATGAGCGTTTGGTTACTATACATCCATTTATTGATGGAAACGGAAGAAGTTCTCGCTTAGTAATGAATCTTATTTTGTTACAACACGGTTATGTAATTGCCAATATAAAAGGTGATTACGACAATAGAATGCAATATTATAATGCACTTGAAGTTGCCCAAACTAAAAACAACAAAGATGATTTTTTGATGTTTATTGCGCAAATAGAAAAAGAAAGTTTAGAGCGTTATTTAAATATTATTGGACAGTAAACCTCGATTATTCGAGGTTTTTGTTTTAGTTTCTATCTTGTAATAAAGGAACAAATTTAAAATCCCCAAATTCGTGTTTTTCAAATTTGGTTTCATTTTTTCTGATTAACATCGTCATTATTTGATTTTCATCTCCAACAGGAATTATTAGTCTTCCTCCTATTTTTAGTTGCGCCATTAAAGGTTTTGGAATTATTGGAGCACCTGCAGTTACAATAATACTATCAAAAGGAGCGTGATTTGGCAAACCCTTATAGCCATCCCCAAAAGAAAGGTGTTTGGGACAAATTCCTAATTTTGGCAGCAATGCAGACGTTTGTTTGAATAATTCTTTTTGTCGTTCTACAGTAAATACTTTTGCTCCCATCAAACACAAAACTGCCGTTTGATAGCCTGAACCTGTTCCTATTTCCAAAATTTTATGGTCTTTTTTTATTTCCAATAATTGACTTTGAAAAGCAACAGTATAAGGTTGTGAAATAGTTTGCCCTGCTCCAATTGGAAAAGCTTTATCTTGATAGGCATAGTCTTCAAAACTTGAATTTAAAAATAAATGGCGTGGAATTTTATTAATTGCATTTAGAACATTTTTGTCAATAATTCCTTTTTCTTGTAAAAGTTTTACGAGCTGATTTCTAAGTCCTTGATGTTTGGCAGTGTCTTTCAAAACTATATTTAATTTAGTCTGTAAATTTATGAAAGTAAATGTAAATTTAATTGTTGGATTTTAAATTTTAAATGCTTTAAATAATAATCAATTTATTGCTATTTTTGTTGAAAATACATTTATATGTTAAAAGTAGGCGTTTTAGGTGCTGGACATCTTGGAAAAATACATTTACGATTATTAGAACAATCAGATAAGTACGAATTGGTAGGCTTTTATGATGAAAATCAAGAAAATGGTGCTAAAATTTCGAAGGAATTTGGCTACAAACAATTTCATACTATTGCAACGCTAATTCACGCAGTTGACGTAATTGACATTGTAACACCTACACTTTCTCATTACAAATGTGCAAAAGTGGCAATCAAATCTGGAAAACACGTTTTTATTGAGAAACCAATTTCAAATACTGTTGCTGAAGCGGAAGAAATTATAGTTTTAGCCAATGAATATAAAGTAAAAGGACAAGTTGGTCACGTTGAAAGATTCAATCCTGCATTTATTGCTACAAAAGATATGATTGAAAACCCAATGTTTATTGAAACCCATAGATTGGCTGAATTCAACCCTCGTGGAACTGATGTTCCCGTGGTTTTAGATTTGATGATTCACGATATTGATGCTATTTTGAGTGTTGTTCCTTCTAAAGTTAAACTTATAAACGCAAGTGGTGTTTCTGTAATTAGTGATACGCCAGACATTGCCAATGCTAGAATCGAATTCGAAAATGGATGTGTTGCCAATTTAACGGCGAGCAGAATTTCATTGAAAAACATGCGTAAATCACGATTCTTCCAAAAAGATGCTTATATTTCTGTTGATTTCCTTGAGAAAAAATGTGAAGTTGTAAAAATGAAAGATGCGTCAGAAGTTCCAGGGGATTTTGATATGATTTTACAAAATGCAGAAGGTGTGAAAAAACAAATTTATTTTGCAAATCCCGATGTAGAACAAAATAATGCCATTTTAGACGAATTGGATTCTTTTGCAGATTCCATAAATAATAATACAACTCCTGTCGTTACTTTGGAACAAGGTACAAATGCATTACGAGTTGCCTATCAAATAATTGATTGTTTTAAGAAATAATATATGAAAATAATAGCCGTTATTGGAGCAGGAACAATGGGAAATGGAATTGCGCACACTTTTGCTCAAAGCGGATTCACCGTTAAACTAATTGATGTTTCTGAAAAATCATTGGATAAAGGAATGGAAACTATTGCTACTAATTTAGATCGAATGGTTGCAAAAGGAACTATTTCTGAAGAAGATAAATTCAAAACCATATCCAATATTATCACTTATACCGACATTAAAGATGGTGTTGTAGGTGTTGATTTAGTTGTTGAAGCTGCAACAGAAAATGTAGAATTAAAAATCAATATTTTCAAACAACTGAATGAGATTTGTTCGCACAATACGATTTTAGCAACCAATACTTCTTCTATTTCAATTACACAAATCGGCGCTGTTGTTACTCATCCTGAACGAGTTATAGGAATGCACTTTATGAATCCTGTTCCAATAATGAAATTGGTAGAAATCATTCGTGGTTACAACACTTCGGATGAAGTTACGAAAATCATTATGGATTTATCAGAAAAATTAGGTAAAACTCCTGTTGAAGTTAATGATTATCCTGGATTTGTTGCCAATAGAATTCTGATGCCAATGATAAATGAGGCAATTGAAACCTTATACAATAAAGTGGCTGGTGTATATGAAATTGATACCGTTATGAAATTAGGAATGGGACAACCAATGGGACCATTACAATTAGCTGATTTTATTGGACTTGACGTGTGTTTAGCCATTTTAAATGTAATGTATGACGGTTTCAAAAATCCAAAATACGCTCCTTGCCCACTATTAGTAAATATGGTTCGCGCTGGAAAATTAGGTTCAAAATCTGGTGAAGGTTTCTATGATTATAGCGAGAGCAAAAAAGCAGAAAAAATTGCAAAACAATTCCTATCATAATTGAAAATGTAAATGTCAATAAAAGAAAATTTACTCAAAATAAAATCCTCATTACCTGAAAATGTAACTCTAGTTGCGGTTTCAAAAACCAAACCTGTTTCCGATTTAATGGAAGCGTATAATGCTGGCCATCGTATTTTTGGAGAAAATAAAATCCAAGAAATGACCGAAAAATGGGAATTGATGCCCAAGGATATTCAATGGCAGATGATTGGGCATATTCAAACCAATAAAGTAAAATTCATGGCGCCTTATGTGAGTTTGATACACGGAGTTGACAGCCTGAAATTATTAGAAGAAATAAACAAACAAGCCTTTAAAAACAATAGAATTATTGATTGTTTGCTACAAATTCACATTGCGGAGGAAGAAACCAAATTTGGTTTAAATGAAGATGAATTGAGGGATTTATTAGCTTCTGAATCATTTAAAAACTTAAATAACATCAAGATTATTGGTTTAATGGGAATGGCGACATTTACAGAAAATCAAATTCAAATCAAGAAAGAATTCGAACATTTAAAATCTATTTTTGATTCAAAAAAATCATTGTCAATTAAAAATTGTCAATTATCAATTCTTTCCATGGGAATGTCAGGAGATTACCAACTTGCAATTGCGTGCGGAAGCACAATGGTTCGCATTGGAAGTAGTATCTTTGGTGGACGATAACAATTTTAACATTAAACATTAAACAAATTTACTGCATACTCGACATAGAAACCACTGGAGGACAATTCAACGAAGAGGGAATTACAGAAATCGCCATTTATAAATTTGACGGCCACGAAATTGTGGATCAATTTATAAGTTTAGTCAATCCTGAAATTCCAATTCAACCCTTTGTGGTAAAATTAACAGGCATAAACAATTTAATGCTAAAAAGCGCTCCGAAGTTTTTTGAAGTTGCAAAACGCATTATTGAAATTACAAATGATTGCGTTTTGGTTGCCCATAACGCCTCTTTTGATTACCGAATTTTGAGAACAGAATTTCGTCGTTTAGGTTACGATTTCAATCAAAAGACACTTTGCACTGTTGAATTATCACAACAATTATTGCCAGAACAAACTTCTCACAGCTTAGGAAAATTAGTTCGTGCCCTTGGAATCCCAATGGCAGATAGACATCGTGCGAGTGGTGATGCTTTAGCAACTGTAAAATTATTCCAATTGCTTTTGGCAAAAGATATCGAAAAGGTAATTGTGACAGAATTAATTAAAACAGAAATTCAAAAAGGAATTGCCCCAAAATTGAATATTATCGTTGATAGCTTACCTTCAAGAACAGGAGTTTATTATATTCATAATGAAGATGGTAAACTAATTTATATTGGTAAAAGTAAAAATATAAAAAAGCGTATAAACCAACATTTTACTGGTTTTGATATTAAATCAATGAAAATTCAAGCAGAAGTTTTCTCGGTTACGTTCGAAGAAACAGGAAGCGAACTAATTGCTTTATTAAAAGAAAGTGAAGAAATTAAGATTAATAAACCCATATATAACAGGGCACAACGGAAAAGTATTTTCAATATCGCATTATATGTAGAAACTGATAAAAAAGGATATTTGAATTTAAAACTTCAGAAAACTGACGGCAGAAGAAAAGAAATTACCTCGTTTTCAACCTTGCAAGAAGCGCAAAATGCCTTGTTCAGAATTACTTCCAATTATAAATTATGTCAAAAATACACTGGTTTATACGTCACAAAAAAATCCTGTTTTCAATATAAAATAAAGGAATGCGATGGCGCTTGCATTGGAGAAATTTCCCCAGAAGAATACAATGCAAGAGTTCAGGAATTCGTTACAAAAAATAGTTTTGAAAATCAGAGTATGATTTTATCCGATAAAGGTCGGAATATAAGCGAGCGAAGTGCCGTATTAATTGAAAATGGCATCTATAAAGGATATGCTTTTTACGATTTAAATTATCAAATTCACAACATCGAAATTCTGAAAAACATCATAATTCCGATGCAAAACAACCGAGACACAAGAAATATTATACAAAGTCACATTCGAAAAAGTAAGTATTTGAAGATTATAAAATTTTAATTTTATAGGAGCTAATTCCAGCTTTCCACTTCAAGTCCTCATTCAAAAAGTTGTTTTTCTAAACCAAAAAAGTAGCTTCCTTTGGTCGCTCATTTTTGCCAAGAAAAACTAACTTTTTTCATTCCGGGCTTTACGTTGCAATCTGGGCTAAAAAAGACAACTAATGAAGTATTTGATAACCATCGTAGGACCAACAGCAATAGGAAAAACTTCCTTAAGCATTGCATTAGCGGAACATTTTGGTTGTGAAATTATTTCTTGCGATAGCCGCCAATTTTTCAAAGAAATATCAATTGGAACAGCCGTTCCTAGCAAAGAAGAACTATCATCGGCGCCCCATCATTTTATACATAACAAATCAATATTTGAAAATTACACGGTTGGTGATTACGAAAAAGATGCCATTTCAAAACTCGACGAACTCTATAAAACTTCCGATTTTGCTATTCTTGTTGGCGGTTCTGGTTTATATGTTGATGCTGTTTTAAAAGGGTTCGATGAATTTCCAGAAATTGAAAGTACCGTTCGCGAACAAGTAAATGCCGATTATGATAAACTTGGCATTGCCCATTTACAACAAAAATTAGAGGCCTTAGACCCCGACTATTTTAAATATATTAGCATAGAAAACCCGCAAACATTGCAAAATCCTCATCGAATGATGCGTTTTGTGGAAGTTTGCATGGGAACTGGAATGCCGTATTCTACTTTTATAAATAAGAAAAACAACACGAGAAACTTCATTCCTATTTTTATTGGTTTAGAAGCCGATAGAAGTGTGATTTACGACAGAATAAACCAGCGTGTTGATGCTATGATTAACGAAGGTTTATTGGCAGAAGCCGAAAAAGTATATCCAAATAAAAACTTAAATGCCTTAAAAACTGTTGGTTATAGAGAATTATTTGATTACTTTGAAGGGAAAATAACCTTGGAATTTGCAATTGAAGAAATTAAAAAAAATACCCGAAGATTTGCAAAACGACAGTTGACTTGGTTCAAAAGAAATGAAGCAACAAAATGGTTTGATTATTCTACTGATAGAAAAATCATAATTGAATACATAAATCTAAAATTATAAAATGCCTATTTCATCAAACTTTACCTCCGTATTCAGCAAAGATTGGGAAATCAATTTCACACAATGTACTCCAAATGGATATTTAAAATATACCGATTTATGTAATTTATTGCAATTAACTGCTGCTGCACATTCTGAATTGGGTGGAATTAGTTTTTCTGATATGCAGGAATTCAACCAAGCTTGGGTTTTGAGTAGAATGCGTGTTGAAATATCAAAATTACCAAAGTGGAAAGACACGGTAACTATAAAAACCTGGATCAATACCCTTGAAAATTCTCGTTCTGTTCGTGCTTTGGAGGTTTATGTAAATGGAATTAAAGTAGTAGGTTCGGAAACTTTTTGGGTAGTTATTAATACCGAAAAAAGACGTCCCGAAGCTTTGGCATTACCTTTTGAACATTTTGAAATTTTCCCTGAAAAAAAAGCCACTGAAAAAAGTTTTTCCAAAATTCAACTCGTTGATAACAAAGAAGATGTATTTAATAAAGTTGTTGTTTTATCCGATTTAGATATTGTAAACCACGTCAATAACGTCAAGTATTTAGAATGGTGTTTGGATTTTGTTTCATCAGAATTGATTCTAAATCAAAAAATTGATAGTTTTGAAATGAATTTCATGAAGGAATTGTCTTTAAAAGATCAGGTAAAAATTCACGAAAGTGAAATTGATAATAATACCATTTTCAGTATTACAAAAGACGAAAAAACGAGTTTCGCTTTAGAAATAAATTGGAAATAAAAAAGCTCCGATTTCTCAGAGCTTTTGTTATTTATAATGTTTCTGCAGCAGGTACTTTATTTTTAACTACTAATCTAAAGCCTTCACCATGAATGTTAAGTATTTCTACATTTTCATCTGGTTTTAAGTATTTTCTTAGTTTGGCAATATAAACGTCCATACTTCTTGATGTGAAATAATTATCATCTCTCCAGATTTTTGTTAATGCCAATTCTCTAGGCATTAAATCATTTTCATAAAGTACTAATAATTTTAGTAATTCATTTTCTTTTGGAGAAAGTTTAATTGGTTCCTCATTTTTGAATGTTAAGAAACGTAATTTAGAATTTAAGTGAAAATTACCAACTATAAATTCAAATTTAGTTACATCAGTTTTAGTATCTGAAGATTTTCTTTGAATAATAGCTCTGATTTTCATTAGTAAAACTTCTGAATCAAATGGTTTGTTCAAGTAGTCATCGGCACCAACTTTATATCCTTTAAGCACATCTTCTTTCATAGATTTTGCTGTTAAGAAAACAATTGGTACTTCTTTATTTTTTTCTCTAATTTCTTTGGCTAGAGTATAACCATCTTTGTAAGGCATCATAACATCTAAAATACACAAATCGTATGTATCTTTTTTAAATTTTTCAAAACCTTCCATTCCGTTTTTTGCCAATGTAACATCGAAATCATTTAGCATTAAATAGTCCTTTAAAATGGCTCCGAAATTTTGATCGTCTTCTACTAAAAGAATTTTTTTGTTGTCTGTTTCCATAATAATTAATTAATTAGTGGTAATTTTATAATAAATATACTTCCTTTTCCTTTTTCACTTTCAACATAAACTTCGCCATTGTGATCTTCAGCAATCCTTTTCACGTAAGCCAAACCAAGTCCATGTCCTTTAACATTATGCAAATCTCCAGTGTGTTCCCGATAGAATTTTTCAAAAATTCTTTTTTGAGCCACTTTACTCATTCCTGCTCCTTGATCTTTAATTTTGATAATTACAAAATCTTTTACATTTTCTGTATAAATATCTATAACAGGAATTTCAGGTGAATATTTAATCGCATTATCTAATATATTGACCAACACATTTGTAAAATGAACATCATTTAGTAAAACTGTTGTTCTATTAGCATCAAAATGCGTCGTAATTGAACCTTGTCTGTCTTCAATAATTAAATTAACATGTTCAATAGCTTCATCAATTATCTCATGTATATTATTAGATTCTTTATTAATATCTAATTCTCTTTTTTCTAATTTTGAAATTCGAAGAACATTTTCAACTTGAGCATGCATTCGTTTATTTTCATCCCTAATCATTTGAAGATACCGATATAATTTTTCTTTATCATCGATAATCTTTGGGTTTTTTATAGCATCTAAAGCTAAATTTATCGTTGCAATTGGCGTTTTAAACTCATGCGTCATATTGTTAATGAAATCTGTTTTTATTTCAGAAATTTGACGCTGGCGAATCAGTTGGTTTAAAGCACTCGAATAGGCAATAACTATTATTAATGTAAAAACTATCGATAAAACTGTAATCCCTATCAATTCTGAAAATAAAAATTTCTTTTTATGAGGAAAACTCACCAATAATTGATAATTATTTGAACCCTCATTATCTGTTAAAATTGGAATTGTATAAGTCAAATTTTTATCAAATTTAAACTTTTCCGATTTAATTTTAGTTGCAAGACCATTACTATAAATCCCAAATTCAAATGGTGTTTTAATTCCAAATACATTCAACTCGTTTGACAATAATTTTCGAATTGATTCTTTAGAAATTCTTTCTTCAATAGGCATTACGGCAGCTATGTCTTTAAAAAAAATTTCAAATTGTGCATTATCTAAAATATCTAAACTTCCTAATTTTTGTGTTTTTGAATCGGGAATTAAATTATTTTGCAAACTTGAGTTATCAATTGCATTACTATTAAAAACTTCTGTTGTTCTTTTTGTGGAGAAATTTTTCAATTTCACACTATCAATTTTTTTATTAAAAATGGATGAAGAAATAGTGTAATCCTCTGCTATAATACTATTTGAATATATTATTGTTTCATTTGTTCTCGTGTTTTTCTGAACGTAATAAAATTCTAATAAATCTTTCTTTTGAGGTGCTTTACCTGTACTGTCTTTGTAACGATTGTATTTATCGTAAAAACTATATGCTTCTTGTTTTTGTAATTTATTAGAAACATTTCCTATAGCTTGTTGAACGTGAAATCGAAACTGTTCGTCATTATTTTTAAATGAAGAATCAAACCAATAAACTTGCACCAAAATTATCCCTATTAGGGATAAACTCATCAAAACTATTAATAATCTGAAAAATAATTTATTCATCCCTACAAATTTAACATTTTAACACTTATACAATGAATATATTAACCAAAAATTAACAAATGGTTTATTTTTTATTGATTTGACAATGTTTTAAGTATATTTTCAGTTTGCGCACACGCAATATTAATATCTTCATTTTCAATTATATAATCACTTTTATCACTTTTCATTTGATCAGTCCATTGGTTATTTATACGACTCAAAACTGCTTCGGAATTGGTATTGTCACGTGTCATTACACGATGAATTCGTTCCTCAATAGGAGCAACAATAGTAATTATAACGTCGCAATCTTTATAACTACCACTTTCAAACAAAATAGCTGCTTCTTTAACAACTAAAGGAAAATTTTCATTGGCTTTAAGCCAATTATCAAAATCTTTTTTTATACCAGGATGTGTAATTTGATTTAACTGTTTTAACTTTTTGGGATTGTTAAAAACAATAGCAGACAATTTATCTTTATTAAGAATTTCTCCTTCAAAAATAGCATTACCGAAAACTAATTTTAAGGATTTTAAAGTTTCTGGTAACATAAGAATCTTTTTAGCTTTATCATCAGCAATATAAACAGGTATTCCTAAGGATATTATATGTTTTGCAATTGTAGTCTTTCCACTTCCAATTCCCCCTGTTAAACCGATTATTTTTGTCATAACTTAAAAAATAATTCAGGAAAAGCAACTTCTGGTTTTTGCTTAAGAATAATGATTTTAAAAAATGACTCCATAAACCCAAATCCGTAACCTAAAAATTGTTTCCATGTTGCACGAACTGCCAAATAACCAATTACCACGCTTCTATTTTGAATTGACGCAACAATAAATAATATGAAAAAATAAATAAAATATAATTTTAGTGGCATATCTTGAGAGAAAATTAAAAGAAATATTGACATGAAAAATCCCAAAATAAATAGCGATGGGAAAAAATAAGTTAATTTATTGTGTTCTGGATACCAACTGTTTAATATCGGTCGCGCCTTACCAAATTTATTAACTTGGATATAAAATTTTTCCCAATCAATTCTTCTTTTATGATAAACAAAAGCATCGGGAAATAATTTTGTTTCAAAACCAAAATTCCAAAGACGAATTGACAAATCAGGATCTTCTCCAGGATGAATATTTCCAAAACCTCCTGACACTTGGAATGCCTTTTTAGACAATCCCATATTGAAGCTTCGGGGTTGGAAACGATCTATTTTTTCTGAGCCACCACGAATTCCACCTGTAGTTAAAAAGGAAGTCATCGAGAAATTTATCGCTTTTTGTATGTTTGAAAAAGAAGTCAACGCTTTGTCTGGCCCACCAAAACAATCAACATATTGAAGTTTTAATTGTTTTGAAACTTCTGATAAATAAACATTTGGAATAATACAATCTGAATCAAATATTAAAAAATAATCTCCTTTAGCTAAGTTCATACCAAAGTTCCTAGAATCACCAGGGCCTGAATTGTATTTCAGATAATAGGAAATATTTAATTTGCTTCTATATAAATCAACCACGTTTTCACAAGGTAAAGTTGAACCGTCTTCAACGATTACTACCTCAAATTCTTCTTTAAAATCAGAATACACTAGACTTTCTAGAAGTTCTTTAACTTCGTCAGGACGATTGAAAACAGGAATAATTAAAGAAAAATACATCGTTTTGAAATCTATGTTAATACTTATACTTTAACAAAGATAATCTTTATAAATAAAAAAACTAAAACCGCTTCAAAACTTCTTGACTAACTCCCATATTTGAAAATCCGCCATCGTTATATAAGTTTTGTAAAGTTACTCGTTTTGTCAAATCAGAAAACATAGATACGGTATAATTGGCACAATCCAAAGCTGTTGCGTTCCCAAGTGGAGCCATTGCATCAGAATAGGATATAAATTCATCAAAACCTTTTACTCCGTGTCCCGCTTTTGTTGGTGTTGGCGATTGCGAAATGGTATTCACTCTCACTTTTTTATCTTTACCAAAGAAATAACCAAAACTTCGAGCAATAGATTCTAAAAAAGCTTTATTGTCTGCCATATCGTTATAATCCGGAAAAACACGCTGCGATGCCATATAGGTCAATGCAACAATGCTCCCCCACTCGTTCATGGCCTCTTTTTTATATAAAACTTGCATCACTTTATGAAAAGAAACAGCTGAAACATTCCAACCTTTTTCTGTATAATCATAATTCTGATTGGTGTAATGATTTCCTTTTCTGACATTAACTGACATACCGATAGAATGCAATACAAAATCAATTTTACCGCCTAAAATTTCAATTGCTTTTTCCACTAAATTCTCCAAATCTTCAACAGAAGTAGCGTCAGCGGGAATAATCTGTGAATTGGTTTTTAATCCTAATGCATCAATTGTTCCCATTCTAATCGAAGCGGGCGCATTGGTTAAAACAAAAATTCCTCCTTCTTCATGAACGCGTTCTGCAGTTTTCCAAGCTATAGAATTTTCGTCTAATGCTCCAAAAATAATTCCTCTTTTTCCTTTTAATAAATTGTACATATTTTATATTATTATAAAAGCCACAAATTCAAAGATTATATTTCTAAAAATCAGTGAATTTGTGGCTAAATATTATTTATTATTATTTATACTATGCTTGAAACTCCAACCATTTCATTGGTATCTGACTCGTAATTTACGCCTTCAAATCCAAATCCAAAAAGGTTGTGAAAATCTTTTCTATATCCTTCTAAATCACCAATTCCTGGCAAGGATTCTGTTGTTGCTTGTTCCCATAATTTAGCTACTTTTTCCTGAACATCGGCTCTCATTTCCCAATCATCAATACGAATTCTTCCTTTTTCATCCGTTTGAATATCTGTTCCCAAATACAATCTATTTTGAAACAAACGTTGAATTTGTTCAATGCAACCTTCGTGAATTCCTTCTTCTTTCATTATTTTATACAATAAAGAAATATACAATGGAATAACTGGAATTGCCGAACTTGCTTGTGTAACCAATGCTTTATTTACAGAAACATACGCAGTTCCGCCAATAGATTTTAAACTGTCGGTAATAGAAAAAGCGGTTGCTTCCAAGTGATCTTTTGCACGTCCAATGGTTCCTTTTCTATAAACTGCCTCTGTTAATGAAGGTCCGATATATGAATAAGCAACCGTTTTTGCGCCTGGAGCCAATAAATTAGCTGACTTTAAATCCTCCATCCACATCGACCAATCTTCACCACCCATAACGGCTACCGTGTTTTCAATATCTTCCTCATTACAAGGCTCAATACTAATGTTCGATACAATTCCAGAATGAAAATCAACCGTTTTATTGGTAAATGTATTTCCAATTGGTTTCAATACAGAACGGTGCAAAACCCCTGTATTCGGGTTCATTCGAACTGGTGAAGCCAAACTATAGATTACCAAATCAACTTGACCTAAATCGGATTTTATTAAATCTAATGTTTGTTTTTTTATTTCATTTGAAAACGCATCACCGTTGATACTTTTTGCATATAAACCCGATTCGTTCGCCAATTTTTCAAATGCTGCAGAATTATACCAACCTGGGGAAGCTGTTTTTCCTTCGGAAGGTGGCTTTTCAAAAAACACTCCTATAGTTGAAGAATTTGATCCAAAAGCACTTGTAATTCTTGATGCCAAACCAAAACCAGTTGAAGCGCCAATTACCAAAACTTTTTTAGCTCCGTCAATTGGTCCTTTTGATTTTATATATTCAATTTGATTTTTAACACTTTGCTCGCACCCTTTTGGATGTGCTGTCAAGCAAATAAATCCTCTCATTCTTGGTTCTATAATCATTTTTGTAGTTTATTCGTTTACGTGCTTTTTGTTAATTTATTAATAATGCAAAAGTAAAAAATTATTTAATTTAATAAGGCTTTTGCGTGATTTAAAGCAGAATCAGAAATGTCTTTTCCAGAGAGCATTTCTGCAATTTCTACAATTCTTTCTTCTGATGAAAGTAATTTTAATTCAGATATCGTACGTTCTCCTTGAATTGATTTGAAAACTTTATAATGAACGTTTCCTTTAGCAGCAATTTGAGGTAAATGTGTAATTGAAAATACTTGCATTTTAGCACTCATTTCTTTCATGATGTTTCCCATTTTATTAGCAATTTCACCTGAAACACCCGTATCAATTTCATCAAAAATGATGGTTGGCAAATTAGAATACTGTGCCAAAATCGCTTTAGTAGCCAACATAATTCTTGATAATTCCCCTCCTGAAGCTACTTTCTTTAACAACCCAAAATCAGACCCTTTATTTGCTGAAAATAAAAATTGTAAATCATCTTTTCCATTTGCAAAATAAGTATCCAATGGCTTTAATTCCATATTAAATCGAACATTTGGCATTCCTAATTGTTCTAAAATAAAAATTAATTTTTCTGATAAAACAGGTACCGCTTTCAATCGATTTTCTCTAATTATAGTTGCAAAATTGTCTAATTCTAAAGTCGTATTCTGAATTTTAGTCGTTAATTTATTTATTTCAATTTCCAATTCCCCAACAGAAACTACCTTATTATCCAAATCATTTTGAATATCAATCAATTCTGAAACAGAACTTACTTGGTGTTTTTTCTGCAAATTATAAATAGTTTGCAATTTCTGATTAACCAAATCCAATTGTTCAGGATCATTAATCAAATTTTCAGAAAGCTGATTTATTTCATTTGTAATGTCGTCAAATTCAATAGAAACACTATTTATTCTTTCAAATAATGATTTATAATCCGAAGAAAAACCAACCATTTTTTGCAAAGCAATTTTCAATTCTTTCAAATTTTGTAGAATCCCAATCTGTTCTTCATTGGCCAAAGCCATAGATTTATCAAGACTTTCCTTTATAAATTCAACATTATTTAGTTGCTCGTAAATTTGCTCTAATTGTTCTTGTTCATTCAATTTCAATTGAGCTACAAGTAATTCTTCTAATAAAAAAGTATTGTAATCCTGCTCTTTCAGAACCGATTGAAGTTGGGTATTTAAAATCGTTAGTTGAGATTTGTCTTTTTTGTAAGATTTCAAAATTGTTGAATACGAAGCGATGACGTCAACATTATTAGCAACAGCATCTATAATTTGAAATTGAAAAGTCTCTTGAGAAAGTTCTTGAGTTTGATGTTGCGAATGAATATCTATCAAATACAAGCTCAAATCTTGCAATTCTTGAAGATTTACAGGACTGTCATTTATGAAAGCACGTGATTTTCCAGAAGGCAAAATTTCTCTACGAATGATTGTTTCTGCTTCATAATCTATATCATTGGCTTCAAAAAAAGAGTGTAAGTTATAATTTGAAATTTGGAAATGGGCTTCAATAATACACTTTTCGTCTTTGTTTTTAAGGGAAGTTAAATCGGCTCGTTTTCCTAAAACCAATCCTAAAGCACCTAATAATATTGATTTTCCTGCTCCAGTTTCACCTGTAATAATTGAAAAACCATCGGAAAAATTAATTCCTAATTTATCAATTAAAGCAAAATTATTAATAGAAAGTGAGGTTAGCATTTATAGTTATTAAGTGAAATAATTGATTTGAATGGTAGCTTCTAATACTTAATTCCAGCCCATTTACTTGAATTTAAGGGCGAAATAGTATTTAAACTACCTATTAAATCTCGAATATCCATTGATGGGCCAGCAGAAAAAATAGAAACAATTTCATCTGATTTTGCATCAAAAAATACTCTAGTTAAAAAAGCGTTTGGACGAGTGTTATTTATTTTACCAAGAGTATTAATAGCGTCATTAATTTTAAGTTTGGCAACATTCAAATCTTTGTGCATCAAATCCAAACCTTCAAAATGATACTCATATAATGCATCACGAAAAGGACTGAAAGTATTTGAAAGGATATCATTTATTAAAAAATAGCGGTTTTGAGTTCCATCTGATTGACTCCATCCTTTGTAACCTCCAGAAATAGCAACATTAGCAACATCTTGAGCAGTTTCTAAATATTTACTACCACCCTGTTTTGAAAAAGTATCGCCATCCATTCCTATTATTACATAACTATAAAATGCTATAACAGAAATTAAATTAGAATCAAAATTTGATGGATTAAAGGTTAAATTTTGAAATTCAACATATCTAAATGAAAAATCTTTATCGTTAAAATTCAATACCGGAGATGAATAGGTCGAATTATAAGTTGGTCTAGAAGATTGTACTTGTATTGTTGCTGTAAATTGATCGGAAGCATATGCTGTTACCGTGATAAACATAGAACAGTTAATTTTTTCTTCTTGCTTATAGGTAACCCCTGTCCAATCCGTTTTATTAACAAATTCAGTTAATGATTTTTCAAGCGTGTTGAATATTTGTCTGTTTGTGCTCGCCGCTTTATCAGCATTGACATTAACAGTGCAATTCAATTGTTGCGCTTGCACAATTCCAAAAGCTAAAATTAAAAATATACTAAATATACTACGAATCATAATGGACTATTATTTTATTTAAAATATCATCTGCAACTGCTTCTTTAGATTTTAATTCCATCGGTTCTACCTTGAAATATTTGTCTATAATAGTAACTTTATTTGTTAAACTTCCAAATCCTGTACCTTTATCTTGCAAAGAATTTAGAACTATCAAATCTAAGTTTTTTTTCTGAATTTTCAACTTTGCATTCTCAATTTCATTTTCTGTTTCCAATGCAAATCCAATTAAAAACTGATTTTCTTTAATTGAACCCAGTGAAGCCAATATATCTTTCGTTTTTTCTAATTCAATTGATAACGTATCTTCTGACTTTTTTATTTTGTGAACAGCACTATTTTTTGGTTTATAATCCGCAACAGCGGCAGCACCAATAAAAACATCTGATGTTGCAAAATATTTATGACATTCCTCATACATTTCTTGAGCAGAAACTACGCGAATCAATTGTACTAAATTATTTTCAATTGATAAATGAGAAGGTCCAGAAATTAATATTACAGATGCACCAAAATTAGCTGCGCTTTGAGCTAAATCGAAACCCATTTTTCCAGAAGAATGATTACCGATAAATCGAACTGGGTCAATAGCTTCGTATGTTGGACCTGCCGTAATTATTATTTTTTTACCTAATAATGGTAGTATTTTTTCTAAATCCTTTTCTAAAAAAGCAACAATATTTTCAGGTTCCGCCATTCGACCTTCGCCTGAAAGTCCACTTGCTAATTCACCACTTTCAGCAGGAATTATTGTATTTCCGTAGGATTTTAATTTAGAAAAACTTACTAATGTTGAAGAATGTTTATACATGTCTAAATCCATTGCAGGAGCAAAATAGATGGGACACTTTGCAGATAAATAGGTTGCAATTAAAAGGTTATCACAAATACCATTTGCCATTTTAGACAATGTATTTGCTGTAGCGGGAGCAATTACAATCAAATCTGCCCAAAGAGCAATTTCAACATGATTGTTCCATTCTAAATTTTGATTTGGAGTTTCGCCTTGTGCTATCAAATCCTCTTCTTCTTTATAAAAACTAGAAAAAACAGGTCT
>Ga0209443_1000376_pt1 | contig 30227 bp, 44 predicted proteins | sample LauGreBMM110DCMD_2_FD_187571 | JGI IMG/M metagenome (GOLD analysis project Ga0209443, IMG submission 187571) | Freshwater lake microbial communities from Lake Michigan, USA - Su13.BD.MM110.DCMD (SPAdes) (version 2) | ecosystem: Environmental > Aquatic > Freshwater > Lake | place: Lake Michigan... | reverse complement strand
TTCAAAATTTAATATTATATGGTCCTTCTGGTGTAGGTAAATATACTCAAATGTTATTAATTATAAAACAATATAGTACATCTCATTTAAAATGTGAAAAAAAAATATGTATAGACAAAAATGTTTACATTAAAATTAGTGATATTCATTATGAAGTTGATATGGAAATGTTAGGATGTAATTCAAAAACAATTTGGAATGATATTTACTTACAAATTTATGATATTATTCAAAATAAATTTCCCGATAAATATGGTATTATTGTATGTAAAAATTTTCATAAAATAAATAAAGAATTACTTGATATTTTTTATAGTTATATGTCATCTTCTATTAAATTTATTTTATTGTCAGAATCTGTTTCATTTATTCCTTTTAACATTACGTCCAAATGTAAAATCATCAATATACCAAAACCTTCCATAAACATGTATGAAACATGTTTACAAAAAAAAATAAATGGTCCCATTCATAATATAAAATCAATATTATTAAATAGTCCATCACATATTCCTGTTACATTTCAAAATATAATTCAAATGATACAATCTCCCTCTATTGAAATGGATAAAATGAGAGAAGAATTATATAATATTTTAATTTTTGATATGGGAATAGATCATTTTTTATGGACAATTTTGAATACATTCAAACAAGAAAAAATTGTAAATGAAATTGTTATTTTTTTACATTATTATAATAATAATTATAGACCTATTTATCATCTTGAAAAATTTGTTTATTCTATATGTAAAATCATTAAAGATAAATAATAAATAAAGAATGTTAATAATATCATGACGGGTTATTTATTACCACATACTATATCTAATCACGTGACAGAAGATGTTACATTACCATTAAACACATCGTTAAATAATTATTTATCAACGTTATTGTTTATGAATGAGTGTAATGATACATCATCTATTATTGAATATATTATTTCTATACATTGTTCTGATTTACAATGTACCTATGTAAATAATATAAATAAAAGTATACTCTACAAATTATTAATTAATAATTCAGATAATCCCACGATACATGATGTACAATATTTGGAAAAAAAAGGGTGTTTTATTGTAAAAATTATGGATAGCACCCAACCTGAATCTATACAATTATTATACAAATTATCATCTTCTTTTTCAAAAGTATTTTTATATAAACCAGAATCTATATTACACACGTCTATTAAATATGCTATTGCTTTAAATTATCTATCTGAACCATGTTATGAAAATTTAAAAATTCCATATTATTTCAGAATGAAATTAAATGACATAAATTCTATATTAGGACAAAATCAACTTGAAAAAATTATTTATAAAAATATTTAGGAAAAAATATTTTCTATTATATGGATTACAAAGTTGTTCACAGTTTAGTTAGTGCCATTATTTTCTTGGTGATGGCGTCGCCTGCCGTTTACTCGGCGCTGAGAGGCGTTGTGAAGGATCCTGACATGTCTCTTGTGGTTCGGTCTATTTTGGTCGGCTTAGTTACCTATTTACTCATGTCAACAACTTCACTTTAAAATATTAAAAAGTATTATTTAAATAAAGTATGTATGTTTATTTATTAGAATCTACTTCTAAAAAAACATACGTTGGTTCTACCATTGATTTAAAAAGACGATTAAGGCAACATAATAAAGAATTAGTGGGAGGTGCAAAATACACAGGTAAATGGGTAACAAAAGGTGATGTATGGAAACGGGTATGTTACGTATCTGGATTTCCAACATGGTGTGATGCACTTAAATTTGAATGGAAATGGAAAAAAATATCACGTGGTATTAAACACCATTCTTCTTTACAAAAACGTTTAGAAGCCTTGAATATACTTTTATCTATGGAAAAATCAACTTATACATCGACTCCGTTTGATCAATGGCCCACGCCTCCCGAAGTACACGAAGATTAATTTTATGATATAATACTATGAAAACATACAAGCACAAAAAATACAAAACAAAAAAATATAGGGGTGGTGCTCCAATTCAATTCATTGAACCTTTGTTGCCCCCCATAAATTGGGCATGGAATCACGCGTCAACTTACCAAGATTTAGCGGATAGCATTAAACGTACTATACCATATCAATTTGGAATTAAAGTTAACATTGTATATAGAAACGGCAGTCAAGAAACGATCGAATTTATTGACAGCAATAATATTGTAAATCCAACTGATACAGATGTAAGAATAGAAGATGATCCTATTCAAGACCCAGAACAAATAAATGTATATCAATCTAAACCTGTAACTATTTCGTGTAATTTTGGAAATGAATCTGGTATATTCCCAGTAGCAGTAGACAGACACTTTTTAGTAGAAGCTAGTTATTCAACTGCTGGACAATTAGTAAGCAATGTTCAATCTAAAATTTTAGGACAATATCCAAATCCTAAAAAATTATTTGTTCAATATAAATTTAATAAAAAAGATAAGTTTGAAATAAACGTAGATAGGTTTTTAAGTACTCCAAAACTTAACGACGAAATGCTTAAAGGTTCATATGTATTTAATTTTTATTATGATAGCGAACCCGTATTCAAAGTAGGTAGTGTTGTACCATTAAGACAAGATTTTAATTATGGTCAAGCAAAAGTATCTGATTCAGAACCATTGGATAGGGGAGCAGCTATGGTAAAAGAAAATCTTTATAAATCAATTAAATCTCTACCACAAGAAGATCAGGAAAAATTTAATAAAGTTGTTAGTCAATTAACAAATGAAGAATGTTTTAAAATTGTTGAAATGTTTAACCATATATTTAGACAAGGCGGGGATTATAATTGGTTATTAACAACATTATACGATATGTATAATGATTTACCTCAAGATAAATTAACTTTTTCTATAAAACAGACTATTCAGGATCCTTCTATATTAGAAAGATATATAGAATCACAACCTTTGGCGGCTCCCACAATTGCTCAATCGGCGCCATCTGAACAAGCAGAAAGCTCTCTGTTTGATGTAGATGCTTCACCTTCACCTAGATCCCGCAAATCGTCAGCAGAATCTCCAAGATCATATGAACCTCAATCTATGTTTAGTTCAAGTGAATCAGAAGGATCACCTAGACTCTCATTTGGTCCTCAATTAACCAAACAAGAACACAATTTTATTGTCAGGGATGTGTTAACCCATCTTGATCAGAAACAATGTTTGAATGAGACGTTACAATTGCGATTTTTTAGAAATAGAATAAATTCAACTGATATTTCTATCCTACTTAATATGTTACAAGAACAAGGGATGACCTTTACCCCGGAAGAGGTTCGTCATTATCATGATTATGTTCCTGAAACACGTCGATCAGAAGGATCACCTAGACTCTCATTTGGTTCGCGTGAATCAGAAGGATCACCTAGACTTTCATTTGGTTCACGTGAATCAGAACAATCACCTAGACTTGGTTCGCGTGAACCATCAGCAGAAAGATCACCTAGATCTTTTAGTTCGCATACACCAGAACCACCTTTGCCTGCAGCATCTCGTGACGTGCCTGAAAAATTACCACCAAGAGATTCTTACGGAAGATTGTTAAACATACCTAAAGCTAAACCTAAACCTAAACAACTTTCACTTGATGAACTTTTTGGTATTTATGGTCAAAAACCGGATGACAAAAAAGAAGGTAAAACAGATGGTGGTAAACGATATTCAAAAAAACTAAAACGTAAGTATACTAAAAAAAATAAAAAATTAATCTAAATAAACCTTTTTAAAAATTTTCATTACCTTTTTGGGTGTATAATTACGATATGCATTCCAATCCTTTGTTTTTTCTACCTCTGGATCAAATTTTAATAACATAGAAGACAAATTTTTTTCATTATACCATATTCCTTTATCGCCCAATAAATCTACATGGGCTAAATCACCAATTTTCATAGCAAAGACTGGTTTATTCATGGTTGAAAATTCACCTATGGCTATACCAAATGTTTCACCTATTTTTCTTGCCCATAACATTGCATCTGTTGTATTAATAAATTTTACTTTTTCATCCAAATCTGTAATAGCAGGTAAATGAATAATGTTAGGTAATCTATCACAAAATGGATCAAAATTTGCAAATAAAAAATAAATAGAAGGATTTTCTTTCGCAATTTTATAAACTACTTTATGTACAAATGGAATTGAAAAACTCGGTTTACCACCATAACTACCGAATACAACAGCGTCTTTTGGTATATTCAATTCTTTTCTCATATTACGATTATGTTTTGGAATATTTATCATATGTGGAACTACCGGATACTTACCATTATTTCCCTTTATCCAAGATGAAATACATGAATATACATCTCCATGTGGTTGATTGCATGCAAACACGCAATGAACACAATTTTTTGCTATTTTACTTAGTTTACCATCATCGTCTCCATGTTTAATAATGTAAAGATGTGTGATTTTATATTTTTTAATATAATAATCTATTTTTTTAAATTCATCCACTCCATGAACTATAAAATAGGACTCAAATTTATCAATAATGTCATCCTTATTATTTTTATTGTTTTTTTCATAAAAAATAAAAGATTTATTTTTTAAAAGAAGTTCGTTATAGTAGGCATAATCAAATAAACTTGTAGTTGTACCTCTTTCACATAATTGATTATCCCAAAATGCTATATTCATATTATTTATTATATAATTTTTAAACAAATTATTCATAAAAAATAATTTGTTTTTTTTGAATATAAACATTTGCGCAAACGTTTAATTGGAGTAAGCAAGACCACCCATGCCCGACATGATACGGAGCACGTTGTAGTTGGTCGCATACACACGCACCTTGGCCGTGCTGGTACCCTCTACTGTCGCATTGGAGAGAACAAGCTGGAGCGTAGCATTGTCAATGCGCGAGAAGTTGCATGTGCCCGACGGCTGGTGCTCCTCCGGCCGAAGAGCGAACGAGTACACGTTAATGCCCGTGTCGGGGGTGCGAGTGTGCGCCTGGAACGGCTGAACCAGGTCGAAGTAGCTTCCTTCACGCTCAGAGAACCGATCCTGGCCGTTAAGCTGAAGCTTGGCAGTGACCACCGGGTTCTCACCCCAGCAGTGGAGCGTAAGAGCAGTCTCGGACAACACGAATGTGCCAGCATCCGAAACATACGACATGTTAGTGTCTGCCGTCTGGCCCGTGGTATTAAAGTTGGGAGACGTGTACATGTTGGACGCTGTGGCGCCAGTGGTCCCGCCATACAAAATGGACGAGTTGTACCACATTAAGTTGGCCGACATATCCGATGAAGCGGGGCCGTCCATGGCACCCGCCGACTGGAACAAGCCTTCCGAATTGATAAAGTCAAAGTTGTTGGACCCGCTCGCGCCAGCAGGACCAGCCACCGAGTTAGGACCGCCAAACGCGTGGATCGCGTTAGGAAGGGCATCAATGCTGTCCGTGTAGTTGAACGGCTGAGCACCAAGCACCTTGCACAGGGTGCTGGATCCATCAAGCGAAGCGCAGTAGTCCACGTTGGCATCCGGCTGAACCACCCAAATAAGCTCCTTCACCGGGTGGTTGAAGTTAAGCTTGATCTTGTTGGACGACGAGCCCACGGATTCATCGCCCGTGAATTGAAGCTGCTCAATCAGGTACTCGTGGGGGTTCTGGGCCATGCGCCGCCGCTCATCGGTATCAAGGAACACGTAGTCAACGAACAGCGAGGCGGCCACGAGCGACTGGTTGTACGCGTTGGTAACCTTAACCGACGAGCTGCTGGGAGTAAGGGTGCTAACCGCCCACAAACACTCATCAATCGGGCGAAGATCAATGTTGATGCGCACCTCGTGGTATTGAAGTGCGATGAGGGGAAGAGCAAGACCCGGGTTCTTGCAGAACCAGAACTGAAGAGGCACATAAAGAGTTGTTTCAGGAAGAGCATTACGAGGAGCACAGATTTGCCGAGGAGCATCCGACTGGCACGGGCCATCCACATCCGAGAAGGCCGGGTCGGTGAGGTAGGTAAGCTGGGTCGTGTTGCCAACCATCGCATAGTAGCCGTTCTGTTGACCAACCGACATGGTCAACTGGTTCCAGATGTGCATCCAGTCGCCATAGTGGCGATCAATGCGCTGACCACCAATCTCAACCTCTACTTGAGAGATCAACTGCTCGCCGGGGAAATCAAGCCACCGGGCATACACCGGGCCCTGGCCACCCGACGCCAGCTCTTGACCAATCTGAGGAAGAGTCACTTGAAGAATTGTGTTGTAAGCAAGATCGCCGTTACGAGAAATGGTGCAAGTTACACGACGACCAAAGTCAGCCTGGCCGTTAAATGTCTGTTCAATAGATTCCATAGCAAAGTTAGTGTACCGCCGATACGTTACCTTCCAGTAGGTAATCTGAGGATTACCAGTAAGATAAACATCCTGTGCGCCATAAGCAACCAATTGCATCAATCCACCGCCCATGTTATATTATGGTAAAAGAAAAAAAAATTTTAAAATTAACTATATTTTTTTAAAAATCGAGATAAATATTTTGGTTCAAAATATTCCTTAATATTGTAATGTTTTTTGGTAAATGTATATGTGTTGTTAATTTTAATAACTGACCATCCATCTTCAATTGCTTTAATAATGAATTTATCCTTTAGTTTCATAATAATAAATAGAAACAATATACATAGTTTAAATTTAAATGTTTTTTGTATATAATAATATGCCTTTTAAATACAATTCTTCTAAAAAAATAGAACCGGAAACGTTACAAATGTTAGATACAAAACATAAAAAAATTACTGAACAATTTGAATTTGAAAATAATGTAACTATTCCTAAATTAATGAATGAATTAAAAACATCACAAAATAAAGATAGTGTTCAACAAAAAATTGATGAAATAAAAAAAAATCAAATTAAATATTATTTACTAAATAGTGGTCACATATTTTCTTATTTTGAAGAAAAAAGAGACATTTCTGAATGTAAATCTAGAATAACTATTGTAAATAATTTTTTTAACATTGATAAAATAGAAAATGGGTTTAAACAAATGAGTAAACATTCAGTACAATATTTAAAAAATATTGGGGAATTTCCAATTAATTCAGAAGATTATGTATACAGCACATCCATCTGTTCAAAATGTAAACATGGTGAATTAATTCAAGTAGATTATGAAGGTGCTGTTATATGTAATAATAAAGAATGTGCGTGTCAATTTCAAATGTTGGTAGAAAATGAACGTTCTTCTTATAAAGAACCTCCTAAAGAAGTATGTTTTTATGCTTATAAAAGAATAAACCATTTCAAAGAAATTTTAGCACAATTTCAAGCCAAGGAAACAACCCAAATTCCAAATGATATTATTGAAAATATTAAATTACAAATTAAAAAAGAACGAATTGATATTGAAACCATGACCAATAAAAAAACAAAGGAAATCTTAAAAAAATTTGGATACAATAAGTATTACGAACACATACCTTTTATAAAAGAAAAACTCGGTATTAAGCCACCTATCATGAGTCCTGATTTAGAAGAAAAATTGTGTTCCTTGTTCATGGAAATACAACGTCCTTATGCAAAATTTTGTCCAGATGATCGTGTAAATTTTTTAAATTATTATTACACCATTTATAAATTATGTGAATTATTAGGCGAAGATCAATTTCTTCCTTATTTTCCAATGTTAAAAGATCGTGGTAAAAAAATAGAACAAGATGAAATTTGGAAAAAAATATGCGATGAATTAAATTGGCAATTTATTTCAACCATTTAAACAAGTTTAATAATGTCATCCGAATAAATAAATCCAGATGGTTTGTAACTAGATGTTGATTTAAAAATAGATTTTCTAGGTTCAGATTCTTTTTCTTTTATTTCTTTACCAAAACCATCAATCATAATACCCGTCTTTTTTTTATATTCAACACGTACATAATCAGGAATCCAATGAGCCCATGATATAAACAACAGATTTGGATGTGTGTATTTAAGCTGAAATCCATTTTCTTGTAATTGATGAATAATGTAAGCAATTGCATCTGATAAATCATATCGTTGAACACCTAATAAAACTTCGGGGACAACATACCAACAACATTGATTTTCTATTTTTTGCCTAGAGGTAATTTTAATTCGTGTATGAATACGATCTAATATAGTATGATACGTTTTGATCGTATTTAAATTTTGCGCCTTATTATATTCAAATAATTCATCTAAATTTAATTTTGTTGGTATATCCATAACATGTAAATATTAAAGATTTTTCAACATTTATACAAAATGATTGAACATATTTCTTTATCTTCGGCTGGTCCTAATGGATTAATTCAATTGGGTATGGTATTTCAAGCATTACAGCAAAATATATTTTCTATGGATACAATTAAAAGTATTCATGGCAGTTCTTTTGGGTCTATTTTAGCTGTGTTTTTATCTTTACGTATACCTATTCAAGAAATCATAGATTATGTAATTACTAGGAAATGGAATAAATGGTTAAAACCAACACTTGAACATTTTATGACTCAAAAGGGATGCGTATCTATAGAACGTATTCAAGACGCAATTATTCCATTTTTTAATGCCTATGATATTTCAACTTCCATTACATTGAAAGAATTATATGAATTAAATCATATAGATATACACATTTATACAACAGCGGTTACACCTCTTACATCTACAGATTTAAATCATACTACTTTTCCAGATTTAAATGTAATTCAGGCTATGTGTATGTCATCATCTGTTCCTATTTTATTTACACCCGTTAAATACAAGGATGAATATTATATTGATGGTGGATTACTTGCACATTGTCCCATTCTTTCAGAAGTACCCGAAACTATTTTATATATTTTAATTGATTATAAACCAACGTTTGATTTAGAATCTCCAATTGAATTTATTCAGCATATTATTACAAAATCTGTAGACATTCTTATTACCAATACAAAACTTCCCTTAGGTAATGTACTTAGATGTAATACAAATAGTTGTATTGACCCATTTATATGGATGAATTTTTTAATGGATGAAGAGTATCGTAAAAAAATGATAGATACTGGAATCCAATGTGTAAATGAACAACTTTAAAAGTTACAAATTTTATATAAAATTGTAGTAAACAATATAAATATAAAATATTATATATATTGTATGTTCCATGAAGACGATATTGTAATGATTAATAATGAACCTACTTTTACTCCATATAATCCAATCAATAAAGAGATTAGTTTGAATGAAATTCAAACTATTCTAACGACATATGGTGTAACTACACCTCCTAAAAAAATAGAATTGTACCAACGTTCATTTATACATAGTTCTTATTGTACGCGTTCAGTAAATACAAAAATTAAAATAGCACCATGTCCTTCAAATTGTATACCACTTAAATCTAAATCTAATGAACGTCTTGAATTTTTAGGAGATGGAATTTTAGAAGGAATTACTAAATATTATTTATATCGTAGATTTTTTAAAGAAAATGAAGGGTTCATGACAGAAAAAAAAATTGCCCTTGTTAAAAATGAAGCCATTGGTAAATTGGCCTTGGACATGGGATTATCGTCTTGGTACATCATATCAAAACATTCAGAAGATAAAAAAACAAGACACAATTTAAAAAAATTAGGATGTTTATTTGAAGCTTTTTTAGGTGCTATTTTTTTAGATTATGATTTTCAAACAGCACAAACATTTATAGAAAATGTGTTTGAAAAACATGTGGATTGGACAGAATTAATTTTATGTGATGACAATTATAAAAATATTTTACAAGTTAAATTACAAAAAGAATTTAAAACAACACCTGAATATGTAGAATTAAGTCATGATGATACTTATCATACAGGAGTATATTTATGTATAGGTCAACCCATATGGAAAATGACAATCAAAAATGCATTGCCTTATTCTACATTTGGATCGTTTGATAAAATACACGAGTATTTAAAAACACACAAAATTGCATTTATTCATTTAGGAGAAGGAATACATAAAATTAAAAAAAAGAGTGAGCAACTAGCATGTGAAAATGCGTTAAAACTATTGTAATAATAAATAAATTGAAATATAAATAAATATATATTATATTTAAAAAATGCCAGATTTTACCGATATCGCAAAAGCTTTGGTCAATCCTACATTTACTTACATGTATGATCTTGGAATGCATCACATATGTAATCAACTTTCACCACAATTTATAATTCTTAGTGACGGCGGTGAACTTGAATATACTCCCTATGCCGGAACAAATCTTGCATTTTATCTAAATCGTCTTTATCGTCAATCACCTGGTAATTTTACTGAAAATTTTAAAGAATTTTTAAACATGGTTTGTCGAACATGGCGTGAAATGTCAGACATGGAAATTACTATTCAGCTTGAAATATGGGTTATTACAGAAATGGAACGTAACAAACTTCGTATACTAGAATCACAATATGAACGGGTTATTCGGGAAGCAGTAGAAGATTCAAGACGGGCAGTCTGAGACCACGAATGTCTAGAATGTCGGGAAGCAGTAGAAGATTAAATATAAAATGTTTTAATTGAAATATATTTTTTAAAAATTGAAACATAATTTTCTATTTGAATATAAAAAAAATGAATTTTATTCCTGAAGATGTGCTTCGTCTGATGGTGACCTACTTTCGAACAAGTGATGTTATCAAAATTCGATGTGCGACCAAGACAACACGATTCATGTGTGAATACCATACACCAATGTACTCAATTCCTGGTCGACTTCGATATTGGAAGGCATCGTTTCCTTATGTAACCTCGGTAACGTTTCGTAATCCGCGTACATTTCTAGAAGAGGATTTTGTTCATATGAAAGACGTGAGTACACTCAGTTTTAGTTCAACGTTTCAGGGATTAGATGTATCATACTTCAAGCATATTCCTAACTTAACTTCGCTAGATACGCAGGGATGTGTCAAGTTTAAATTAAAGGTACAGCCGACACTTTTAAAGTTGACACATCTCTCAGTAGATCACTCTAACGCTCCATCTAACGAAGACCTTCGACAATTCACCAACTTAACATATCTTAGTATTCGAAGTGTAAGTTGGACTACAAATTATGGTCTGGAGACGTTGGTCAATCTTCGAGTTTTAGATTTATATCAGTTATATTTGACAGATGAGGTGTGTAATTATTTCCCCAATCTCGAAGAACTTTCTGTAACGTTTGGACTTTTTACGACAAGAGGGATGTCCAATTTAAAAAAGTTAACTACGCTAAGTGTGATTGGAGGAGAGAACATGAAAACGTTAGAAGGTTTAGATACATTACCGCTTCTTCATACATTACGTCTAACCTATTGTCCAATTCACGATTCGGACATGAAGTATATATCTCATGTTCGAAGGCTTATTCTGTATTCGACTTCACGGATTCGAGGACGCGGGTTTTGCGATTTAAAACGTCTTGAATATTTGGCGTTGTTTGAAATCCCGTTTCAAGATGAAGATATGATTTACCTTAATATTCCGGCAGAAGTTGAAATGTATCGATGCCGAGAGGTATCTTCTGATAAAAAGAAGGAATTGGCCAATCAAATGAAAGGTCGATTTCACTACAATTAAACTATTTAGTATGTTTATTTTAAAATTCAATACATTTTTTTTGTAGTATACAAGCATTTTGATCAATCATCGTAAATTGTCCATCGTCTTGCGGCGGTATGCGCAAATAATGTTTACATAACCATTTTTGTATGGTTGAATTAAAAATATTGTTTTTAATTACAAATGATTCAGTTGGTAATATATAAGTAACATTATCATACATGACAGACAACCCTAATATTTTGGTAGGATATTCTAATTTATAAGATGTTCCTGATTTTATAAAATGGTATCTTATATGTCCATCATTATAAATATGTAAAATGTAATCATGCTGAACATTTTCCATCATAGAAACTTGATCTCCATTGTTTGTAATTTTATAATATTGATGCGTAAATAATTTGTTTTTTAACCATTGCATTATATTGCTTTACTATTTATATTTTAAAATTAAAACTAAATATTATTAATATTCAAATTTGAATGTTAAAATACCTTGAAGTAATGCAAAAAAGATTGTAACTATTATAATTCTAATAAAGTCATATGTAGTAGGTATTTCTAATTTTATGGCACGATCTGAATGACGGCCAATACTATAATAAAACAAGTTTTCAAATAAATTTATAAAAAAATAAATAATTGCTGAAATACCAATAATTTTGAATATTTTTTTCATATATTGATACATTATAATTGTATAAATTATACTTTGAATTTTAAAATTGTATAATATATTTTAAATTGAACTTATTAATAAAAAAAATAATTAAAATGGACTCTCTTCCAGACGATATCATTCAATACATCAAAACGTTTCTTGTTATTATTTCATGGAGAGCAGAAATTCACTACTTTAAATTACTTCAAAGATTTAATTTATTCACATACGAAGATGTTCCTCTTTATTTTAAAGCCATTACAGAAAATTCTAATTATTATTTATATAATTATCATGGTGTGGCAATGCGCGCTTATAAATGGGATTCTGAAGCAATTGTAAAAATGAAACAACATTTTGTAAAACAATATACAATTCCACTTCGTATTTATTTAACTCAATATCGTTTACATAAAATTAAATCGATATGGAGTTTAACGTCATCTTTTCATTTATTTGGATGTAACATAACTGGACAAATGTCACCTTACATGTATAAATATTATTTGGCAATTCGTACAAAACAAGAAGGAAACGAAGGACAAGGATGTCTTCCATTAACTTCTTATAGAAAGGCATGTGTTCATTTACAACTTCCTATAATTGAATATAGTTAGCGCAACCCTTTTCATAAACATTATAATGTACAATGGTAATGTGTATATTTTGAGGTTTTGTGAATGATATTTTTGAATCCAAATAAACATGAAGTTAAATGTATGTACTTGGATTATGTTTTGAAACAAACAATTCTGTAAATAAAAAATAAGATAGTATATGAAAAGAAAGAAGAGGATTCATTGTACATAATAAAATAAACAAATAAACTTGTGATATGGATTTAATAGAATAAGGATAGGCTCCAAAATACACAGAATATTGGTAACCAATAGATAACATCACCAACGAAATCATGAAAGGAGGAGTAATATAAGCCATGTAAGACAACATTTGATAGTACATAAAGTATGGTAACAACAATAAGGTAATTTTACCTAACGACGACCTTCGCAATTCACTACAAAATGATTTTTGTTCCCGAGTATTCTTTTTTTGATATTGAAATCCCAACATGTAACGAAGTGTATTTTCATTTCCTGAAGGAAATACGCCATGATAAGTTTGAGAACCCTTGAAAAAAATACCTTCTCCTTCTTTTAAATCTATTTTTTGTAACCCTTGGTCAATGTAACAAAATGGAGGAATGATACCTCCTCCCTGATATAAAATAAGCACCCGATAACAATCCGAATGCTCCGCATCATAATGCATATCAAATTTACTTTCTTTACCTTCGTAGCGTAAAATCATTGCTTTAAAATCACTATTTCCCATGGTCAATTCATCAGGGACTAACGATTCTAACTGAGGTATTAGTTTTTCCCCAATAGAAACTAATTTTGTTTGTGTTTCGGTATTAAAATCGTGATAATAAAGAGTGCTTTTGGTAGAATATTGACCCTCTAATTTACCAAAATAAGTAGTATTCAACGCTTTTTTTTCGGGTAACAAAAGATTCTGTATTTCTTCTAATGTATCATTCGTTATCATAGGAACATGAAATACTAGAGGCTTTTTATTGGGATTATAATTATTTCCAGAAAAATGATGTATAACTCTACGAAAAATATTTTCGCCCCATAAACGAATACCAAATAAATCATCTAAAATGATAAATTCCATACTATATAAAAAAATAATTATTTAAGTATTTTCAGTTGTGTTATTCACCATATGTCTGAATATTCTATTTGTTTTTGCGACGAGACTTGCGTGATTTACGCAACTTGCGTGATTTACGAGACTTGTGTGATTTACCTCCACGCATAAGTATAGGTGAATTAGGATCATTTGTTACTTTCCATCCAGGCATACTTTTAATTTTTTCTAACCATTCATCCGATAAAATGGATTCAATACGAACACCATCTAAATCGGGTTGTTCAGCTAATAATTGTTCAATAACAGGGGGGATAGCGTTTTTAGATTCTTCATTGGGTGCTTTATCTAACGCAACATGAGAAATATTCAAAATATAACCACCAAGAGTTTTATCTACGCCAAAAATTTTTCTTCCATTTAACACTAATTTACATTGTAAATATCCTTTTCGTCCCTTTTCAATAAAACCTAATTCTGTATCACCTTTTTTTTTACTTTGTACAATTTCTTTTAATTGTTCTAAAAGAGGTGTTGGATCAATTTCTATTCCAGCATCACTCAGTAATTGATCGACATCAGATTCTTCTGCCATAATATACATTATATTTAAAATTGTAATGTCAGTAAACTTACGCGTTAAATCTGGGTAATCATTTTATCTGATGCTTGAACAAATGCATTGGTAACTTCTTTTTCGTCAAGTGAATGGCCAGCTGGTACAATCATTAATGTACAATTTGTAAATTTTTTTTGAAGAGTATATGCCATTTTCATGGGTGTTACAAAATCATACCTACCTTCAATCATAATCACAGGAATGTGTTTAATTTTATATAAATGTTTATGAATAAAGTTTTTGGGTACAAAATAATGATGAAATTCATAATGTTCGCTTATAACAGCAAGCGTTTCAGCATCTTTGAATGAATTTTGTTTAACATTTTTTGTTGTAACATGCGCAGCATTATTATTAGATAACAATTGTATTAATTTATTTCTTTTTTTAGTTTTACTTTTTAACACGCGTTGAATTTCTTTTTTTTCACTACGTTTATTATGAATGTTTAATAATTTATATAACTGGTCTGTATGTTCAGGATAAAGTTGTTCAAGAACGTCGTCGTGTGATAAATCATATATGCCCCGCAATATTAATCCTAATACTCTAGATGGATGTTTTTCAGCATACATTAAAGCAAGAGCACTTCCCCAACTTCCACCAGCAACTACCATACGTTCACACTGAATGTGTTTTCGTATACATTCAATATCTTGAATTAAATGTTTGGTTGTGTTTTTTTCTGTATGATTTCGTGGGGTTGATTTACCGCATCCACGTTGATCAAATAACACAATATGATATTTTTTAGGATTGTATAAACGATGCATTCTCAAATTTATACAATCACCAGGCCCACCATGTAAATAAATAACTACAATACCATTTGGATTTCCAGAACATTCTACATGTACATTTACCTTTTCTCCAATAGAAAGTGTATCTACATGTAAATAAAAAGATTTGTATGGTTGAATAGGAGGATACATACTAATATATATTAAAATTCTGAAACAAACATTTGTTCGTCATTTTTTGTTTTTGTAGATAACGCATATTCACCAACACGTTTTTCAAAAAAATTTGTTTTTCCTTCTAAAGAAATACTTTCCATCCATGTAAATGGATTAGGTGTATTAAAAAGTTTTGTATACCCCAATTGTACAAGCAATCTGTCAGATACAAATTCAATGTATGAACACATAGATTCGGCGTTCATTCCAATTAATCTACATGGTAGCGACTCGGTAATAAATGTTTTTTCAATATCTACCGCTTCCAATACAATAGAATGAACAACTGATTCTGATAGTTTTAATTCGCGCTTGTACATAAGAATGGCAAAATCGGTATGCATAGATTCATCACGGCTGATGAGTTCATTGCTAAAGGTTAACCCTGGCATCAATCCGCGCTTTTTTAACCAATAAATACTACAAAATGCACCTGAAAAAAAGATTCCTTCTACGCAAGCAAACGCGAGTAAACGTGTAGCAAATGATTCAGGACATTCAATCCATTTAAGAGCCCATTTTGCCTTATTTTGAATACATGGAAATTCCTCAATTGCGTGAAATAATTTAGGTTTTAAAATTGGATCTACATATTTATCAATCAATAAGCTATACATTTCAGAGTGAATGTTTTCCATAGCAATTTGAAATCCATAAAAGGCACGTGCTTCTGAAGTATGTACATCTTTCATAAAACGGAGAGCAAGATTTTCAAGAACAATTCCATCACTGGATGCAAAAAAAGCAAGTATCATAGAAATAAAAAATTGTTCATTCTCCGTTAATTGATTCCAATGTTGCATATCTTTAGACAAATCAACCTCTTCTACTCTCCAAAAACATTCTACTTCCTTTTTGTACATTGTCCACGCATCCATATCCTGAATGGGGAACATGGTGTACGTTTCCGACATAATATACATAAGATTTTATCTTTAATAATATTGTAAATTACAATATAAAATAAAAAGTATTTAGTAATATAAATGCATTCATTATCAGATTCATGGACATTATGGGCACATTTGCCTCATAATTCAGATTGGACACTAGCAGGCTATGTAAAAATAATGACCTTTACACATGTAGAAGAACTTATTGCTCTTATACATGGATTACAAGATAAAATTGTTTCTGAATGTATGTTATTTTTAATGCGATCCGACATTACACCATTATGGGAAGATCCTCAAAATAAATCAGGTGGATGTTTTTCGTACAAGGTAACACAAAAAATAACAGATGTATGGAAAAATATGTCGTATAGCATTTCTGGAAATACGTTAACCTCTAATATAGAATTTAATAAATCTATTAATGGTATATCTATTTCGCCTAAAAAAAAGTTCTGTATTTTAAAATTATGGATGCGTTCGTGTAAATTTAAAGATCCGTCTATTGTATCTATTCTTAAATCGGACGGATGTATATTTAAGGAAAATTAATTTTCTTTAGATATAATATATGAAATCTCGTAGAATTCGTAGTGGAGGTATGTCTGTAACTAGCCGCAAAGGCGGTGGTATGTCTGTAACTAGCCGCAGAGGTGGTGGTATGTCGGTAACTAGCCGCAGAGGTGGTGGTATGTCGGTAACTAGCCGCAGAGGCGGGATGTTTGAATCTATTACAGACTTATTTAAAAAAAAAGAGGATCAAACCACTGCCTCCATGGTACAACCACAAACTGATAATATGTTAAGCCCTCCTTCACTTGGTGGTAAAAAATCGCGGCGCAAACAATCGCGAAAAAAGAGACGTTAATTATCTGGCAATGGTGCTAAACACAATTTTATGTCTCCCAAAGATGCTACAGAATACTTTACCACTAATGGTAAATCATTCTCTAAAAACATTTCAATTTGGTTACACAAATTGGTACATTTTATAAAATAACCTAAATTTTTTAAACTAAAATTTCCCTGTATAATTTTTTTTGAATTTTTTTGAAATTCCATACTTCCATTAGATTCAGTTCTGCGCACTTCAGCTACGGCAAATGGTCCTTTACACTTGAATATTAATTCATTAGCAACTGATTTAATTTCAATCTTATCCGAGATGGAAGATAAATCTCGGACAATTTTTTGAAAATCAGATGCCGGCAAATTTATAATAGATGAAAAAGAAACTACGGGGACTTCTAATTCTTCCGCATCAGGTTCAATTAAACGCAACTTTTGTATTTTACATTGTTTAATGTCGCCATTTTCAAATCGTAAACATAAATTATTAACTACTCCATCATTATAATCATCATTTTCAATATACATGGTTAATGTATCATCATTATCAATAGTATTGATTAATTTAAATAAATGAAACATGTTAACACCAATAATAATTTTTTCTTTTTTACATTCATACATTTCAAAATTTTCCGCCTTTAAAAACAAATGAACTAAAATAGTATGGGATTTATCCATGTTAATAATTCGCATTCCATCAGGTTGAAAGGTAATATTAGACTCAAGTAAAATATCCTTGAGGGCCGTCATTAATGTACGGAATGGAGATATTTGAACAGTTTTCAATGTAAGAACATTCATATAAATACATAATCGTTTAAATCTTTAATACTCTTTTATTAGTTAAAATTATGAATGATTTTTTACATAAACTTGAAATTTATATTGTTTTATTCTTTTTAAACTTTATTCATTATATTAAAAAAATTCTTCCTTCTTTAGAATAAAATTACAAATTAAAATCTATTTTTTAAGAATGGATAAGCTTATTCTTAAAAAATTAAGAGGATATAAATCTCAAGACGAAAAATTTAATATTTTTAGCGATTACTATTTTATAAAATTAGAAGATGTACAAAATAAATTATTAGAATGTAATTATACGTGTTACTATTGTAAATTAAATGTAAAAATGGAATATACTAAACGTGAACCATTACAATGGACATTAGATCGTATTGATAATACAATGGGACACAATACAAATAATGTATTAATTAGTTGTTTAAGCTGTAATTTAAAACGTAGAAATAGATCAGTAAATAAATTTTTATTTACAAAACAATTGATTGTTAAAAAAATATAATTATATTATATTATTTATGAATACGATTTATATGACATATAAAAAACCTATACCCCCTTTTGTAATTAGAAGATGGCAATTATTGAATCCAACATACAAAATTGATTTTTCTTTGGATAAAGATTGTTTCATGTTTTTAAAAAAAAACTTTAATGAATATGTTGCAAAATTATTCACTACTATACCTATAGGAATGTACAAGGCAGATTTATGGAGATTATGTAAACTATATATAAATAGTGGTGTATATGCAGATGTTGATTTAGTTCCTTATATAAACATAGACAAATTAGATAAAAATATTACTTTTTATTCATGTGTAACTGAACATACCCAAACTATTTTTCAAGCATTTATAGTAAATTTTTCTAATCCTAAAAACCCACTTTTATTTATTTTTTTATTATCGTTTTTGTTGAATCATCCATATAAATATTCTAATGGTCCTACTTATGACATGTATAATATTTTAAAATACAATTTAAATGAAAATCTTATTAGCGATAAAACATATAGTATAAATAAAATTAAATTACCAATTATAATTGGTAAAAGTAGTAAACCTATTAAATATATATTATTACATTATTTTCCAAACGATATTAAGTATACTATACAAATAAAACCGCATCCGTGTCAAGATAATTTTGAGTTTAAAATAAAGAATAATACATTAATTGTTAAACGATTAGATACATCACGTGGATGGGATTATAATCATTCTGTTGATTTGTGTATTTCATCCAATGAAAAAATATTTTTATTTAAAGAAAATTTAGGACCAAATAATGATGCAACTAGGTCCTATGTAACACATGGATCAAATAAAATTTTAGACTCTAGAGATTTGAATTATGCTAATTCAAAAGGATGGTAAAATTGATTTGATTATATAACTATAACAATTATATCATGGAGTCACTTACATTGGCAAACACAACGCCATTTAAACCTCCTATCAAAGAAGGAAGGGTCATTAAGGTTTATGATGGAGATACCATTACTATTGGTGTTATTTTATGGGATGTTGCTTATCGATTTTCTATTCGATTGAATGGAATTGATACACCGGAACTTCATGGACCTGATAAAGATAAAGCATGTTTGGCAAAAGATGCTTTATCTAATTTAGTAATGAACAAAATGGTAACGTTAAAAAACATTGATACTGAAAAATATGGTCGCGTTCTTGCTGATGTATATTTAGACCAACTACATATTAATCAATGGATGATTGATCAGGGGCATGCCAAAGAATACCATGGTGGTAAAAAAACATAAAATAATCTAATATGTATATATGAGAACATTTACTGCAAATGTGCCAGCTACTACAACCACAGATCAAGTAAAACAAATGAATATTACACGTAATGCTCAAAATAATCTTGCTAAAAGTGGCGGAGGTTCTACTGTTCCACAATTTAGAACATCTACTACTACTAATACATCCATTCAAAACATGGCATCACAACAATTAAAAATGGATCAAAACAATAAATACAATGGTTGTGTAGGAAAAGCAGCAGGTTCATGTGGTGGTAGCAGGCGCCAAAAACGAAAACGGCGGACTCGGCGAAAGTATAAGATGAAAAATAAGTAACATGATAATAAAATAAATAAATGGATTATAAAAAACAGGGTCTACATCCATAAAGGTCATGGTACTAGATATAAAAATAATAACTAACATAGAAATTAATATGGTTAATGCAAATCGTGAAACAAAATCCATGTTATATCTTATTTTTTTAAAATACGTTTGGACTTCTTATTTCTTTTTTTAGATTTACGTGTACCACCCTTTTCTGGAAAAAAATCTTGATTAAATTGATTGATTTGTTGTTCAATTGGCATGACTTCATAAATTTCTGTAGTTGTTTTTGTTGTTGGCATGATGGTAGATATAATAGTAATTTTCCAATCATCTGGATATTGATTTATTTTAAAATAGTTAAAAATATCATAATACTTTATTTTGTCCAGTTCAGATGGTCCCCATGAATTTTTAAACAAAAAATGTTGTCCATCATGACCAATGATAATAACAGCATGCATATGTCTTTCTTGATGGGCAAGATGTTGTTCTATACTACCCATAGAAACACTTAAATACAATCCCTTATCTAATATTTTTTTAAATGTGTTAATTAACAATTCTACTGCTTTAAATTCACCCGTTGTTGCAAATTTTGGATACATAACCATTGGTAAAAAAAAGTCAACTCTACAAAATTTTAAATTATTTCTATTTATAGTAGCAACAACTTCATCGTAATATTTTAAAAACATTTTATATTTTGGACTTTGTAAATCAATATTTAATTTTTTAAATGATTCGGGAATTCTTTCTAATATATCATGCAATGGTTTTCTTTGAATGCTACGATCTCCTACAAAAATTAAATATAAACTCCAAAATAAATAAATAAATACAACAAAATTAGGTGTACACAAATGCTCATTGATTTCTCTTAATCGTGGTATCATTCCAGAGGTATCAGCTGTATTTAAATAAAGTAAACAATTGGTTGTTTTTTCTTTACCTTGTTCATCCGTTCTTGTAAAAAGAGTTGTTGCTCTTTCATCAATATTTAAATATTTTACATAATTAAATATATTACGTAAATAAAGTCGTGCTTGAGCGTGCGCAAAACATGTCCCTTCATCTGTTTGATTGGTAGTAATATGGTTTGATTGAATACTCATAGCACGAGTCAAAGGTGGAGGAATAGGTTGATCTAAATCCACTTTTTTTTCTACTTCTACTAGTCTAGCATTTATTTTACGTACAAGGCTACTTAATTTTGTTAATCCATCTGTATCTTCTATTTTACTTAATTCATCATCCATGGTTGTAACATAAGATCTATCTATAGGTTTAGATTTATCTTTAAATACGGCAGCAGATGTTAAATCCATTTTTTGTTGGTAAGAAAGAGATTTTGAAAGAGCTTCTGTATACGTTAATGGTGGTGGTGGTACATAAGCCATATATATATAACCAATATTATAATGTTTTAGGAAAAAATTTTATAATATTTATTGTATGGGCAGAATTTTAAAGGGAGAAAACGGAATGTACAACGTTAAAGGAAAATCGTTCAAAATATTAATTGGTAGTCGTCAACAAGTAGGACATGGAACTGCGTATAAAACAAGTGGACAATTAACGCGTAGTTGTCTTATACAAAATAAACACGGGGAATGGGTGTCTAAATCTAAACACGTGTCTGCCAAAAAGGAAAAACGTCTTGAAAAACATGGTTATTTTACCCAAAAAGGTAAATTTGGTTATGTTAAACGTGATAAAACACGAAAGAATCGTAAATCAAAAAAATAATTCATTTAATATATGGGAACGGCTTCATCTACGTTAGAACTTCCCGAAATTACAATATGTATTCATACACATGGTAAATATACGGGTTCCACCTTTGATGTAAAGGATGGTGTAAGTATAAAATTATTAAATGCGTCTGCCGTAAATGCTGTTCATATGGTAAGTAAAAATTCTACAAAAGAAATGCAAGAAATATACGATGAATATATAGAAACTCAACCACCTATATCTTTAGAAGAATACATTCAAATACACGGATTTGCATTAAAACAAGTAAGAGTTAAACATGGTCTAGTTAAAAAAGATACGGATGAAGATAGTAGAAATTTTTTTAGAAGTTCTGGATGGGGATTGGTATCAAACCCTACAAGTCTTCCTGATATGGAATTGTTTCCCGATCCAAGTTGGGAAGATATAACTATATTAGGTTCAACTAAAGGTCCATTAAAAACGAATGACAAAATACTTCCAGGAAGACGATCTCGTATGTTATTAAGTCAAGTAATAGAAGATTTAACAGATAGAGGATATGTTACAATTTGTATTGTTAATTTAGCATGTGGTGTATTTGAAGCAGATACACCAAGAGATGCGCGCGCCATGGCATCTGAAGTTAAAAAAACAAATCCTTCAACGCCCGCAGACCCTAAATGGTTTAAAAAAGGTGGAACAAAACGTGTCAAAAAGCGTAAATTTACAAGACGTTTAAAAAAATTGTAAATTTAATTTATGATCAAATCTAGGACAAGGTGTCGGAATGTTATTCCTATTCTTTTTATGTATGAGTATTTTCAATATAAACCTAATTTATGTTATAAAACATGCCATTTTATGCCACGTATGTAGGACATATTGAAAATGGCGTGTTTGACACGTGGGACGCATGTAAAAAGGAAATTCACAAGACACCCAAATATAAAAAATTTGCTACATTAGCAGAAGCACAACATTTTAATAAATTTGGACCATTTGGCACAGATGAAATCTTTGATTATTGTGTGTATACGGACGGATCATGTAAAAACAATGGATCTACTGAATCTACAGGTGGATATGGTATTTATTTTGGTCCACATGATCCTCGAAATGTTAGTAAAAAATTAACGGGGCATGTTACCAATAACATTGCCGAATTAACGGCCATTATTGAATGTATCAAAATGCTAGATGATAAAAAGGTGGGTATTTATACAGATTCTCAATATGCTATTTTATGTTGTACCACATATGGTGAAAAATGTAAAAAAAAGAAATGGAATTCATCCATTCCCAATGTAGATTTAGTCAAAGAAGGGTACACACTTCTTTCTAGTCACCCAAATATAAAATTGGTTCATGTAAATGCGCACACACTTAAATGTGATGAACATTCAAATGGAAATCGTGAAGCTGATTTACTTGCAACTAATGTTTAATTTTTTATGTACATATTGTATGAAAACTAAAAAAAATAGAATAAAACCATGTATTTTACTAACTACTACAGTACATATAAACAATAAAATACCATTATTATATCAAAAAAATAAACAAGAAAGAGTTGATACTTATTTAAAAAGTATTGAAAAATGGTTAACCTACACATCTTTACCAATTGTAGTTGTTGAAAATTCTGGATATACATTTCCTGAAATAAAATCCCCCAATTTAGAAATTATTGCGTTTGATTCAAAAGATTATAAGTATGGCAAAGGACAAAAAGGAAGCAAAGGTGTACACGAAGCATTTTCTATTTTGTATGCATTAAAGCATTCTATATTTTTAAAAAATTGTTCTCATTTTGTTAAAGTAACTGGAAGATATTTTATTCCTTCATTTGAACCATTATTACGAAGTATACCCTATTCATGTAAAGCAATACGACAACATGATACAACAAGGTGTGAAGTTGTTGGTTGTAAAAAATCAATAGGGCCTTCATTGTTTGAATTGCCTATGAAATTAAAAAATAAATTAGAATCACATGTAGAAAGTGTATATCAAGAACGTATAAATCAACTTTCACCCGTAGTAACATTGCCCATGCTTAAAATTACGCCTACAAAACGTGGTGGTGTAAATGAAACGTTTACATCTTTATAATTTTTGTTCAAACCATTTTCCGCTAATACCACATTGTTTATCATTGATTCTAACCATTTCAGCATAGATCGTTGTATTTAATTTTGTACATTTTGCCAAGTCATCATATTTACGTCCTTGTAAATGTGGTTTGTAAAATTTACAATGGATACATGCTGGTATAAAAAAAAATAAAAAATTCATATACTATGATTATATTAATAAGATGATAAATAAACTTATTTGTATGTTCATATAATTTAAGAATTTTAAAAATAAAATGTTGTTGTATAATATGGCACTACCTACAGAACATTATTTTTCAACTAGATACGATCAAATTCACCCAAGTCCACAACATATAGGAAAAGAAGTTTTAATTGCAGGTGGAGATGAATTACATGTAGGAACTATTGAAACGACGGGAGTAGCAATAAACGGCTTTCCTAATCCTCGTGCTTTTGGTATAAGGCTTGGACGTACTTATAATCCTGATGGTACTATATTAGATAATGGGCGTATATTTAATACATATACTTCATATTTCAACGTATTTGAAACATCAAATATAAATAGTAATGTGGAAGATCAGGGTATTTTAATAGATGTTCGACAACGCGATCTTGCTCGTGGTGGTAAACGAAAAACTAAACAAAAAAAAACTAAACAAAAAAAAACTAAACGTAAATCCAGAAAATTTTAAAACATTTTTATAATGAAATCATATTTACGTCCTTGTAAATGTGATTTGTAAAATTTACAATGGATACATGCTGGTAAAAAAATAAAAAATTCATATATTAAATATTATATATTTTATTTAAGTTTTTATCGGGCATTCATTAATCCCGCATTTCCTCCCATAAATTTAACAACGTTGTATCTTTCTTCAATGACTACTAAATCAAACGCATATACGTACATATTTCCTTTGCTAATGCCAATAGGACCATTAAATGGGTCACAAATAACTTTATAATCTGCCAATGGATTTAATAATGGTGTAGTAGTAATAAATTCAACTTCTATTTTAGAATATTTACTTAAATTCATCGCACCTGAGGGTTGAAGATTAAAAGGGTCCGTACTTAAACAAAAATTGTAACAATACATTCCTGGCAATGAAATAAAGCCTCCTCCACGACTAGATAAATATTGTTGTTCATATTTATAAACAGATGCTGGACGAATTTCTTCACGCATAGTTCCATCCAATGTAATACCTAATTGAAGTAAAATATCTTTTTGATTTTCTGGATGATAATTTCCAGTAACATATAAAATATTACTTGATGTACCAGGACCTGTAAGATCACTTGATGTAATATCAACTGGTAAATAATCATATGGCCAATTTGTAAAATTACTCCATTCATTACGAACATTTACATCAGAACGTTGAAATAAAAACATCCAATTTAAAACAAGTCCAGTAGAATTTTGTAACCATATTTTATCATTGATAGAAACATTATAAAACCATGTATCATGTAGTTCACGAATTAAATAAGATTGTTGTTGCATAGCAAATACTCGCGATTCATCTTCTGACAAAAAGCAATAGGTACATGATAAATGAACATTTTCGTTCCATGTATTTACATTAGATATAGTTGAAGGATCTTCCGGTGGTGAATATAAAAAATGATAAAACTGATGTTCTGGAATGGTCATGTTGGGTGCAATGACATAATCATAATTATATACGTTTGAATTAGTAACATCACTAATATTTTCATTGGTAACATTACGTATTTGAAATAGTTCACAAATTGGACGAAGTATAATTTCAATTTGAAGTTCATTGTATTGAAGACTAACCAATGGAAATGCTTGTTGAGACGTTAATCCCCACCAAATAGGAATTGGAATTCGTAATTGACGCCCGCGTATAGAAGGTTCAGATCCTGGCGGATAAGGCGGCAAATTGGGAGGATCTATGTATTGAGCATTTGGATAAAATAGCCCATGAACACTTGCGGGATCATACATGTCGGGTATATTTCCAACCATATCATTCCATTTATCTTTGGTAGGTCCAGATAAATCACGATTGGCCATTGCAATAATATCATGTCCTGTCATATATTGAATTAAACTTCCTCCAATTGTAAATTTAATGGATCGTATCATCATTGCCCCCAAATTTTTAATCCATTTAAACTCATATGGCTGATTTCCATTTCCTCCTGTCTGGAAATCTGTTAATATAGGACTATAAATATCAGGAATATTAATCACTAAATGTGTGTTCATCAATAAATCGGCATATCGTTTTACTTTAAATGTATATGTTGTGTCCGTTGTCAATTGTAAATGACGCAACCCTTCATAATTCAATGCAAAATTTTGTAATCCAAAATTAGTAATTTGTTTGTAAGTACTTGTCCAATATGTTTTTTGTGGATTACCATACATAATTGCATTTTGTGATCCACCAGATGTTAAATTTAACAATCCTCCAGGCATATTATTAATAGGTTAGATATTTTGTATTTAATACATTATCTGGTTTAAATTGTAACAAATCGCTAGATTTACTTGTTGTTTTAAAATGAGTATTTCCATAAATATCCTGTAGTAACATCCATTCAAATAGTCCGCCTGTATATAAAAATACCTTTCCTCCTAATTTTTTAATTTGATCATATTTTTTATAAATAGTTTTGTCATTACAATTTAACCCATATACGATAATAATTTTTTTATGTAAAATAGCATCTTCTACTGCCTTAATTTCTATATCGCATGGTATTGTATTTGCGATAAGAAGTTGTTGTCTTGTACTTGGTAAAGTACTTATAATTAAATAGGTTGATTGTGCAAATTGTAAATCTTCATAACTAATTTGATTGGGTATATAGTTTCCCATATTACATGTTATAAATATGATTTAAAGTATTTTAAAACGCTTTTTAGATAATTTATATTGTTTTCTTGTTTTTCTTTTTCCACTAAATGTTCCAGATTCTGTTATTTCACGTTGAAATCTTCTGTATTCTACCCCTATGGGTACATATCGAATTGGAAGTTTCATATTATTATATTTTTTTAAAAAGGATACGTACAATCTAAAATATAATGGTCTTTTTTTCCACACCGAAAACAACGTCCATCTTTTACAAATTGTTTAGTATAGTCTTTTGTCAATTTATGTTTATGTTTTTCTTTTTTTGAATTACAATATTTTTTATGATATTCACCATCTATAATTTTTCTGTGACATTTTGAGCAAAACCACCAATTATCTGGTTCTTCATCATTTTTTTTACAAATATTGGAGAGACTTATTATATCATCCATTTCTTTATTTATTAAATAATAAATAAAAAAATTCAATTTTTATCATAATGCCCTAGATTCATATTATTATTTTTTATTTTTTTTTTTTGTTTTACGTTTATATCCACCCAATGTTCCAGATTCTGTTATTTCACGTTGAAATTTTCGATATTCTACACCTTGACTTTTACCACTTTTAGATACTCTTTTATTACATGATCCATCCATAAATAATATATTAGGTGGTATACCTTTTTTTTTACAAAATCCAATTACATAAGTTAATAACGCTTTTTTATTTAACGATATCATTCTAGTTCCATCTTCATAGATTACTACTTTATGATCTATATGCCGTAAATTTATTTTTTCTATTTGTAACTCTTCTTTTTCATTTACCCAAAAAATAATAATATATTCTGTTTCTTTGGCGGGGTCAAAATGCCATGATCGGTTTCTAAACAATGATGGTTCTGTTGCAAATATAGGAGATGACGTTATGTATTTTTCGAATAAAAGGTGGTCACGTGGTACAGACGCTTTTATAAATGATATTAACTCGGTTGCAAAACTATGATTTGTAGAAGCTCCTCCTAGTTCATAAGACGGCGTATAAACTTGTTGTACACCTCTAATAAGAGAAGCTTCATCAATTTTAACTGCACATATATTTAATTCAGTAGTTAATACAGACATTACTTTTATTGGTTCCGGTAAAGGTATTACTTCTGTCCATTCATCTATATCTAAAGAACCATGCGCATTTAAATAAACGCCTATGTTAAACATTTCATGTAATAATTCTGAACGTTTAGATTGTTTTTTACCCGTTGTAGGTCGAGATGCTTGTGCCGCAGGACCTCTTTCTTGAGATTGTGCTTCTTGAGCTGCAGGACCTCTTTCTTGAGATGGTTGAGATCTTGCTTCTTGTGCTTGAGCTGCTTGGGCAGCTTGTGCTGCAATTATTCCTTGAACCCATTCATCTTCATCATCATCACTATCACTCATATAATTTAATATATTAAAAAAATATATATTAAAATATATGAATGTAGAAAAATTAAAACCAATAGAAATAGAATCACCTATTAAAAAATATTACTTTTTAAAAAATAAAAAGAGTAAATTGTGTCCTATATGTAAAAAAAATCAATTAATTTTTACTGAAAAAAATCGATTCTTAATGATAACATGTAATACACCCAATTGTAAAAGTAATGTAAAAATTCCAACAGATACTTATTATACTCATGATACTTTATATGAAACAAATTATCAAAACTATACTGATTCAGTCCATAAAGTTATTCAAAAAAAATACGACATTTTATTTAAATATACATCTGATAAAGATATTTTAGAATTAAGAACAGATTATTTACAATACAAAAAAAATTATGATGAGATAAATCAAAACTATTATGAAAAGGATAATTTAAAAATGGAAAAATTAAAAAAATTATACATGGAACGTGATGAGCTTATATCTAAAAAAATAAAGGCTGATGAATTAAATCATATTTTGAACAATATTCACACACATGAATATAAAAAAATAGGTAATACCTATGAATTATATACACCATTTTGTGAACTAACACAAATAATATAAATTTGTATTAAGATATAAAAGAATAGTATAAACGATTCATATGACAACGTATGATAAACAAAATGATTTATTATTAACAAATTTAACTAAATATTATTCGGATAATGATTTTTTACAATTAGATAAAATTTTATCTATTTTAAATGGTGAATCGGAAATTTCATTACGAATTATTGATTGGTTTGTAACTAATTATTCAAAAAAACAATACACTATTAAAAATTTAAAAAATGGAAAACGATTAAAGATATATGATGATTATAAATTAAAATTAAAAGCTTATTCTAAAAAAAGATTTGATCCATTTTGTAGGTGGGATAAGATCATTGTTCCCTACAAATCTAAATTTATTCAAACTACAATAGGACAATTAAATTTTTTTAAATGGATCATTGAAAATGAAATTATTGATTACATTGAAGAACATTATGATGATATAGAAACAGATATGAATTTAAGAAATAGCGCAGCTAAACCTAAAACAGAAAAGTGTAGGAAAAAACGAGAAGAGTTGTCTATTTCAGCATCTAAAAGTATTAAAAAAGAATTGATTGAAATATCATTGACCTTTGATTAAATATAGTTATATTTTATGAATAAACTAATAATAAGTTTTATAGTATTATTAGTGTTAGATAGTCTATTTATATATACAATTTCATCCATGTTTAAACAACAAATTATGGATGTTCAGGGAAGCGCTTTACAAGTAAATTTACTAGGTGTATTTTTATCTTATCTATTTTTAATAGCAGGATTAAATTATTTTATTATCAACCAAGGTCGTTCTGTAAAAGACGCATTTGTGCTGGGATTAGTTGTATATGGCGTATATGAATCTACTAGTTATGCATTACTTAAAAAATGGCGTATTCAAACCATGATGATCGATACATTGTGGGGAGGAGTATTGTTTGCTATAACAACTTATTTAACATATTATTTTGAAAAGTTATAAACGTTTTATACAAACTGGTTTTTCGTTAAAACTGGTAATACAAAGACATAGACCATACTTTTCATAAAAATCAATGTTTTTTTCGTATTCAGGAGCTAAATGTATGATGATAAGGTTATCCTTTTCTTCAAACGATTTTGTGTGAAAAAGTATTCCGTCAAAATAAACATCATCTGGATGTTTCTTGAACATTTTTGCTCGGTGAAACATGTCAAACGCAGCATATCGAGCGCCAGGAATACGAGAAGTATCAAATGAAAACGACATTTTGTAAACGTAATTTTTAAAAATGTATTTCAATTTTTTATATAAATAATATTAAACACATTTATTTTTCATACACATGGAAGATTGGGGTGAAATTATACTAAATCAAATTGAAAGCGATGATTTTTGGTGTTTATTAGATGAAATATGTGAAGAAAAAAGTACATTTTTAAATAAACATAATAGAA
>Ga0209443_1000375_pt1 | contig 30268 bp, 23 predicted proteins | sample LauGreBMM110DCMD_2_FD_187571 | JGI IMG/M metagenome (GOLD analysis project Ga0209443, IMG submission 187571) | Freshwater lake microbial communities from Lake Michigan, USA - Su13.BD.MM110.DCMD (SPAdes) (version 2) | ecosystem: Environmental > Aquatic > Freshwater > Lake | place: Lake Michigan... | reverse complement strand
CTGCCGGCTCTCGGTGGTCGCCGCAGGATCGGTCCAGCTCGCGCGGAGACGGTCTTCGCGCTCCTTGGCATCGGGCAGCAGGGTCTCGTTGATCCACCACGACCCGAGCGAGAGCAACAGGCCGAGGACGATGTAAGGTACGCAGATCCGCCAGAGCCCCACGCCCGCGGCGCGCATCGCCGTGAGTTCGTTGTGCCGGGCGTGATGGGTCAGCGCATAGAGCAGCGCGAGCAATTCACCGACCGGCAGGATGGTCCCGAGCAGGTCCGGCAAGCGGATCCAATAAAGTTGGGCGATGCCGACCGCGGTGGCGTGCTCGCGCTGGAGGTTCGCGAGCTCGGAGAAGAGGTCGAACGCCACCCAGAACACCAGGAACCCGCCCATGCACACGCCGAGTGGCAGGAGCAGTTCGCGCAGGAGATAGCGATCGAGCAGACGCACGCGCGGACGATGGCCCAAACCGCCGATGGGTGACGAGCGGGGAGTGGAAGGCTCGGCGGGATGGCGGATCGGCGCGCGAGCCGAAGGGTCGGTCGACAAATCCCTCGGGCACGAACCGCGAAGAGATCCTCGGCGACTCGTCACCGCCATGCGCTCCCGATGCGCATCGTCGACCCGCACGGCGGATGCCCGGCGATGGTCGCAAAGCGACGGCACCGTCCGCGGCCTTTCAGAGCAGGCGTCGCGCGCGATAATAACGCCGGGGCCCGACCGTGGCGGACGCCTCTTGCGCCTCGATGGCCTTGTCCACGTGACGGACGAGAGAGAACGTGCTCCACAAGGTCAGGTCGTCGCTCGATTGGAAATCGTAGACCCGTCCAGGTTCACCTTCGAGATGGAATCCGAAGGACTTGTCGGCCCGGAAGCCGGCACCGATGAGCTTGTCATCGAAACTTACCCGGGCGACCGCGCTGACCACGGATCCAGCCTGGTTGAGGACCTCCACCGTGTGATCGCCGCCCGCGCTCCGCTGCGCCGCCGGATTGGATAGCCGAGAACGGCGAGAACGAAGCGGAGGACCCGATACCCGACGGGATCCTGCGCCACGGCCCCGAGTCGGACGCAGCGCCAGCGTCACCTTACGTCGACCCCAGCGGTTCGCACCGCATCCGCCGCTCACAGCGCCGGGTTGCGCGGGAACTTCGCGTAGGGCAATCGCGCGCCGCGGTAGCTGAACCGATCCGCCCGGATCTCCAGCGGCGCCGGGAAGGCCGACGCGCCGCTGGCGGCCACGATATCATCCTGGTCGATGCCGTCGCCGGACACCCCGACGCCGCCGATCAGCACGCCGTTGCGGTAGAGCGGGAAGCCGCCCGGGAAGATGGTGATGCCGTTGGGCAAGTTGGGGTTCATCGGCACAGGCGCCAGGTCCAGCTTGGTCGGATCGCTGTTGATCGCGTCGTTCAACGGATTTTGGACGTTGTAGTTGAAGTTGGAGTAGTGCTCTTGAAGGCCGAGGAAGATGCCCGGTTGCGTGTCCTTGATCCCGGGCGGGTAGAAGCGCTGGGCCAAGAACCCCACCGTGCGCGCGCTGAAAGCCCGGGTATCGTCGGAGAAGAACAGCGCGGTGCGGGCCTTCTGCACCGCCACGTCCCATGAGAACCGGGTCGTGTCGGGCGAGGTGCAGAACGTGCCCAGCACCCTCGGCGGGGAGCCGTCCTTGTCGGGGTTTCCGACGACGGAGATGAAACACTGCATCGGTTGGCCTCGCGGCAAACGGATGCCACCCCGCGTGGTCCGCGCCCGGGCGGCGCCGAGCTCGAGGATCGCGCGGACTTCCGACGCCGTGAGCCTCGCTTGGCCCCGGATGGTGTCGTTCAGCGGATCGGCATCACGGAGAGCCGGATCGTCGATGATCGGTTGCCGGAGTTCTCCGTGGACGCCGCCGAGGGTGAGCAGCGGGTATTGGACCGGAGGCGGAGCGATGACGGGGTATTCCGGCACGGGCACCGCGATCTCCTCCAACGGCCGCACCACCTTGGCCGGCGCAGGCACGCTCTCGACATAGGCGAGGGAGATACCGGCGACGAAGACCTTGCTGCCCCAGATCCGGGGCGACGGCGCATAGCCGACCTGGCCGGCAAGAGCGACCTCCTCGTCGACATCCCGCGATCGGACCAGCTCGGGAGTGACCGTGAGCTCGTAGAACAGCATGTTCGTGACCAGCGCCGCCACGGTCACATTGGTGGCGCCGACGGTGATCACCTTGCTGCTCAACGGTGATCCGCGCTCCTCGTCGCCCGAGACACCGATCCCGCCGACACATTCCCCGTTCTTGTAGAGGGGCAAGCCGCCGAGACCACCGGTGAGGCCACCGGTGAGCAACGGCGGCAGCCGTCCACCATTGGTCCCGCTGGTGATCGACGGATCATAGGTGGCGGCATTCTTGAAGCGGTTGACGTCGCTCAGGGGAAGGCTGGAGAAGTTTACCCCGACCAGCGGTCCGGGCGGGGCGTTCTCGACTCCGGGCGGAAAGTGCTGCTGGACGATGAAATTGGCGGTCCGCGTGGAGAACGCTTGCTGCGCGCTGCTGAGGTACGCCGCGGTGCCGGCCCGGCCCATCGCGTTCTTGAGGAACGCATGGAACCTAGGGCTGCTCTTGTAGGCGCTATCGACCGTCCAGACCCCGACGATGTAGCCTTCGCGGTCGGAGACGGCGATGACAGCGTTCGTCCGGACCGGATTGCCCTGATATTCCAGAGCTTTGCTGGCGGCCTGCGCGAGGATGGTCCGGATATCAGCCGGCGTGAGGCGTTCGGCATGCAGGGCGATCTGCCCCACCGGCAGTGATGCCAGAAAAAGAAGTATCGAAATAACCCAATTCACCCTAGCACCGTAGAGGTGGTTTTGCTATGACAGCGAGCAGAAAATGCTCGCGCACGGCCAACATCCCCGATCAGTCCAAGTCGCGCGCTGGACGCGACGAGAGCATCGGGCCGGGGACGATTTTCGCGTCCAACGAGCGTTGGGCATGGCGGTCTTTTTGGCCTTGTCCTTCCCTTCGGATGCCGCTGAAGGCCCGGGTCGCCGCGACGTGCGGGTGCTCACGCCGCGCGAACGCGCTGCCCGGGCCGCAGCCGAGGCAGCGCCCGCGCCTCCGACCACGCCCAAGGCCCATCAGACGGTCCACACCAACACGCCGCCTCTGTCCCCGGCCGATCGCAATGTGGATACCGGTGCGTCTCCGGTCGGGCCGCAACGGGTCACCTTGCCGACCGTCGTATGGGATCGTCGGCGTTTCGTGGACACGAACTCGCCGGCGAGACCTCCCGGTGAGTTCAACCCGGACCCGGGCACGCCGCGCGGACAAAAGCTGCCGACCGAGCCGTTCTTCCAGGCCGAGCCGTCGCCCGCCGCGGCGTTCGACGGCGACCCTGTCGCCACCGAGCTGGCGCTGCCGCGCTGGCAGCTGCGCCGCGACACGTTGGTGCCGCGCGCGCCCGCGGCCGTCGGCATCCCGTACGGGACCGAGCCCTTGCCGCCCGGGCAGGCCTTGCCCCGCCACGACGTCCGCTCGAACGACAAGATCGAGCTGCCGGTCCACGGATCACCCGAGTACCCGCTCACCCAGGTCGGCCAAGGGATCCCGCCCGACACCACGCCGATGCCGGACCGCTACAAGGTGGGGTTCGGTTTCACCCCTTGGCGGCGCTATTCCAGCGGACTGAGCGAGCAGCCGTACGAGCGTCCGACGCCGCGGCTCTGGCATCCCTACTACCAGTCGCGGCTCAAGGGCGATGTCCCGGTGATCGGGCAGGATGTCTTCCTCAACCTCATCGCGACCAGCGACACCGCGGTCGAGTTCCGCCAAGTGCCCACGCCGAGCAACATCAGCACCGCGCGGCCCGATTCCGCCGAGTTCTTCGGCCGGAGCGAGCAGATCGGCATCCAGCAGAACTTCGGCTTCGCGATGGAGCTCTTCAAAGGCGAGACCGCGTTCAAGCCGGCGCACTGGACCATCAAGATCCAGCCGGTCTTCAACGTGAACTACGCGCTGGTGAAGGAGACCACCACGCTCTCGCCCGATCCGCGCGGCATCGACGGCGGGCCGAACACGCCGCCGTTCCCCACGACCACCGGCCCCTTCCCCAGCTTCGATCCGCACAACCCTTCCGACGTCGCCAAACTGCTCGCCGGACAGATCCATCGCGCGCCGGATTCCACCCAAGGCACGCGATACACGGATCGCACCCGGTCGCACTTCGCGCTGCAAGAATACTTCGTCGAATACCACCTCGCGGATCTCTCGGACAACTACGACTTCCTCGCGGTGAAGGCCGGCAACCAAGGCTTCAACCAAGATTTCCGCGGTTTCCTGTTCAACGACGTGAACCTCGGCGGCCGACTGTTCGGCAACTGGGACGACAACCACTGGCAATACAACCTCGCCGGGTTCGACATGCGCGAGAAGGACACCTTCTCCGGCCTGAACACGTTCGACCAACGCGACCAGAAGGTCTTCTTCGCGAACGTCTTCCGCCAAGATTTCTTGTGGAAGGGCTACACGGCCCAGCTCTCCTTCGCCGCGAATCTCGACGAACCGGGCACCCACTACGACCGCACGGCCAGCCTGGTCCGACCTGCCCCGCTCGGCACGGTGAAGGAGCACGGCATCGAGGCGTTCTACTTCGGCTGGGGCGGCGACGGCCATATCGGCCGCTGGAACGTCAGCCACCAGTTCTATCAGGCGTTCGGTGAGGACAGCTTCAACCCGGTCGCGGGCCGGGGGCAGGAAATCGACGCCCGGATGGCGGCGCTCGAGGTGAGCTATGACCGGGATTGGTTGCGCTACAAGGCGTCGTTCTTCTACGCCAGCGGCGACCACGATGTGGACGACGCCACGGCGGGCGGATTCGACGGCATCGTCGACAACCCGAACTTCACCGGCGGCGCGTTCAGCTACTACGTCCACCAAGGCTTCAACCTCGGCGGCACGAGCGTGGCGCTCAAGCAGCCGAACTCGCTCTTCCCGAACCTCCGCACGAGCAAGACCCAGGGGCAGGCGAACTTCGTGAACCCCGGCATCTTCGTCTACAGCCTCGGGCTCGACCTGGACACGACGCCCAAGCTGAAGACCTTCCTGAACTTCAACTATCTCCGCTTCGCCGAGACCGACCCGCTGCAGACGTCGATCCTCCAGGACAAGATCCGCAGCGAACTGGGATTCGACCTCAGCCTCGGCTTCCAGTACCGGCCGCTGCTGACCGACAACATCATCATCACCGCCGGCATCGGCGTGCTGATCCCCGGCAGCGGCTACCGCGACATCTACCGCAACAGCACGCAACCGGTGGCAAACTTCGACGACACGCAGCCCAGCCGGATCGGCCGGACGGACTCCTTCCTCTACAGCGGCGTGCTCGCGATCAATTTTACATACTGAAACCATGAGACCCGACACAGAACCCACGGAGCGCGGACGGCCCGTCCGCAGGGTCCGGTCCGCGATGCGGCTCGTCCTCTCCCTCGCAGGATCGCTGCTGCTCGTCGCAGCCCGCGCCGATTCCCCGCTGCTCGATTATCTCGCCGCGAACGGTCCGCGGATCTCCGTCCCCACCGATCTCCCGAAGCCTGCCCCCACCAAGGCGCACAACTGGATCGATCAATCGAAGGACGAAGCGCTCGCCAAATCCCGGGGCTGCCTCGAGTGCCACATCACCACCGATGCGCATTCGATGCACACGTCGCCGGCCGTCGTGCTCGGTTGCACCGATTGCCACGGCGGCAACCCGACGCCGGGCCTCACCCAGCGCAAAGCCCACGTCCAGCCGCGCAACCCCGTCTTCTGGGAATCGTCGGCGAACCCGAACGAATCCTCCGTGCTGCTCAACCATGAGTCGGCCGAGTTCATCCAGTTCGTGAACCCCGGCGACCTGCGCGTCGCGGACAAGGCGTGCGGCCTGTGCCACGGCGACAGCGTCGCGCACGTCCGCAATAGCATCATGCGCCACGGCGCGATGCTTTGGGGCGCCGCGCTCTACAACAACGGCGCCTACTCGCAGAAGAACTACCGCTACGGCCAGGCCCACGGCCTCGATGGCGTTCCGCTGCGGCTGGAAAGCCCGGTCCCGGTGACGCCCGACATGACGAAGCTGTGGGGCATCCTGCCCTACCTCGAACCGCTGCCGCGCTTCGCCCTCGGCCAACCGAGCAACATCCTCCGCATCTTCGAGAAAGGCGGCGAGAAGCAGCTCTCCCTCGGCCATCCCTACATCGCCGAGCCTCCCGGCAAACCCGGGCGCCGGCTCAGCGAACGAGGCCTTGGCACGCTGCTCCGCACCGACCCCGTCTTCCTCAACCTGCAGAAGACGCGCCTCCACGACCCGCTGCTCGATTTCATGGGCAGCAACAACCATCCCGGCGACTACCGCTCCAGCGGTTGCTCGGCCTGCCACGTCGTCTACGCCAACGACCGTTCGCCGACCCACTCCGACTACTACGCGAAATACGGCCATCAAGGCCTGAGCTTCAGCGCCGACCCGACCATCCCGAAGAACGAGCGGGGCCACCCGATCAAGCACGTCTTCACCCGCGCCATCCCGACGTCGCAGTGCATGAACTGCCACATGCACCAAGGGAACCTCTTCGTGAACCCGTTCCTCGGCTACACGTGGTGGGACCAGGAGACCGATGGCGAGCTGATGTACCCCAAGAAGCAGAAGAACCCGACCGAAGCCGAGACCTTCGCCGGCACCCAGGAGAACCCCGAGGCGGCGGCGGTCCGCGGCTTGTGGGGCGACAAGGATTTCTTGGACAAGGTCGCCGAGCTGAACCCGCAGCTGAAGCACACCCAGTTCGCCGATTACCACGGCCACGGTTGGATCTTCCGCGCCATCTTCAAGCGCGACAAAAAAGGCGGGCTGCTCGACCTCGAGGACAACGCCATCCCCCACGACGACGACCACAAGTGGGACAAGGCCGTCCACCTGAAGGATGTCCATCTCGCCCGGGGCATGCACTGCGTGGACTGCCATTTCCTCCAGGACATGCACGGCAACGGGCTGCTCTACGGCGAGCCGCGGCAAGTGACATCGGTGGAGTGCGTGGATTGCCACGGCACCGTCGGATCGCGTCCGACGCTCATCACCAGCGGCTCCGGCGGCGACTTCGACCCCGTCACCAAGACGCAGCGCGGCATCGACCTGCTCAAGACAAGCAACGTGTCGTGGGGAGCACGCTTCCGCTGGGAGGGCAAGAAGCTGATCCAGCGCAGCTCGCTCGCGCCGGACCGCGAGTGGGAGGTCCCGCAGGTCATCGACACGATCGATCCGAAGTCGCCGCGCTACAACGCCAAGAGCGCCTACGCCAAGACGCTCCGCCGGAACGGCAAGGACTGGGGCGATGTGCCCGGCGACATCAAGGCCCTCGACCTCGCCGACCGCCATCCGTTGAAAGAGGACCGAGGCACGGACGCCGCGCGGATCCTCGCCCACGAGAACTCGAACGTGAGCTGCCAGGTCTGCCACACCTCGTGGGCGACGAGCTGCTTCGGTTGCCACCTGCCGATGCGGGCCAACCAGCGCGTCGCGAACAACAAATTCGAGGGCACCACGACCCGCAACTACACCACCTACAACCCCCAGGTGGTGCGCGACGACGTCTTCCAGCTCGGGATCGACGCCTCCTACAAAGGACACCGTCTCGGCGTGCTCCGCTCGTCCAGCGCCGTGATCGTCGGATCGCAGAACGCGAACCGCGAATGGGTCTACTCGCAACAGCAGACCGTCAGCGCCGAAGGCTTCAGCGGCCAGGCCTTCAACCCGCATTTCCCGCACACCACCAGTTCCGTCGGCACGACCAAGAACTGCACCGAATGCCATCTCTCACAGGCGAACGACAACAACGCCTGGATGGCGCAGCTCCTCGGCTTCGGCACCGGGACGGTCAACTTCTTTGGCCGCTACGCCTACGTCGGCGCCGGCAAAGGCGGCCTCCACGCCGTGGTCTGGACCGAGCGCGAAGAGCCCCAGGCCGCCTACGGCAGCCATCTCCATCAGCTCGCGTATCCGGACAACCACCGAGCCCATGCGGACAAGGCGAAGGGCATCCTCAAGGAGGCGCACCACCACGGGGCCGCCGACATCCAGGACCTCGTCCAGCGCGGGGAGTACTTGTACACCGCCAACGGCCCCGACGGGTTCCAGGTGTTCGACGTCGCGAACATCGACAACAAGGGCTTCAGCGAACGCATCACCTCCGCGCCGGTCAGCCCGCTCGGCCAGCGCCTATGGGTCCGCACCAAGTTCGCCACCAGCGTCACGCTCCCGACCACGCTCGGCGTCGATCCGCTGCGCCAGCCGTACCCGAAGACCGAGACGCATCCCAAGTCCGGCGAGATCTACTCCGACAACGAGGAGCAGAAGATCGGGCTCAACTACGCCTTCGTGTACGTGACCGACCTCGAGGAAGGCCTGGTCATGCCGGTCGTCGGCACGCTGGTGGACGGCAACCCGGAGAACAACTTCTTCGACGGCAAGAACCCGGTCATCCGCTTCAACCCCGGCGGCAAGCTCACCGGCGCGATGCACAGCCACATGGCCGGCAACCACCTCTTCGTGGTCGGCAAGAACGGCCTCTTCACGGTCCGCATCCTCAAGGACGGCAAACCGGCCCCGGAGATCGTCGGCGAGCTCTCCGCCGGCCTGCGGAACCCGCGCGCCATCGCCGTGCAGTTCCGCTACGCCTTCGTCAGCGACGACGACGGACTCAAGGTCGTCGACATATCCGAGCCGACCCGGCCGCGCCTCGTCGCCACCCTTCCGCTGGCCCACGCCGGACGCCTCTATGCCGCCCGCACCTACATCTACGTGCCCGATGGTCCGAAAGGTCTCGCCATCGTCGATATCCAGGACCCGGAGAAACCCGCCTTGGTCGGGCACTTCGACGCCGGCGGTGTGATCAACGATGCCCGCGCCGTGCAGATCGGCAGCATCGCGGCATCGATGTACGCGCTCATCGCCGACGGCAAGAACGGTCTCAGGGTCGTGCAGATGATCTCGCCCGAGAACGTCCCCGGGCACTACGGCTTCAGCCCCCGCCCCGAGCCGAAGCTCATCGCCACCTATCCGACCCGCACGCCCGCCGTCGCCGTCGGACGCGGCCTCGACCGCGACCGCGTCGTCGACGAGAGCGGCGGCCAGACCGTGGTGTTCGGACGGCGCGGCAGCCGGCCGTTCAACGAGGACGAGTTCGGATTGCTGCTCCGGCATCTCGACCCTGCCACCGGCAAGCACACCGGTCCGCGCTTCACGGTCGAGGACCTCACCCACAAAGGCCGGGCCGCCAAGACCAAGTCCGGCATCGAGCTCGCGCCGACGCTGCCGTTCCGGGGCGAGCCCGAAGTCGCACCCGCCCCGGTGATGGCCGGCGAACGCCTGATGAGGAGGGGCCGATGAAGAACGCCCTCGCCGTCGCCGCTGCGCTCGGCCTCGGGATCATCGCTGGATCCGCGGCCGACGCCGTGCGGACGCTCGCCGGAGCCGCCCAGGTCCCCGGCCACGTCGACGGTGTCGGCGCGCTGGCGCGTTTCTCCGATCCCGCCGGTCTCGCCATCGATGCCCAAGGCAACGTCTTGATCGCCGATTCCGCCAACCACTGCCTGCGCAAGCTCACCCCGGCCGGGATCGTGACCACGTTCGCCGGCCGTCCAGGGGATGCGGGTAGCGCCGACGGTCCCGCGGCGACCGCGCGCTTCGACACGCCGTCCGCCCTCGCCGTGGCCAAGGACGGCACGGTCTTCGTCAGCGACACCGGCAACCACACGCTCCGGCGCATCGGCCGTGACGGCACGGTGTCGACCTTGGCGGGATCTGCCGGCGATCCCGGGGCCACCAATGCCGTCGGCCGCGCGGCGCGTTTCAGTTCGCCGCTCGGCATCGCCATCGCCAAGGACGGGGCGCTCTTCGTCGCCGATTCAGCGAACCACGCCATCCGCCGCGTCGGCGCGGACGGGGCGGTGACGACCTTCGCCGGTGCGACCGAGGAATGGGGCGCGGCCGACGGCAAGGCGGCCCGGGCGCGGTTCGAAGGACCGGTAGCCCTGGCCTTCGGACCGAACGGCTCGCTCTTCGTCAGCGACGCGTTGAACCACGCCGTCCGCCGCGTCGCGCCCGACGGGACGGTCTCGACCTTCGCCGGCACGTTGGGGGACGACGGATTCGCCGATGGGCCGCCCGGGACCGCGCGCCTCGGGAAACCTGCGGAGCTCAACTTCGATGCCCGAGGAGACCTCTACGTCGTCGACGCGTTCCATCACACGCTCCGCAAGATCGCGCCCGACGGCACCCTATCGACCGTCGCAGGACTGGCCGGAACCGACGGCGACGCCGACGGCAGCCACCGCGCCGCGCGGTTCTTCAACCCCTACGGCCTGGCGACGACATCCGCAGGAGCGCTCGTCGTGGCCGACACCTACAACGACCTGATCCGCGAGATCGCCGCTCCGTTCGCGTTGTCGACGCGGAAGACCGCCGACGGCTCCGCGGTGATCCGCTGGGAAAGCACCTCCGGCAAACGCTACCGCGTGCTCCGGAGCGATAGCCTGACGGCACCCTGGCAAGTGCTAGGATCCCCTGTCACCGCGACATCGGACACCAGCGAGACCACCGATCCCTCGACGACCCTGGTCCGCTTCTATCAGGTCGAACGCCTCGACTGAGGCGGCCCGCCGGATTCCGGTGGCGCAGCAGCGGGGCGGCTCCGGCCCACGGACCTCGGGGCCGCTCCTTTCGGCGGCGCCCACGACGTCGACGGTTGGGGGCGGACCCGTAACGTGCTTTTGACAAAGGTACCTGCCGTGGCACGCTCGGCCGCAGGCGGGACCCAGCCGCAGCCCTCTTCGCATCCTCAATGAAAGCAGTCGTCATCCCGGACCGCCGTGGAGAAAACGCCAGCGTCGGCGTGGTCATCCTGATCGTCCTCGCCGTCTCTCTCTGCGTCCTGAGCGTCTACCAATGGACCGACCAGCGCCGGCTCATCTCGATGGTCGAGACCGAACGCAGATCGAAGTTGGAATTGTACACCAGCATCCAGGAGAAGGAGCAGACCGCGAAGCGCCACAGCGAGGAGATCACCCGCCTCGAATCCGACCGGAAGGACCTCCACGCGTCGGTGACGACGAACAAAGTCGAGGTCGGTCGCCTCAAGGCCGAACTCAAGAAGGCCGAGTTCGAGGTCGCGAAGGCGACCCACCAAGCGGACGCCTACAAGAAGGCGTTCGACGAAGCCAACGAATCGATCAAGCAGCAGAACGATGCGGTGAAGGCCCAGAACGAGTCGTACAAGAAGTTGGTCGGGGAGCGGAACGAATTCGCCGCGAAGGTCAACAAGGCGATCGAGGAGCAGAACAAGACCACAACCGCCTACAACGAGCTGGTCGACCAGATCAAGAACGAACGCGCTGCCGCGACAGCGGCCCAGGAGAAGAAGTAGGAACAGGGTCTCGGGTCTCGGGTCTCGGGTCCCAGGTCTAAGAGCCTGTTTGAAAAGGCTGGCCGGCCTAGTAGGACAGGCTTCCAGCCTGTCTGCCTGCGGGCCTCCACCCCGTGGCACCGCTTGACCGGCGTGGGGCTGGAAGCCCCGGGACAGACAGGCCAGAGGCACTGTCCTACTTTCAAGACAGGCTCTCAGGTTTCAGGTCTCAGGTCTCAGGTCGTCGCCGTTCGATGTTCGGCGTTCTTCCGACCTGAGACCTCCAACCTGAGACTTCGCTCCCGCCCCCCGAGACCGGATCCTTGCCGCGGCACTTCCCGCCTCGGCAGAGTCCCGCACATGGATTCCCTGCGCCTCGGACTCATCGGAATGGGCAACATCGGCCGCCACCACGCGGCCTATCTTCTCGACGGAAAGGTCCCGCGCTGCGTCCTGCGTGCCGTCTGCTCGACCTCGCCCGGCAAACTCGAAGATCATCGCGCCCGAGGCGTCTCGGTCTTGGGCGACGCCTCGGCGCTGATCCGCTCGGGCGAGATCGACGCGGTGCTCATCGCCACACCGCATTACCAGCACACATCGCTCGGGATCGAGGCGCTGGAAGCCGGCCTGCACGTCATGGTCGAGAAACCCATCTCGGCCCACAAAGCCGACGCGGAACGCCTTCTGGCCTGCGCCGCGCGGCATCCGCGGCAGGTGCTCGCCGGCATGTTCCAGCTCCGCGTCGAGCCGCGCTACGCCCGTCTCCAGGAACTCATCGCCTCGGGCCGTCTGGGAACGGTGCAACGCGTGAGCTGGCTCATCACCGACTGGTTCCGTACGGACGCCTACTACGCGAGCGGCGGCTGGCGCGCGACGTGGCGCGGCGAAGGTGGCGGCGTGCTGCTCAACCAGTGCCTGCACAACCTCGATGTGCTCACCTGGCTGCTGGGTATGCCGTCGCGCGTCCGCGGGTTCGCCCAGCTCGGCCGCTGGCACGACATCGAGGTGGAGGACCAGGTCACCGCGTATCTCGAGTGGGCGGACGGCCCGACCGGGGTCTTCATCACCAGCACCGGAGAAGCGCCGGGCACCAACCGGTTGGAGATCGCCGGTTCCCGCGGGAAGGTGGTCCTCGAGGACGACCGGATCACCTTCACCGAGAACGGCACCGACGCGCTGGAATGGAGCCGCACGGCAACCGTGGGCTTCAGCAAGCCGCCGGTCACCGTGGCCGACCTGCCGTTCACCAACCATCCGGCACCGCACGCCGCACTGATGGAGAACTTCACCGCCGCCGTCCTCGACGGCGCTCCGCTCATCGCTCCCGGCTCGGACGGCATGAGATCCGTCGAGCTCGCGAACTCGATCGTCCACTCATCGCTGCTCGGCCAGACGGTCGACCTGCCGCTCGACGGCGCGGCCTGGGAACGCCAGCTCGCCGGGCTTGTGTCGGGATCGCGGTCCGAGAAGAAGGTGCGGGAGATCTCCGCGGACGATTTCGCCCAATCGTTCCGGCGCTGAGCCGGGGCCTCACCGGCTCGGCTGCCAGCTGCCGCCGCGCGGTGCCGGGGCGCCACCGCGTCCGCCGCCGCCACCACCGCCACCACGCCGGCCACCACCGCCACCGCCACCGCCGCGCTGGCCTTGTTGCTGGCGCGGGCGGCGTTCTTCGGAGCCGGGTTCGTTGGCGGGCGCCGAGGCGTTGTAGTCGAAGCCATCGGCGCGTTTGCGCACGATGCCACGGTTGATGAAGCGCTCCAGCGACCGCAGTTCGCCCTGGTCCTCGGGCGTGACGAAGCTGATCGCGTCGCCGATGGCGTTCGCCCGGCCGGTGCGACCGATGCGGTGGACGTAGTCCTCCGCGTGCATCGGGAAGTCGTAGTTCACGACATGCGAGATGCCGTCGACATCGATGCCGCGCGCGGCGATGTCGGTGGCGACGAGCACGCGGACCGCGCCGGACTTGAAATCCTGGAGCGCCTTGAGGCGCTGGTTCTGCGAGCGGTTCGAGTGGAGCGTCGCGGTCTTGATGCCGCAGCTCTCCAGCTTGCGGGCGATACGGTCGGCTCCGTGCTTCATGCGCGAGAACACGAGCACCATGTCGAGGCTCGGGTCCTTCAGCAGATGGACGAGCAGCGAGGGCTTCAGGTGCTTCGGCACCTCGTAGACGAACTGGGCGACCGTCTCCGCGGGGTTGGAGCGCCGGCCGATCTGGACGGTCTTGGGCGAGCGCTGGAACTCGTGGGTGAGGGCCTCGATCTCCTTTGAGAGCGTGGCCGAGAACATCAGCGTCTGCCGCTTCGGCGGCATGGCTTTGACGATGCGGCGGATCGAGGGGAGGAAGCCCATGTCGAGCATCCGGTCGGCCTCGTCGAGCACGAGGAACTGGAGCCCGGAGAAATCGCCGCAGCCGCGGCCCATCAGGTCCAGCAAGCGACCAGGACAGGCGATCACGATGTCGGTGCCGGACCGGAGCGCGCGCATCTGCGGCGTCTCGCCGACGCCGCCGAAGACGGTCGCGACGCTCAGCGGAAGATGCTTGGCGTAGGCGCGGACGTTCTCCTCGATCTGCACGACCAGCTCGCGGGTCGGCGCGAGCACGAGCACGCGCGTTCCCCGGCGTCCGCCGGCGGCGAACATCGCCGACAACCGGGTGAGGATGGGCAGCGTGAAAGCCGCGGTCTTCCCGGTGCCGGTCTGGGCGATGCCGATGAGGTCGCTGCCCGCGATGATCGGCGGGATGGCAGCGGTCTGGATGGGCGTGGGTTCGGTGTAACCCGCTTCTTGGACGGCTTTGAGGATCTTGGGATCGAGCCCGAGCTCTTGGAACGACATTTAATGGGCATATTGCGCCTTCGCCCGGGGAAAGCACGCCTATAACGCGGCGTGGTCACGGGCGGCGGGATTTGAGACGCTTTGCCGCATGGACCTCCGCATCGCCCGCCATGTCGCCGCCGTCTTGGCAGCGCTCGTCTTCGCGTCCGTTTCGCGCGCCGAGGACACCTTCACGGTCGGGTACCCGGCGTCCGACCGGCCGGGCGAGCTCGCCGTGCCGTCGACGTTCCACGTGTGGCTCCCGCCGGGCACGGGTCGGATCCGTGCGGTGATCGTCCACCAGCATGGATGCGGCGACGGCGCGGAGAACTCGGGCGAGACCGCGGCCCTCGACCTGCAATGGCGTGCCCTCGCCGCGCGCCACGGCGCGGCCCTGCTCTCGCCGCACTACCACGCCGGCGACCGCGCCGAGTGCCGCCTCTGGTGCGATCCGCGCAACGGATCCGGCGACTCCTTCGTCCGCGCTCTCCGCGACTTGGCGGCGCAGAGCGGACGTCCTGGCCTCGCGACCGCGCCGTGGTGCCTGTGGGGCCATTCGGGCGGCGGGTTCTGGGCGTCGCTCATGCTGGCCCGCTCGCCGGAGCGGATCGTCGCGATCTTCTGCCGTTCCGGTGCGGCGACCATCGCATGGCAGAAGCACGAGATCCCCGTGCCGGACTTCCCGGACGCTGCGTCCGGTGTGCCGGTCGCGCTCAACCCCGGCGTGGGCGAACGCGACGATGCGCGGTTCCGCGGTGCGTGGGAGACCACCTCGGCGTTCTTCGCGCTGCTGCGGGCGCAAGGTTCCCCTGCGGTGTTCGCCCCGGACCCGTTCTCCGGCCACGACTGCCGCAACTCGCGCCTGTTCGCGATCCCGTTCTTCGATGCCTGCCTCCGGCTCCGCCTTCCCCGGACCGGCGACTCGCTGAAGCCCTTCGATCCGCGGCGCGCCTGGAACGGCGATTGGGCGACGGCGGCCATCGGCGCGGGAGCCAAGGTCGCCCCGGAACTCTCGCTGTTGCCCGACCGGCGGACGGCCGAGGCCTTCGCCGAATATGTGAGGACCGGGAAGACGACCGATCGGACGCGGCCCGCCGACGGGGCCGTGCTCACTTCCGTGACGCGGGGACCGGACGGGGTCGCCCTCGAGTGGAGCGCCGAGGCCGATCTCGAGAGCGGTATCCGGCAGTTCGTGGTCTACCGCGACCGCGCCGTCATCGCGCGGATCCCGGAGAAACCGGACGATCGGAACGGGTTCGCCCAATACCAAGGGCTGAGCTACCACGACACGCCGCGGCCCGATCCGCCGGCGCTGCGGTTCGTCGACACCGGCGCGCCGACCGATCGGCGGTCCTCGTACGCTGTCTCGATGGTGAACGGTTCCGGGCTCGAAGGCCCGCGCGGTCGCGCGAAGAAGGTGCCGGCTGGCAAATGAAGGGACGCCGGCGACCGGGAGGTCCGATCACCGGTGATTTACATCGGGGACCATTTGCCCGCACGTTGCCGACGCCGCGGGAGAAACTGAGAATGCCGGCGGCCAGTCAACGTCCGCCAACACCACCATACCATGGGCGACAAATCCCCGAAATCCGTCAACAAACAGGCCGGCCAGAAGCAGGCCGCCGCCGCGAAGGCCGGCTCGAAGAAACAGGCCGCCGTGGCCGCGAAGGCCACCAGCGCCAAGAAGAAGTGACCGGTCAGGCGCGGGGACGTCCTCGCGCCCGGTCCCGGACGGGCACCCCGCGTCGACGCGGGGTGCCCGGAAGCGGCCTCGGACAGGTCGGGGCCGTCCGCCACGGCGTCCCTTGCGCTCCGGGTCCACGTCCCTAGAATCAGGTTCCATGCACCGTTTCCTGCTGCTCTTCTGCGCCCTGCTGGCCTCCACCGCCTGCGCCCAGGTCGACGTCTCGTTGGCCGTCGCGCAGGCACAGTTCCTTCCCGCGGAACAGATCGAGGTGTCGGTGAAAGTGAGCAACTTCACCGGGGCCCCGCTGAAGTTCGGAGCGCACACGAACTGGATCGGCTTCACGGTGCAGCGCGGCGACGGCTCGGTGGTCAGCAAACTTTTGGAAGTGGCGGACAGCGGCGAGTTCACGCTCCAGCAGGCGACCTCGGGCACGATCAAGTTCGATATCACCCCGATGTTCGACGTGAACCGCCCGGACAGCTACCGCGTCACCGCCGCGGTCACACCGGTGCAGGGCGGCCCGGTGTTCGTGAGTCCTCCACTGCCCTTCGACGTCATCAGCGGCGTCCGGATCAGCCAAGACCGCACCTTCGGATTCACCCGACCCGACGGCACCTCCGAGCAACGGAAGTACATCCTCCAGCAGGCGAATTTCCTGAAGCACGTCAGGCTCTACGTGCGGGTGACCGACGCCACGGAATCGAAGTCGTACAAGGTGACCTCGCTCGGCGGCATCGTGAACTTCACTCCGCCGCAATGGGTCATCGACCGCCAGAGCCGGCTGCACGTGCTGCACCAGTTCGCGGCCAGCGATTACTATTACAACTCGTTCGACCCCGAAGGGGACCTGGTCGCGCGCCGGATCTATAGGATCGCGGCCCGCCGCCCGGAACTTCGCGTGAATGGTGACGGCGAGATCGCAGTCATCGGAGGAACGCGCCGGCTGGACCGCACGGACATCCCGGAACCGACGGACGCAGAACTGGCGGCGGCGCGACGGGCGCTCCAACCGGTGCTGCCGAGACCCGCGGTCCCGGTCGGCAAAGACGCCGCGACCACCGATGCAACGACGAAGAAGAAACAACGCTGAGAAGGCGTGCGCCGCCGCCGTTGCGGCGGCCTTGCTCGCCTCCCTGCCGCTCCGCGCGGAACCGGTCGTCCTCATCCTCAAGAACGGCGACCGCATCTCCGGCGAGCTCACGGCGGAGGACGATTCCAAGGTCACGGTGCGGTCGCCCGTCGTGGGCAAGCTCCGCATCGCGAAGTCCGAGATCTCGAAACGCGAACGTCCGCTCGCTCCGGCGCCGGTCGCCACCCCGCCCTCCGCTGCCGTTCCGCCGGTCGCGGCGGTGAAGCCGACACCGCCCGCCACGGCAGGAAAACCCGGCGCGCCGGTGGCACCGGCTCCGGTCCCGACCGGCGAGCTCCCCGGCGGCCTCGCCCGCTACGTCCCCGAGTGGACCCGCCCGTTCCTCACGAACTGGCACGGCAATGTGCAGCTCGGGATGGACGTCGGTTTCGGCACGACCGACCGCAAGACATTTTATATCAACGGGTCCGCTTCCCATGCTTGGAACCGGGTCCGCAACCTGGCGGACTTCCACGTCGCCTACGGATCGCTGAACGCCGTGCAATCGGCGAACCGGATGGACGGGTCGATGAAGACCGACCTCGATCTCAGCCGAAGCCGCCGGCTCTATGTCTACAACCAAGGCGGCACCGGCTACGATGAGATCCGGCACGTGTCCCTCGAATTCCACGAGGGCGCCGGTCTCGGATACAAGATCCTCCAGCGGCCCAAGCTCATCATCAACGGCGAGACGGGCATGCAGTACGAGCACCAGACGTATCTCAACGCCCCAAATCGCTCGTTCGTCTCGCTCCGCCTCGGCGAGAACATGACTTGGAAGATCTCGGACAAATTATCGGTCACCCAGCGATTTACCTACACGCCCGATATCGCTGATTTCGGCGAGTTCCGCGTCCGGTTCGACCTCGGGCTCGGCTATCCGTTGTTCAAGCGCGTCACGCTCAACCTCAACGTCATCGATCAGTACGACGCCAAGCCTCCGCTCGGTGTCGACAAGAACGATCTCCAGGTCCAGTCCACCCTGGGCATCACCTTCTGAGGCGGGGCCGCCTCAACGCGGGACGACCACACGGGCGAGGACGCGTCCGAACTCCGCGGCCTCGGCCGCCGGCGTTGCCGCGCCCAAGACGGAGGCATCCGGCAACTAGATCCCGCCGCCGCGGCGCGCGGCGAGCACATCCAACAATCGGGCCCGGGCCGACCCGTTCGCCGGGTCCCAGTTGTCCGAGAGGTCCGTGCACCCCGGCGTCCGAGCTCGTCCCAGAGGCAGTAGAAGCTGTCGAGCGAACGGGAGCCTTGGATGAACCGATATCGCCGGATCGGTGAGGCGACGCCGGTCACGGTCACAACGCGTACCGGCGCGGTCGAGTCGAGCACGTGGCCGATGTCCACGAGGCAGATCGTGGGACGATGATACTTGGCGTTGTCGGCCACGGCGTTGCCCGTGTCCCAGCGGATGAAGTTCATCGTCCAGCGCCGTCCGGCAGAGTCGTCCCATCTGCGACCGAACGCGTCGTTGTAGCGGAGGAGCGTCCGCTCCCGTTCGGAGAATTCCCGAGGCGTGGTTCCCCGGCCCTCGTCGAGACGTACCGTCCACGGCTTGCTCGGCACGAAGGCCATCTCGCCCCGCCGGTACCACCATGGGGTCGCCGAGGCAGCTACCATCATCCACGCGGGTCCTCCGATCCATCCACGCCTAGGCCAACGGCCGGGAGGGATGGACCGGCGGGGAGGCCGGCACGGCCTCGGTCACCGCTTGATGATCCCACCAGATCGCCAGCCCGAAGAAGACGCCGCAGCGCAGCGCCATCGCTCGGTCGCGCTGACCGGGGCGAGCCGCGGAAAGCGACGGCGAGGGTCAGCCTCCGGCCCGGGACCGCGCAGCCGCCGCCCTGACGCGCCAAGCGGCCTGTTGTGACGGCAGCTCCTGGGCGAGCCATTCGTAGAGCGACGACGCCTCCTTCCAGCGTCCCGAGACCTCGAGGACGCGGCCCGCTTCCCGCCCGGCTTCCTTGACCCACCAAGCATCCATGATCTCGCCCGGCCGCCGGAGCTTCCCATGCGCGACATCCAGGTAACGGTCCAAGGCCATCCCCGTGCCCGCGGCCACCTCCGCGCTGCCGCTGCGCTGCGCCACCTTCTCGGCCACCAAGCCGATGCCGATGCTCGCCTTGCACCGCGTGGCGAGGTCGGCGCCCTTGGAATCAAGCACCTGTTGGTACAGTTCCGCGGCGCGGGCCAACCGGTTGGTGTCCTGTGTCGCGAGCTGTAGGTTGCAGTCCGCCATCTTGCCCAGAGCCGGGACGGCCTGCGGCGCATTGGTGAACTGCGCCGTCTTCGCGAAGGCCTCCAATGCCAGCCGGAAGTTGTCGAGCGGTCTGGCAGCATCCTCGGGCGGCTGTTCCGACCGTAGCTCGCCCAGCGCGAAATAGGCGGCCGGCATCAACGCCTCCGGCGTCGCTGGATCGTTGAGCAGGTCGAGCAACTGGTCGCGCGCGCTGGCGAAGCTCTGCCGCCGGCGCGCGGCGTCGGCCGCCCAGAAGCGGGCCCGCTGCCCTTCCGGCGTGACCCGCCAGACCTTGTTCGTCGCCAACACCTGGCAAGCGGCCTCGGCACGGGCGAAATCACCCTGGTTGAAGAAATGTCCCGCCAGCCAGAGCTGCGCGCGCGGCACGAGCGCGTTGGTCGGGTGGTGCGCGGCCAGCGCGGCGAACCGGGCCACCGCCTCGCCCGTGAAACCGGCCTGGGCAGTGGCCCAGGCCCGGTCCGATTCCGCCCGCGGCAAGGCCGGATGGTTCGTGTTCGCCGCGATCCACGCGTCGAGCTGCGACATCGCGTTCGTCCAATCGCGCGCGCGGAGGTCCGCCGCGATCAACGCCAACCGCACCTCGGTCCCTTGCGGGGAATCGGGGAACTTCGCCAAGAACCCGGACAACAAAGCCCGCGCCCGTTCCACATCGCCCGTCTTGGCCAACGATTGGCCGAGCAACAGCGTGCTACGCGCCGCCGGCCGACCGGCGGCATCCATCGCCATGAGCTTCGCCAAGGCGCGCTCGGCCGCGACACGGTCGCCGACCCGAGTCGCCGCCAGCACCGCCTGTTGCGCCGCGGGACCTATCAGTTCCGCGACCACCTCGGGCACGTCCGCGTAGCCGTCCGACACCGCAAGATAGTTCGTCAACGCACCCGCGACGTTCCCCCGCCACATCTGGCAATCGGCCGCCTTGAACTGCGCGACCGCTCGGTCCGGTCCGTGCGGCAAAACCGCCACGGCGCCGATGAAATCGGTCTCGGCCGCACTCACCCGGGCCGCCACGTTGCCGCTCAGCCCCTCCTCCCAGAGCACCCACCCGCGCCCGAGCAACAGCGGTCCCGCGAGACCGGCTGCCGGCGCGTTGGTCAGCGCCGATTGGAACTGGCCCGATGCCAGCGCCAGGAGCGCAGCCGCCTCCGCTGCGTTCGTGCCGCCCCGCGCGGCCAGGTGCTGGCGGAACAACGTCTGCCCCGACAACAGCCGGACGCGGTTGATCTCGGCGTCCGCGGGATGTGACGCGGTGAAGGCCTCCAACCGCTCCCGCGCCGCTGCCAGCTCGCCGCGTGCGAGCCTCCATCCGACGAGCCGGAAGGTCGCCTCGCGATAGAGCTCCATCGGCGTCCCGGGGGCCACGTTCAACGTGAAGGCAGCGGCGGCCCGGTCCGCATCGCCCTGCTTCAGCCATAGCCCGCCGGCCAAGGAGGCCGATTCGGCCCGACGCGATGCGAGCGACGCCTCGCGCCCGGCGAGCCCGAGCAGGGAGGTCGCCGTCTCGGCCGCCGCGGCGGGCTTGCCAGCGGCATCCAAGACCGTGACCAGCAACCGGAGCCGTCCCCATTCCTCGGCCGGCGACCTCGACATCTTGGCCGCCGCCGTCAGGGATGCCTCCGCTGCGGTCCGATCGGACAACGCCAGATGGGCCTCGGCCTGGAGCAGCAGTCCGCGGAACACCACGGCCGGCTGCGTCCCCGCCGCGAGCAACCTCGCGAACGCGCCGTCGGGCGTCGCCAGGACATCGACGGCACCCCGCGGATCACCCAGCTTCGCGCGGGCAGCGGCCTCGCGGACGGCCGCCAACCCGGCCCGCGGGGCCGCCGGGAACGCTTGCCGGAACTGCGCGAAGAAATCGGCCGCGACCCGGTGCTCCCCGCGGTCCGCCGCCGCCTCGCCCTGGGCGAACGCCTTCAGTTCGCCCGCCTCCGGACGCAACGCCGATCGGGGGAACGTGGCCTCGAACCCGGTGAACTCCTGGACCACGCGGTCCCACAAACCGTTGTCGAAGTCGCGCCGCCCGGCATCGAACGCGATGCGGTCCGCGCTCTGCGCCGCCCCTTGGACGGAGGACGCGACGAACGCCGCCGAACCGATCCAGCACCATGCGGCCACGACCGCCCGGCCGATCCAGGCCTGGAACCCGCGTCGCAGCCTGCCCGGACCGCGGGTGTCACGGTTCTTCATCGGTCAGCGGAGCCTTTCATCCGGGGCGACGCTACCGCAAGAGCCTGCGCCCGCCGAGAGGAATGGCAGCTCGGGTGGCTTGTGCCGGATGCCTGTCGGACCCGACCGATCGCAGCACGGGCCGACGATCAATCCGGCGCCCCGGCGCCCGCGTCAGGAAGGCACGGCCAACGCAGCAAGAACGCGGTCTGCGCTTCCCGGTCGGGGATATCTTCCAAGGTCCGGTCCTCCAGGAAACGGAGCGGATACGCGGCATCCAGCGCGAGCACCTCGACGCTCTGCCCGTCGACGGCGAAGAACGCACGCCATGCACCGCAGCCGATCTCAAACCGCCCACCGCCGCGGCGGCGGATCCGACGCGAGCGGTGGGGCGACGGATCACGGGCCAGCAACTCGACCATCCGCGTGCAGAAATCGATCCCCCAGCCTTCGCGCAACCACTTCGCCTGCTCTTCCGCCGACGCCGAGAGACGGACCGCGTAGGACGGCGCCGCGCCCAAAGCGGCATCGACCTCGTCATGCCATCCGGCTCTCGCGTCGGGAAAAGAATCGTAGACCGGGATGTAAGGCTTGATGTCGAAGACCGGCGTGCCGTCGACCAGATCGCTCGGGCCGAGCACGAGACGTCGGCCCTCGACCGCGATCAACTGGACCGGCGTCAGCCCGAGCGGGTTCGGGCGGTGCGGCGAACGCGTGGCGAACACGCCGCGTTTCTTCGCCGGGCCGCGCGGCGGCAGGACGAGCGGACGCCAGGTCGTGTTGCGATGGAACCACCACAGCAGCCACACGCGGGAGAACCCCGCGAGATCGCGCAACGACTGTTCATGGTCGCTGCCCGGCAGGAGCTCAAGGATGCTCCGGTCCTCCTCGGTCTCCTCCGGCTGATGTCGCGCCTGGAACTTCAACCGCTTCGGCGAACGGATGAACCCGATCGGCCGCATGGTGAGCGTCGGCTCCTCGTGCAGAGTGTCCGGGATCGCTCCGGCCCGAAGCGGACGGTTCCCGGAGGCCGGTGGTGTGCGGTCGTCGTTCATCCGCCGGCGAAGACAGGCCGGAAACCGGCTTCGGTCAGGATCCGCGCGACCTCGGGACGCTGGTCGCCCTGGATCTCGATGGCGCCTTCTTTCACCGTGCCGCCCGTGCCGCAGGCTTTCTGCATGGCCTTGGCGAGCTTCTCCTTCTCCGGCAGCCCGATCCCGACGAAGCCCGAGACGAGGGTGACCGTCTTGCCCCCGCGATGCGCGGTGGTGCGGCGGATCTCCACCCGGCCACGGTTCTTCTGCGGTCTGACCGGAGCAGACGGCACCGCCGAGGCCATGGGAGGCTCCGGTGCCGCAGGCAGGCCTTCGATGCTCAGGGCCGCGAAGGGGTTCTGGACGAGGTTCTGCCCGCCGTCGGTCGGGATTCGTTTGCTGCCGCTCATGATGGGTGTCGCCGTTGTCGGAACGGATGCTCCCGTACTTCGGCGCGGGTGGCAAACTGTCCGGCAGGTCGCACCGAGGCCACGAGTCCATCGCCAAGGCCCGTCGGCGCCGCGCGGACGGTAGACGCACGGCCTCGCGCTTTCGAGGGGGCTCTCGTCGCCACAAAACGCTGCCCCACGTCGGCTCGGTCGCCGATGACACTTAACCGCCATCGGAACACGTTTTTGTCCGAAGAGTCCGGTTTCCGCCGCGACAACTGTAACGTTTATGTGACGATTTGTCCGTGTTCTCACTGCAAAAGCTTCTCGGCCGCGACGACGTGTTCTTCGATCTCCTGGAGAAATCCGCCGAGGAAGCGCGGGAGAGCGTCCGTCTGCTCGTCCGTCTGCTCGGGACGCCGGGCGGCGGTGGCGCGGCGCTGGACGAGTTCGCGTTGCTTCGCAAGAAGGACAAGCGGATCACCGAGGAACTCAGCACCCGGCTGACGCAGACGTTCGTCACGCCGCTCGAACGCGAGGACATCGAGGCCCTCAGCACCGCGCTCTACAAGATCCCCAAGACGCTCGAGAAGTTCGGGGAGCGCCTGCTGCTCAGCCGCGCCCAGGTCGGCTCGGCGGATTTCAGCCGCCAGGTCCAGCTGCTCGAGAGCGCCATCGGCACCGTCGAAGAGCTCGTGAAGCACCTGCGCCGATCCAAGCTCGACGTGGTGAAAGAGCAGAACGACAAGCTGCAGTACCTCGAGGGCGAGGCCGACAAGCTGATGATGGAGCTCCTCCGCGGGCTCTACAACGGCGAGAGCGACCCGATCCGGGTGATCGCGCTCAAGGACCTCTACGAGCTGCTCGAGAAGGTCATCGACCGCTGCCGCGATGCCGGCAACATCATCTTCCACATCGTCCTCAAGAACTCCTGACGCCCCGGCCATGACGCTGCTGTTCGTGGTCATCCTCGTGGCGCTGGTGTTCGAATACATCAACGGCTTCCACGACACGGCCAACTCCATCGCCACCGTCGTCTCGACCAAGGTCCTCACCCCGCGCCTGGCCATCCTGCTCGCGGCGGTCACCAACCTCGGCGGCGCGCTCTGGGGCAACGCGGTGGCCAAGAGCATCACCTCCGGCCTCGTCCACATCGAGTTCGTCACCACCCAGACCATCATCTGCGCCCTGCTCGCGGGCATCGTGTGGAACCTGCTCACATGGTGGTCCGGGATCCCGAGCAGCTCCACCCACGCTCTGGTCGGCGGCCTGGTCGGCGCGACGCTGGCGACGGCCGACGGCGATTGGCGGTCGTTGATCTGGTCCGAGCCCGGCAAAAACCACTGGTGGGAGGGCAAAGGGCTGCTCATCAAGGTGGTCATCCCGATGTTCACCTCGCCGGTCGCAGGTTTCGTGATCGGCTTCCTCCTGATGGCGGGGCTCTACGTGCTCGTGCGGAACTGGCGTCCGCGCACCGTGGGCCTGTGGTTCGGCAAGCTCCAGCTGGTCAGCGCCGCCTACATGGGCTTCAGCCACGGCTCCAACGACGCGCAGAAGACGATGGGCATCATCGCCCTCACCCTGGTCGCGGCCGCCAAGGCCGGCACGCTGCACGACCTCCCCGATTGGCTCTCGTTCCTCGGGCACCCGATGATCAAAGATGCGGACGGCAAAGAGTTCATCGCCCCTTGGATCAAGATCGCCTGCGCGCTGACGATGGCCGCGGGCACGGCCGCCGGCGGATGGAAGATCATCCGCACGATGGGCCACAAGATGGTGAAGCTGCAACCGGTCCACGGTTTCGCCGCGGAGACGACGGCAGCGACGGTGCTGATGGTCGCGCAATCCTTCGGCATGCCGGTCTCCACGACCCACGCGATCACCACGAGCATCTTGGGTGTCGGCTGCGCGAAGCGGTTCAGCGCGCTCAAGCTCAACGTCGTCGAGCGGATCATCTGGGCATGGTTCCTCACCTTGCCGCTGACCGCCGGCCTCGGTTGGGCGCTGATGCGCCTCGTGAAGTCGCTCGGTCTCTGAGCCGACGCGGACGCCGGCCCCGCCCGGGGAGCCGGGCCGTTCAATACCAGCGCAGCCGGAACCAGGGGAACGCCACCTCGCAGACCGTCACGGACACGAAGACCATGCTGATGACGGCATTGAGCTTGAAGAACGCGAGGTTCACCAAGCGGAGGTCCCGCTTCCGCGCCAAGAGATGCTCCGACGCGAGCAAGGCGCCGATCAGCACCAGGCCGACCCAATACGCGAGGCGGAAACCGTTGAGCAACCCGAACACCACGAGCAGCGCCCACATGAAGATGTGCGCGATGAACGCGACGCCCAAGGCGTTATCGGGCCCCCAGCGCACGACGAGCGAACGCAGGCCGTTCGCGCGATCGAACTCGAAATCCTGCGTCGCGTAGATGATGTCGAACCCGACCAGCCACAGCACGACGGACGCCGCCAGGACCAGCGGCACCACCGCGCCGTGGCGCAGCGCGACCAGGCCTGTCGCCCCGTCCACCGCGGGCAGAAACTCCACGCGTCCCGTGACCGCGAGCCAGGCACCGATCGGAGCGATGGCGAGCGCGATGCCCAGCCAGACATGCGTGAAATCGGTGAACCGCTTGGTGAGCGAATAGAAGCACACGAAGAACAGCGCGACCGGCGAAAGCAGGAAACAAAGCGGGTTGAGCCCCCAGGCCGCGCCGACCAGACCCGCCGCCGCGAGCACGCAGAGCAGGACGGCGCTGCCGAGCCCGATCTCGCCGGTGACGAGATGGCGGTCCGCCGTCCGCGGGTTGGCCGCGTCGAACCGCCGGTCCACGATCCGGTTGAAAGCCATCGCGCACGTCCGCGCCGAGACCATCGCCGCCAGCACGAGCAACGAGACCCGCCACCCCGGCCATCCACGGGTCGGGCGCGCGGCGACCACCATCGACGCCAACGCGAACGGCAGGGCGAAGAGCGTGTGGCTGACTTTGACGAACGAGCCCCACTTGGCCAAGAGACGGAACATGGGAAGACCGTAACGGATGGAGGCGGGAGGATGGAAAAGATCATTCCCGCCGATGATGTCCGGACGGCGGGGGCAGGACATGCAGGTTCACTCCGGCTCGTCCCGCCAACGCGAGACCAAGCTGTGCCGCACCCCCAGATGGTCCAGCACCCTCGCCACCACGGTGTCGGCCACCTGCTCGACGGTCGTGGGACGCGTGTAGTAGGACGGGTTCGCCGGCAGGATCTGCGCTCCCGCCAGGAGCAGCAGCTCGAAGTTCTTCACATGGACCAGCGACAAAGGCGTCTCGCGAGGCACGAGGATGAGCTTCTTCCGTTCCTTCAGCATCACGTCGGCGCAGCGGAGGAGCGCGTCGGAGCTCAGGCCGTGGGCGATGCGTCCCAGCGTGCCCATGCTGCACGGGATCACGACCATCGCGTCCGGCGGGTTCGATCCGCTGGCGAACGGCAGGTTCATCGAGCGGGCGCCGTGCTGCCGGACACCGGCCCGCAGCTTCAGACCCTCCGGCAGCTCCTCGGCGAGCACGGCGGACGCGTACTGGCTGAAGATGACGTGCACCTCATGCTCGGCCGGGTCGAGATGGTCGAGCAACCGCTGGGCATAGACCGAGCCGCTGGCACCGGTGACCGCGACGAGGAGACGCATTGCGCAACTATGGACCGGAAGCCGAGGGACGCCAATCCACCGGTGAAGATCCCGGAAGCCGCGCCGACGACCGACCGAATGCGGCGGCGTTGCGATGCGTCCGACCGCCGCCTATTTTCATCCGCATGAAACGATTCCTCAGCGCTGCGACCGCCGTCCTCGCCATCGCCTTCCCGACGATCGGGGCGGACCCGTTGTACTCCCAGGATTTCAGCAAAGCGGATATCGGCTCGCAGCCCGACGAACTATTGATCCTCGACGGCCAGTTCGCTGTGAAAGAGGAAGGCGGTCAGCGGTGTTTCGAGCTGCCCGGCGCACCGCTGGAGAGCTTCGGGTTCTTGTTCGGCCCGAGCGAACCCTCCGGCGTGACCTCGTCGGCCCGCATCCAAACGTCGAGATCGGGCCGGAAGTTCCCGACGTTCGGGATCGGGGTCAACGGCGCGAGCGGCTACCGCCTCCAGGTCACACCGGCGAAGAAAGCGATCGAGCTGTTCAAGGGCGACACCGTGGCAGCGACCGCGCCATTCGACTGGAAGAGCGGCGAGTGGACGGAACTCCGCCTCTCGGTCCGCAAGGTGAAGGCCGATGAGTTCGCGGTGGAAGGCAAGGCATGGACCGCCGGCACGGCGGAGCCCGCAGCGCCGGTCGTCTCGATCACCGAGGCCAAGGTCCTCCCCGGCGGCAAATCCGGAGCCTGGGGCATGCCGTTCGCCGGGACGCCGATCCGTTTCGACGACCTGAAGGTGACCCGCCTGCCTTGACCGCCCGCCTTGACCGCCTCGTACCCGCAGGCCCGCCACAGGATACCGATGGAACCGTGACCCAATCCGTCCAGTTGCGTCGCGGGCCCGTTCTGCCATCCCTTGGTCGGATTTTTTGAAACCACGCCGATGACCGGCGGGTACATCATCCGATAACAAAGACCAGGAGACCCTACCATGCCCACGATGCACGAGATCGATTACAAGGTGTACGGCGACGACCTTCAATTCGTCGAGATAGAGCTCGACCCCCAAGAAGCCGTCGTCGCCGAGGCCGGCGGCATGATGTACATGGAGGACGGGATCGAGATGGAGACGATCTTCGGCGATGGCTCCTCGCAGAACAGCGGTTTCCTCGGCGCGTTGATGGGCGCCGGCAAGCGGCTCCTGACCGGTGAATCGCTCTTCATGACGGTGTTCCAGAACCGGAGGGCAGGCCGGTCGAAGGTGGCTTTCGGCGCGCCGTATCCGGGCAAGATCATCCCGCTCCACCTCGCCGAGCTCGGGGGCGAGATCATCGCGCAAAAGGATTCGTTCCTCTGCGCCGCCAAGGGCGTGAGCGTCGGGATCGCGTTCAACAAGCGCATCGGCACGGGCTTGTTCGGTGGCGAAGGCTTCATCATGCAACGTCTCACGGGCGACGGATGGGCCTTCATCCACGCCGGCGGCACCATGATCAGCCGCGACCTTGCGCCGGGTGAGATGTTGCGGGTGGACACGGGTTGCGTCGTCGGTTTCACGCGCGGCGTGGACTTCGACATCAAGTTCGTCGGAGGGGTCAAGTCGGCGCTCTTCGGCGGCGAAGGCCTGTTCTTCGCGACGCTGCGCGGTCCGGGAAGAGTCTGGCTGCAATCGCTCCCGCTCAGCCGCATGGCGGACCGCATCGTCCAGGCCTCCCGCATCACCGGTCGCGGCGGGCGCGAAGAAGGCTCCATGCTCGGCGGTCTCGGCTCGATGCTGGACGGCGACAACCGCTGAAACCTTTCAGGCTGCCCGAGGCCGGGGCCCCGCGATCTCTACCGCGGCGGTCTCGGCCTGTCGCCACGGCACCTCTTGGATCCGGACGGTGTCCCGGAAGCCTTTCACATTGACCGGTTCCAGTGCGACGCACAGGGCAGCCAGTTCCGGCGCATGCCGTAGAAGCTCTTCGTAGGTACCGTGGCCGATGATGATCCGGCTCCGCCCGAAAACTCCTTCCAACCGCGAAGCAAGGTTCACCTCCCGGCCGAAGACCGTATCGTTGAGGATGTGCGCATCGCTGCCCATCAGACCGACGGTCATCGTGCCCGTGTTGATGCCGGTGCCGAGCGAGAGCTGCTGAAGCCACGGCAAAAGCGGTCCACCGGCCGCGGCGCGGGCCTTGTTCTCTTCTTCGCGCCGAGCGTTGTCGGCGGCGCGGTCGTCGTTGAGCCGGTGCACCGCCCGTTGGGCGTCGATCGCGGCGAGGACGCAGTTGACCGCATGCCGAGGATCCGACGCGGGCGCGCCCCAGAAGGCCATCACGCAATCGCCGATATACTTGTCGAGCGCGCCCTTATGGGCTTTCACGACATCCGCGATCGTCGCGAGGTACAGGTTCACCGTGTCGAGGACCTCCCTCGCCTGTTGCTCGAAATATCGCTCCGTCTCGGCCTCGCCGAACCCTTGGCGGCGCACGTGTTCCTCAGCGGCGGCCTGATAACGGTCGGTCATCTCCGTGAACCCACGGACGTCCGCGAAGAAGACCGTGAGCTTGCGTCGGGCTCCGCCGAGGCCGACACGATCGGCCTTGAGCAGCTCTTGCACGACCTCGGGCGCGACGATCCGGGAGGACACCGACCGGACGCGTTGCCGTTCCTTCGGCTCGAAGAAGACACGCCAGACGAGCATCGCCGCGTGGTTCAAGGCCAAACCGAGGACGAGCGGGCACACGATCGGGACCCACAGCCGCCACTGGACGTAGCACCCGATCGCCGCACCAAGATAGGCCAAGCCGATCGCCAAGACCGTGAGCTCGGCGACGACCAGACGAAGTCGCCACGTCAATCCGGCCGCGATCAGCGAGAGCACCAGCTGCAGGCCCAGCTCGGCCCAAAGCGGCCACCGATGGACCATCCGGTCCAGCAACAGCGAATTGGCGACGTTGACATAGGTCGATACCAGGAAATCGCTCGGAGCCAACGGGGTCGGCCCGATATCGGCCAGGTTGCTACCGGTCGCGACCGATCCGAAGACCACCAGTTTTCCTTGGTGAAGATCGGCCTGGTTGGTCCGACGCCCCGACTGCCGGACCATGTCTTCGTACAGCAGGTGCCCCATCGATTGGGCAGGCACGCTCGGCGACGTGACGCTCCAGTCGACCATCATCGTGTTGCCCGGACCGGTCGCGATCACCCGCCGGACGCCGTTGGTGCCCGTCAGGACGATCCCCCGCGGGCCGACGGTCGCGGACGCGAGATCCAGACCCAGTTCCTCTGCCGCCAACACGATCCCCATGTGCCAGACGCGACGATCCTCGAACGCCGGCACCGAGATGCGGGCCCCTCCCATCGGCAGCTCGACCTGTCCGTCCGGTGCGACAGGAAGCACCAAGCCTCGTTCTCCGGCTGGATCGACCAAGTGGACGGAATTCGTCGGATACAGTTCCACGTACAGCCCCCGCTTGGTCGCGTAGTTGATGACCTGGCTACCGATGTAACGGCAATCGACGAACACCCTCGCCGGCGGGCCGAACCGTCGATATCGCGGGGCGAATCGACCCCTCCTAGTGTAGTGTCGCATAAATGACTGGAGTTATTAGTTTTTGACTCCAAAATGAGTCCGTGCCTGGCGTTGCTCGGACAATCCAGCTTGAAACCAAGGATCGTCTCGAACTTGAGCAATGGGTCGGTGCGCATGGAACTCCGCAGCAGGTGACGCAACGCTGTCGCATCGTGTTGGAGGCCGCCGCCGGGCGGCGGGACAGGGACATCG
>Ga0209443_1000373_pt1 | contig 30531 bp, 27 predicted proteins | sample LauGreBMM110DCMD_2_FD_187571 | JGI IMG/M metagenome (GOLD analysis project Ga0209443, IMG submission 187571) | Freshwater lake microbial communities from Lake Michigan, USA - Su13.BD.MM110.DCMD (SPAdes) (version 2) | ecosystem: Environmental > Aquatic > Freshwater > Lake | place: Lake Michigan... | reverse complement strand
CCTTACATCCTGCATCTACTGATGGGATGTACTCGCGTGGAACGCGACCACCAGTGACTTTATTAACAAACTCATATCCGCCCTCAACAACGCCAGTCGGAAGTGGCTCGATCGCAATTTGAATCTTTGCAAACTGTCCAGAGCCACCGGTCTGCTTCTTGTGTGTGTAGTCATGGCGAGCAACGCTCTTGCGAAGTGTCTCGCGATAAGCAACCTGAGGCTTTCCGACATTTGCCTCGACTTTGAACTCACGACGCATGCGGTCGACGAGAATCTCAAGATGGAGCTCTCCCATACCGGCGATGATCGTCTGGCCAGTCTCTTCATCTGTATTGACGTGGAAGGTTGGATCCTCTTCAGATAGACGTTGGATGGCGATACCAAGTTTTTCCTGGTCACCCTTTGTCTTTGGTTCGATAGCGACCGAGATGACTGGCGCTGGAAAATCCATCGATTCAAGGATCACAGGCTTTGCTGGATCGCAGAGAGTCTCACCTGTTGTGGTGTCCTTGAGACCCATAACGGCAACGATCATTCCGGCGCCAACATTGTCACGCTCTTCGCGCTTATTAGCGTGCATCTGGTAAATCTTTCCGATGCGCTCTTTACGATCTTTTGTCGAGTTAAGGATTGTTGAACCGGTCTCTAGGACACCTGAGTAGACGCGGATGAATGTGAGCTTTCCAAGGTGAGGATCTGTCATGATTTTAAATGCTAGGGCTGAGAATGGCTCTTTGTTATCTGGGTGGCGAACGACTTCGATGCTGGCATCATTCATATTCGAGCCCACGATCGATTCGACATCAAGTGGGCTTGGAAGATAACGAACAACAGCATCAAGCATGGGCTGAACACCCTTGTTCTTGAATGCAGATCCAGTCACTACCGGGGTGAGCTTTGCGGCAAGGGTTGCACGGCGGATACCGGCGATGATTTCAGAGTCTGTAAGTTCTACACCTTCGAGGTATTTCTCCATACAGGCATCATCGTGCTCAGAGAGAGTTTCGATCATCTCGTGACGGGCCTGCTTGGCTTTTTCAAGTAGGTCGGCTGGAATCTCTTCAATCGTGTAGTCCTCACCCTTTTGTGTCTCTCCACGCCAGGTGAGTGCCTTCATTGCGATGAGATCGACAACTCCAAGGAAATCTCCCTCGGAACCGATTGGAATCTGAAGAACTAGGGCGACTGCATTGAGGCGATCCTTGATCATCGCGATGCACTTATCAAAGGATGCACCAGTGCGATCTAGTTTGTTCACGAAGCAGATACGTGGGACTGAATAGCGATCTGCTTGACGCCATACAGTCTCTGATTGTGGCTCCACACCAGCAACACCGTCGAATACTGCAACGGCTCCATCTAGAACTCGCAGCGAGCGCTCGACTTCGACTGTAAAGTCAACGTGGCCCGGTGTGTCAATAATGTTGATTAAATGATCATCCCACATACATGTTGTGGCGGCAGAGGTAATGGTGATTCCGCGCTCTTGCTCCTGCTCCATCCAGTCCATGGTTGCAGCACCTTCGTGAACCTCACCGATCTTGTAATTGATTCCTGTGTAGAAAAGGATGCGCTCGGTAGTAGTGGTTTTGCCCGCGTCGATGTGAGCCATGATTCCAATGTTGCGAACCGTAGCTAGATCGATCTTCTCTACTACTGACACTTATATTCCTCTTCTTCTTTTAGTACTTCTTGGACCGAACCTGACGCTTATTGCTTTACTGACTCGCTATAAGCGAGTTACCAGCGGTAGTGCGCAAAAGCCTTGTTGGCCTCTGCCATTTTGTGTGTGTCCTCGCGACGCTTCACAGCGGCGCCAAGCCCATTACTTGCATCTATAAGCTCATTAGTCAGGCGCTCTGCCATTGATTTCTCTCGGCGCGAGCGCGAATAGTCGATTAACCAACGAAGTGCCAAGGTCGTTGAACGCCCAGCCTTAACTTCAATAGGCACCTGATACGTGGCTCCACCAACACGGCGTGAGCGAACCTCGACTGTCGGCTTGATGTTATCTAGTGCGCGCTTCAAAGTGATTACAGGATCGACCTGAGTCTTTGCGCGGCAGCCTTCAAGAGCGTTGTAAACAATGGCTTCAGCAGTTGAGCGCTTGCCATGAAGAAGCACGCGGTTGATGAGAGCAGTTACAACTGGTGAGTTATAGACGGGATCGGAGACGACTGCGGCTTTTACTACAGGACCTTTACGTGGCATTAGCTAGCCTTCTTCTCTCTCTTGGTACCGTAGCGAGAGCGTGACTGCTTACGGTTCTTCACACCTTGTGTATCAAGGGATCCGCGAATAATCTTGTAACGAACACCTGGAAGATCTTTCACGCGGCCACCACGAACGAGAACGATCGAGTGCTCTTGTAGATTATGACCTTCACCGGGAATGTAGGCAGTGATCTCCATGCCACTAGTCAGACGAACACGTGCGACCTTGCGAAGTGCAGAGTTTGGTTTCTTGGGGGTCGTCGTATACACGCGTGTACAAACTCCGCGTCGCTGAGGTGAGCCCTTGAGCGCAGGTGTGCTTGTCTTCGAGGTCTTTTCTTCACGACCACGTCGGACTAGCTGTTGGATTGTTGGCACGTACATCTCCATTCGTATCTTCGTTACTGATCTCTATTCACGCTCAATCGCCGACCCACGCGGTCGGGTGTGTTGCACCCGATCTGCAGAGATGATGCAAATAGTTTTTCAACTTTTTACATGCACAAGCAAGAGAGCCCTTAAAAAGAGCAGACGTGAAGGGTAGCCCAGCCATGTTCAGTGAGTCAAAACCGTGGTTTGTACTCCTTTTGGGCACAACCAGCCCCGGATAGGGCTTTTTCAACGTTCGGCGTGTCGGCTACCTATCCCCCATAATCGCGCCCATGGATACCTCCCAGCTCCTTCTTCTTGGAATTCTCCTCTTTGTTCTCATCGATTTCAGCGCCGGCATGGCGATCGGGGCCCTGAATGAGCGCTCAAAGGCCCAGCCTTTGAGTCCAGAGGGGGCACAGATCTATGCTCCAGAGGAGTACTCCAAATCCTTGGCCTACGGCAGTGCGAAATTCCGCCTTGAGGTGCTCACATCGATCCTGAGCACCGTGGCGATTATCGCGGCAGTCATTTTGGGTGCTTTTGCCTGGCTAGATGCTCAGCTGCGCGATCGAATCGATAGCGATCTGCTCATTACTGTGGCATTTATTGCCATATTGATCGCTCTCTCGATGCTGGCAAACCTTCCAGCAAGTTACTACGCCACTTTCACTATTGAAGAGAGATTCGGATTTAATAAATCCACGAAATCTCTATTCTTCCAAGATGCAATAAAGCAGCTTGTGATCTCTCTAGCCGTTGGATTACCACTGATCTACGCCGTTGCATGGATCTATCAAGAGCTACAAAGTCAGTTCTGGATTAGTGCTTGGGCACTCTTTGCCGGTTTCTCGTTGTTCATGTTCATCTTTGGTACTCGCATCTTCCTGCCCATGTTCAATAAATTAAAGCCCTTGCGTGAGGGAGAACTACGTACTGCGGTCGAGGCCTACTGCCAATCTCAAGGATTTCCTCTCTCTAAATTGTGGGAGATGGATGCATCAAAGCGCTCGACCAAACTCAATGCATTTTTCTCTGGAATGGGTAAGGTCAAAATCATCGGGCTCTATGACACGTTGATTGAAAAACTTACTACCGAAGAGACTGTTGCAGTCCTTGCCCACGAAGTCGGTCACTACAAGCGCAAGCATGTCTACACGATGTTTGCCTTTAGTAATCTTCAAACTTTAGTCATCTTCTCATTGATAGGCTGGCTCCTTGGTAATCCCAATCTCTCCAAAGCGTTGGGCTCAGATACTCCAAGCTTTCATCTCTCTATGCTCGCCTTCCTCCTTCTCTTCACCCCTGTTTCGACAGTGCTGGGCTTGATAAATAACTCATTTTCAAGGCGTAATGAGTATCAGGCAGACCAGTACTCAATAGACACATATCCAGGTGCGCGCGAGCACATGTATTCGGCATTGAAAAAACTCTCAGTTGAGTCATTGAGTAACTTGAACCCACATCCACTCTACGTTGCCGTAAATTACACGCACCCACCAATCTTGGATCGATTGGCTAACTTAAAGAAGTAAACAAAAAAGGCCCAACCCTGTGTGGGATTGAGCCTCTATTGATTAACTATTAACGCTGTACTTCTACCTCATCCAGACGGACTGCCTCACCTGAACCTTGTTGGTCAAATGGTGTGAAGTCATACTCATCGTAGGCTGCATAGACAGCGGCCTTTGCCTCTTCCGTTGGCTCAACACGAATGTTGCGGTAACGGGCAAGACCAGTTCCTGCTGGAATCAACTTACCGATGATGACGTTCTCTTTCAGACCAAGCAGTGGATCGCTCTTCTCTGAAAGTGCGGCATCTGTTAGCACGCGAGTTGTCTCCTGGAATGATGCAGCTGATAACCATGACTCAGTTGCAAGGGATGCCTTAGTGATACCCATTAACTCTGGGCGGCCTGAGGCGGCCTTTCCACCCGTTGTAACAACACGACGGTTCTCAGTCTCAAAGCGACCACGCTCTACCAGCTCACCTGGAAGAAGATCGGCATCTCCTGCTTCAAGCACTGTGATGCGCTTGAGCATTTGACGAACGATGACCTCGATGTGCTTATCGTGGATTCCTACACCTTGTGAGCGATACACAGATTGAATCTCATTAACGAGGTGAATCTGAGTTGCACGTGGTCCAAGGATTCGAAGAACTTGCTTTGGATCGATTGCGCCAACGACCATCTTCTGGCCGACTTCAACGCGCGAACCCTCCTCTACAAGCAGCTTTTGACGACGAGTGATTGGGTAAGCAACTTCTTCTCCACCGTCATCTGGTGTGACAACGATCTTCTTACCCTTTGTATCCTCGCGGAATGAGACAACGCCTGCAGTCTCTGCAATCGGTGCAACACCCTTGGGAGTGCGGGCCTCAAAGAGTTCAACGATACGTGGAAGACCGTGCGTGATGTCATCACCGGCAACGCCACCTGTATGGAAGGTACGCATTGTCAACTGTGTACCTGGCTCACCGATTGACTGTGCCGCGATGATGCCTACTGCCTCACCGACTGCAACAAGTTGTCCCGCTGCAAGGGATCGTCCGTAACACTTCGCACACTGTCCAACCTTGCTATCGCAGGTTAGGACTGAACGAATCTTTACCTCTTCTACGCCGGCTTTGACGAGCTCATCGATATTGCGATCCCCAAGATCTGTACCGGCCGCAAGAAGCACTGTGTCATTGACACTCACATCTTCGGCCAATGTGCGCCCGAATACTGAGGTTTCGACGTGATCGTACTTAGTGAGTTTTCCTGCTCCCTCACGTACTGCGATCTGTAAGACGAGGCCACGATCAGTACCACAATCCTCTTCACGGATGATGACATCTTGTGCAACATCGCACAGACGACGGGTTAAGTAACCTGAGTCAGCGGTACGTAGAGCAGTATCTGCAAGACCCTTGCGTGCTCCGTGAGTAGAGATGAAGTACTCAAGCACTGATAGGCCTTCACGGAAGTTAGATTTAATTGGGCGAGGAATAATCTCTCCCTTTGGATTTGCCACAAGCCCACGCATGCCTGCAATCTGACGTATCTGCATCATGTTTCCACGCGCTCCTGAGAAGACCATCATCCACACTGGGTTCAAGCGAGGGAAATTCTCTTCCATCTCTTTTCCAACTTCGGCAGTTGCCTTGGTCCAGATCTCGATCAACTCTTGACGACGCTCGTCATCGGTGATGAGTCCCTTTTCATACTGGGATTGGACCTTATCGGCCTGTGTCTCATAGCTCTCCAGAATCTCTTTCTTACGTGGAGGCGTGACTACATCTTCGATACCGATCGTGATTCCAGCACGGGTTGCCCAATGAAAGCCAAGTGACTTCAGAGCATCAAGTGTTTGAGCAACGACGACCTTCGGATAGAACTCAGCTAGGCGATCGACGATAGTGCCGAGTTGTTTCTTTGTGACATCTAAATCAACGAATGGGAAGTCAGCAGGAAGGGCCTCATTAAAGAGTGCTCGACCAATAGTGGTCTCAACGGTCTTTCCCGATCCATCCAGACGTATCTTAATCTTGGCTTGCAGAGAGACCGAGTGTTGATCGTGGGCCATGATCGCCTCTGCGACTGAGCTAAATGCACGACCTTCGCCAACCTCTCCATCACGAATCATTGTTAAGTGGTAGAGACCAAGGACCATGTCCTGAGTCGGTGAAGTGATTGGGCGTCCATTGGCAGGAGAGAGGATGTTATTGGATGACAACATCAAGATACGTGCCTCGGCCTGTGCTTCAGCAGAGAGAGGTAAGTGAACCGCCATCTGGTCACCATCGAAGTCAGCGTTAAATGCTGTACATACGAGTGGGTGGATCTGAATCGCTTTACCTTCAACTAACTGTGGCTCAAAGGCTTGGATACCTAGACGGTGAAGCGTAGGTGCGCGGTTAAGAAGTACTGGATGCTCAGCAATTACTTCCTCCAGAACATCCCAAACCACTGGGCGTGCGCGCTCGACCATACGCTTTGCAGATTTAATGTTCTGCGCATGATTAAGATCGACAAGACGTTTCATTACGAATGGCTTGAAGAGTTCAAGTGCCATCTGCTTTGGTAGACCACACTGGTGCAGCTTTAGCTGTGGGCCAACAACGATTACTGAACGGCCAGAGTAGTCAACGCGCTTTCCGAGTAAGTTCTGACGGAAACGCCCTTGCTTACCCTTGAGCATGTCTGATAATGATTTGAGCGCGCGGTTACCTGGACCTGTAACTGGGCGACCACGGCGACCGTTATCGAACAAGGCATCTACAGCCTCCTGCAACATACGCTTTTCGTTGTTGACGATGATCTCCGGTGCACCGAGATCGGCAAGACGCTTCAAACGATTGTTGCGGTTGATGACACGGCGGTAGAGATCGTTCAGATCAGAGGTTGCAAAGCGGCCACCATCGAGTTGAACCATTGGACGAAGATCTGGTGGAATAACTGGAACACAATCAAGCACCATGGACGCAGGCTTGTTGCTTGTTGTCAGGAATGCGTTGACGACCTTCAAACGCTTGATCGCACGGGTCTTCTTAGCACCCTTGCCGTTTTCTGAGAGATCGGTGAGCATCTTGTGCTCGGTTGCAAGATCAAAGGTCTCTAGGCGATGCTTGATTGCAGCAGCTCCCATGTCACCCTTGAAGTACATGCCATAGCGATCGCGCATTTCGCGATAGAGGTTCTCATCGCCCTCAAGATCTTGAACCTTCAAGTTCTTAAAGCGAGTCCATACGCTCTCCATACGCTCGAGCTCGCGCTCAGAGCGCTCACGAATAGCTTTGAGCTCGCGCTCTGCAGCCTCGCGTACCTTGCGCTTTACATCTGATTTTGCATCCTCGGCCTCGAGCTCGGCAGTGTCATCCTCAAGCTTTTTGGTACGGGTATCAAGATCAACATCGCGGCGGGCCTCGATTTTCTTACGATCATTGGCCAACTTCTTCTCAAGCTGTGGCAGATCCTCTTCACGGGCCTCAGCATCAACTTCGGTGATCATGTAGGCCGCGAAGTAGATAACTTTTTCAAGATCCTTCGGAGCAAGATCGAGTAAGTAACCAAGGCGTGATGGGACTCCCTTGAAGTACCAGATATGGGTTACAGGGGCTGCAAGCTCGATATGTCCCATGCGTTCACGGCGAACTTTTGCACGTGTGACTTCGACACCACAACGCTCGCAGATGATTCCCTTAAATCGAACGCGCTTGTACTTACCGCAGTAACACTCCCAATCGCGAGTTGGTCCGAAGATCTTCTCATCGAAGAGTCCGTCTTTTTCCGGCTTGAGTGTGCGGTAGTTGATTGTCTCTGGCTTCTTTACTTCGCCAAAAGACCAATCACGAATATTGTCAGCCGATGCAAGGCCGATACGTAATTCATCAAAGAAGTTGACATCTAACATAGTTATTTTCCCTCTCAGATTTCTTCAACGCTGCTTGGCTCAACTCGTGACAAGTTGATACCTAGCTCTTCGGCGGCACGGAATACCTCTTCATCGGTATCGCGAAGTTCAATTGCGACACCCTCTGATGAAAGCACTTCAACATTTAGACATAGTGACTGCATCTCCTTGATAAGTACCTTGAATGACTCAGGGATACCAGGCTCAGGAATGTTTTCACCCTTAACGATCGCTTCATAGACCTTGACGCGTCCTAGAACATCGTCAGATTTAATTGTGAGTAACTCTTGGAGTGTGTATGCAGCACCGTATGCCTCAAGTGCCCACACCTCCATCTCACCAAAGCGCTGACCACCGAACTGAGCTTTTCCGCCCAGTGGCTGTTGCGTAATCATTGAGTAAGGTCCCGTTGAACGTGCGTGAATCTTGTCATCCACCAAGTGGTGAAGCTTCAAGATATACATGTAACCAACTGAAATCGGTGTTGGATACGGCTCACCAGAACGGCCATCAAATAACTTGGCCTTTCCAGAGCGACCAATTAATTGATTACCATCGCGGTTTGGAAGTGTGCTCGAGAGAAGACCTGAAATCTCATCTTCTAATGCACCATCAAATACCGGAGTTGCAAACTTAGTTCCAGGAGCTCCTGTTTCAGCACCGATTGCGCGCATGTGCTTCTGCCACGCCTCATCAATACCAGATAGATCCCAACCAGTCTTTGCTACCCAACCTAAGTGCATTTCAAGAACCTGTCCGACGTTCATACGTCCAGGCACACCCAGTGGATTAAGAACAACATCTACTGGAGTTCCATCTTCAAGGAATGGCATATCTTCAACTGGAAGAATCTTGGAGATAACACCCTTGTTACCGTGGCGACCAGCGAGCTTGTCACCATCTTGAATCTTGCGCTTTTGTGCAACGTAAACGCGAACCAGTTGGTTAACGCCAGCTGCAAGCTCAAAGCCCTCTTCAGATTCGAAAATCTTTACGCCAATAACTTTTCCTGACTCACCGTGTGGAACCTTCAGTGAAGTGTCGCGAACCTCGCGAGCCTTCTCACCAAAGATGGCGCGCAGTAAGCGCTCTTCAGGAGTTAATTCAGTTTCACCCTTTGGTGTGACCTTTCCAACCAAGATATCGCCAGGTACAACATCGGCGCCAACACGGATGATTCCGCGCTCATCAAGATCGGCAAGTACCTCTTCAGATACGTTAGGGATATCACGAGTGATCTCTTCGGCGCCAAGCTTGGTGTCGCGAGCATCTACTTCATACTCTTCGATGTGAATCGATGTTAGGACGTCATCTTGAACTAGGCGCTGCGACAAGATAATCGCATCCTCATAGTTATGGCCCTCCCATGACATGAATGCCACGAGTAAGTTCTTTCCAAGAGCCATCTCACCCATATCGGTGCAAGGACCATCGGCGATAACCGAGCCAACCTCTAGGCGTTGACCTTCGGTGACAACGACCTTCTGGTTGTAAGAGGTACCTTGGTTAGAGCGTGTGAACTTATGAAGTGAGTATGTTTGATACGTCGAATCATCACCCATGACCTTTACTTCCTCGGCCGAAACTTCAGTGACGACTCCAGCCTTTGTGGCTACAACGACATCGCCGGCATCAACGGCTGCACGAAACTCCATGCCAGTACCGATGAGTGGTGCTTCGGCGCGCATCAACGGCACCGACTGGCGCATCATGTTTGAACCCATCAAGGCGCGGTTAGCATCATCATGCTCAAGGAATGGGATCATCGCTGTTGCAACAGAGACCATCTGGCGGGGTGAAACATCCATGTAATCAACTTCATCTGCTGGGATGTATTCGACTTCGCCACCACGACGGCGTACGAGTACGCGTGCTTCAACGAAGTGATTGTCATCATTGAGCGGTGCGTTTGCCTGAGCGATGATGTGTTCATCCTCTTCATCTGCAGTCAGATAATCGACCTTGTCAGTGACGCGGCCTTTCTCAACTTTGCGATAAGGCGTTTCGATAAATCCGAATGCTGTGACTCGACCGTATGTCGCAAGTGAACCGATAAGTCCAATGTTTGGTCCCTCAGGGGTTTCGATAGGACACATGCGCCCGTAGTGAGATGGGTGAACGTCACGAACCTCAAAGCCTGCGCGATCACGTGAGAGACCACCGGGTCCAAGGGCTGAGAGACGACGCTTGTGAGTCAGACCAGATAATGGGTTGGTCTGATCCATGAACTGTGAAAGTTGAGAGGTTCCGAAGAACTCCTTGATCGATGCAACTACCGGGCGAATATTGATCAACGTCTGTGGTGTGATCGCCTCAACATCCTGTGTCGTCATACGTTCGCGAACAACACGCTCCATGCGGGAGAGACCAATGCGGACTTGGTTTTGAATGAGCTCACCAACAGTGCGCAGGCGACGGTTACCGAAGTGATCAATATCGTCCTTTTCTACACGTACTTCACGACCATAATCCATCAATAAATCTCCACGATGCAGCGCTACCAAATAGCGCAATGTGGCCACGATGTCGGAGATATTGAGGAGAGATGCATTCAGGTCAAAGTCCAAGCCAAGCTTTTTATTGACCTTGAAGCGTCCTACCTTAGCCAGGTCATAACGCTTGGCATTGAAGTAGAGATTTTCAATAAGGTTTTGAGCGGCCTCCTTGGTTGGTGGCTCACCCGGACGTAGTTTGCGGTAGATATCTAAGAGAGCCTCATCTTGGGTATTGACTGAGTCTTTTTCCAACGTTGCTCGGATAGATTCAAAATCACCGAACTCTTCGAGAATCTGCTCTTTACTCCAACCAAGTGCTTTCAAGAAAACAGTAACTGATTGCTTGCGTTTGCGATCGATACGAACACCGACGAGATCTTTTTTATCGACCTCAAATTCAAGATAAGCACCACGACTTGGGATGATTTTAGCTGTGAAAACATCTTTATCCGATGTCTTCTCGATAATCTTCTCGAAGTAAACTCCAGGTGAGCGGACAATCTGTGAGACGACCACGCGCTCAGTACCATTGATTACGAATGTTCCGCGTGCTGTCATAACGGGAAAATCACCCATGAATACGGTCTGAGATTTGATTTCTCCAGTCACATTGTTTGTGAACTCTGCTGTGACGAATAATGGTTGGGAGTAAGTCATATCGCGCTCTTTGCAGTCAGCGATTGAGTGTTTAGGTGGCTCGAAGCGGTGATCACGGAATGTAAGACTCATGGTGCCTTGGAAATCTTCAATAGGTGAGATCTCTTCAAAGATCTCTTCAAGACCAGAGGTTGTTGGAATCGCTCCGCGGTTCATTGAGTCGGTCGCTGCGATGCGCGAGCGCCATGCATCATTTCCTAGTAACCAATCAACGCTTTCAACTTGCAGCGCTAATAGATTAGGGACTTCTAGGGGTTCACGGATCTTTGCGAAAGAGATTCGGCGTGGGGCTACTGATGATTTTTTAGACGCGGCCAAGTTATGTCCTCCCAGAGAAAAAACGAAAGATGCACAACTAACAGGTCTCAGCCGCTATATGCCCTGACCTCTAGTTTTTTATGCGAGGGTGAAGGGTATCGCCCTCGGGTCGAGCCTGTCCAACCGAGTGCTTGTATCATAAAAAAGCGCCCTAACCGAGGTCAGGGCGCTTTTTTGTTGAGATTACTTGACTGTGACCTTAGCGCCAGCTGCCTCTAGGGCCGCCTTTGCCTTATCGGCAGTCTCCTTATTTACCTTCTCGAGCAGAACTGTTGGGCATGCATCGACAAGATCCTTCGCCTCTTTCAAGCCAAGGCTTGAGTTGAGTCCGCGGACCTCTTTGATAACTGCAATCTTTGCTGAGCCGGCCTCTTCAAGGATGACTGTGAACTCATCTTGTGCCGCCTCTGCCCCGCCTGCTGCCGCTGCGCCACCTGCTGCCGCTGCCGCTACTGGAGCGGCCGCTGTTACATCAAACTCAGTTTCAAATGACTTAACGAACTCTGAGAGCTCGACCAATGTCATCTCCTTGAACTGTGCCAATAGGTCTTCTGTATTGAGCTTTGCCATATTCGTTATTCCTTCTCTTCTGTGGGTGGGGTTAATTCTTCTGTTGTTGCGGTTACTTCAATTACGTCCGTAGTCACAGCTTGAGCTGGAACCTCGGACACAGCATCGACTACTGGTGCTTCGGACACCTCGGACACGGACACGGCATCGACTACTGGTGCTTCGGACACCTCGGAGACAGCATCGACCACGACTGGTCCGGAGGCACTCTCCAACTTGATACGGAGTGCATCAAATACGCGGGCAGCCTTAGCAAGTGAGCCCTTCATAGCGCCGGCAAGTTTTGCAAGTAGAACCTCACGGGATTCAAGATTTGCAAGTTGCATAAGCTCTTCTTTGGTTACTGCCTTGCCCTCGTAAATCCCACCCTTAATCACAAGTAGTGGATTATCTTTGGCAAAATCACGAAGACCTTTGGCTGCATCGATTGGATCGCCCTTGATGAAGGCGACTGCAGATGGACCAACAAGCAGATCTGGTGAGAGATCTACACCTGCGTTCTTGGCTGCAATCTTTGTCAGGGTGTTCTTAACGACTGAGTACTTGGTCTTGCTTCCAAGTACCCGACGAAGCTCCTTCATCGATGTCACGGAGAGACCGCGATACTCGGTAAGGACGGTTGCTGTGGCAGAACGGAAATCCTCCGTTAGCTCTGCGACGGCCGATTCTTTATCTGGGCGAGCCATGTGGTTCACCTTTCCTGATAGTTGGTGACATCAGGGGAATAAAAAAATCCGTAACGCATAAGCGTCACGGATTAACATGAACACCTACGCGGGTTGAGATTTCCTCATTTAATGAATCAATCTTGCGATTGGTTCAGACCTGCGGTCTTTGGTTATGGCATCAGGGTAGGCCGATTGGCCTACCCTCGTCAAATTCTTAGTTGGCTACAGGCTCACGGATGAGGTTGGGATCTACTGCGATTCCAGGTCCCATCGTTGTTGAGATAACCGCCTTTTGCACGTAACGACCTTTGGAAGAGTTCGGCTTTGCACGCATTACCTCCTCCATTGCCGCTGCATAGTTCTCGGCAAGCTGCTCAGCAGTAAATGAGACTTTGCCGATAAGGAAGTGAAGGTTGGAGTTCTTATCAACACGGAATTCGATCTTTCCGCCCTTGATATCCGAGACTGCCTTGGCAACATCTGTAGTTACTGTGCCTGTCTTTGGATTTGGCATCAAACCACGAGGTCCTAGAACCTTACCGAGGCGACCGACCTTACCCATGAGATCTGGTGTTGAGACAACTGCGTCATAATCGAGTCGGCCCTTTGAGACCTCATCGATGAGTTCATCTCCACCGACAATGTCGGCACCTGCTGCGCGTGCAGCATCGGCTTTATCTCCGTTAGCAAAGACCAATACTCGTGCAGTCTTTCCTGTTCCGTGGGGCAGATTGACTGTCGAGCGAATCGCTTGATCTGCCTTCTTTGGATCGACACCAAGAACCAGCGCAACCTCGATAGATGCGTTGTACTTGAGCGTTGATGTCTCTTTGGCAAGTGTCACTGCCTGCAGCGGGGTATAAAGATGATCTTTAGTGACCTTTGCCGCTGCCTCGATATATTTCTTTGATCGCTTCATTTCTCTCCTTATGGTGAAAGGTTGTGGTTAGCGGAGCAGCGAGCTCCTCCCACATCTCATCGCCACGTTGGTGATGAGAAACTTTTGTGTTATCCGCTGGTTGTTATCCCCATTGAACGTGCCGTGCCGGCGATAATCTTTGAGGCTGCATCGATATCGTTTGCATTCAGATCAGCCATCTTGACCTTTGCAATCTCGGCGACCTGGGCCATGGTGATGTTTGCGACCTTGGTCTTGTGAGGAACTGCAGAGCCCTTTTCGACGCCAGCGGCTTTGAGAATAAGACGTGATGCTGGAGGAGTCTTAGTAATGAATGTGAAGGAGCGATCCTCGTAGACGGTGATCTCTACCGGGATGATCTGGCCTTTTTGGGACTCAGTCGCAGCGTTATATGCCTTAACGAACTCCATGATGTTGACACCGTGCTGGCCAAGGGCAGGACCTACCGGTGGAGCAGGTGTGGCTGCGCCAGCCTGGATCTGCAACTTGATGAAGCCGGTTGCCTTTTTCTTTGCTGCCATTTCTTGTCCTCTTTTTTCTTTTTTGTTTACTGGAGTTGTTAAATCTTTTGAACCTGGGCAAATGAGAGCTCTACCGGGGTCTCGCGACCGAAGATAGAGACGAGAACCTTGAGTTTTGCCTGCTCTGGCATGATCTCAGAGATCGATGCCGGCAGAGTTGCAAATGGCCCATCCATAACAGTAACTGACTCACCAATTGCAAAATCGATCAGGCGAATATCGATCTTCTCTGATTTCTTAACTGGACGTGGCGCTAAAATCTTTTCGACCTCATCCATAGTCAATGGGCTTGGATGATGTGCATTTCCAACAAATCCCGTGACTCCTGGGGTATTTCGAACGGCCGACCATGACTCATCGCTTAGATCCATGCGCACGAGGACATATCCAGGGTAGATATTGCGCTTGACCATTTTGAAGACGCCGTTCTTGAGCTCTTTGACCTCTTCTTCAGGGACTTCTATCTGGAAGATGTAATCCTCCATGTTCAGAGATTGAATACGAGTCTGGAGATTGCCTCTTACCTTCTTCTCATAGCCTGCATAAGAGTGGACTACATACCAATCACCAAGGGCGGTGCGCAGAGTGCGGCGAAATTCAGCGTTTGGATCGTTCTCATCGGATTCGATATCGCCATCTTCATCCGATGAAAGAGCAAGCTCTGACTCAGGCGATGATGGTGGCTCAAAAGTAGCCTCCGCAGCTGGCTCTGCTGCAGGTGGGCTAGCAATCTCGGTTGCAGATGCGGCAAGGGCTGCCTCGAAGGCATCTAACTTCTCTGGCACGACCTCTGCAGTCACAACTTGAGCTGGAACCTCGGACACAGCACCGTTTGTTGATGCTTCGGACACTACATTGCCTTCTTCGCTCATGTGGCCCCCCTTATCCAAAAACCCAGAAGACGATCTTTGTTAAGACAAGATCGAAGATAGAGACGACTGCGATAACAAAGGAGACGAAGACCATCACAACGGCCGTGTAGGTCGTTAATTGATTGCGCGTGGGCCAAACAACCTTGGCCAACTCGCTAATAATCTGGCGGTAGAAAAGACCGAGGCGGGCAAATAGACCGAGCTTCTCGGCCTCTTGCTCAACTGACTCTGTCATCGCCATTTCCTTTTCTTGTTCATATTCTTTTCCGTGCGTTAGGTGTACAACTTGCAGGGCAGGAGGGACTCGAACCCCCAACCGGCCGCTTTGGAGACGGCAACTCTAGCCAATTGAGCTACTGCCCTTCGCACGAGGGCATGGCAAAACCCTAGGGAAAAGCAAACCCTCGTGAGCCTGAAAGTGTAGAGGCAAGGAGGGGTTCAGGTCTAACTCGCATCTGGAATACGGCAGACTTGGCTCTATGAGCTCACGTATTTCATCCCGAATCGCTGCAATTACCGAGTCTGCAACCTTGGCCGTAGATGCCAAGGCAAAGGCTCTCAAGGCGCAGGGGCGTCCGGTAATTGGATTTGGCGCGGGTGAGCCTGATTTTCCAACACCTGAATACATAGTCGCTGCAGCTACGGCTGCTACAACGGTCGGCGCAAATCACCGATACACACCAACACCTGGATTACCCGAACTGCGCGATGCGATCGTCACAAAGACCAAGCGTGATTCAAAGTATGAGATCACATCTGAACAGGTTTTAATCACCAACGGTGGAAAGCAGGCGGTTTATCAGGCCTTTGCGACGATTATCAATGAAGGGGACGAGGTTTTGTTGCCATCGCCATTTTGGACAACCTATCCAGAGTGCATCAAATTAGCTGGTGGCATCGCAGTAGAGGTCTTTGCCGATGAGACACACAATTATTTGGTAACTGTCGAACAACTTGAAGCTGCACGTACTAGTAAAACTAAGGCGATCTTGTTTTGTTCACCATCTAATCCAACGGGCTCTGTCTATGCTCCTGCTCAAGTAAAGGCGATTGGTGAATGGGCTTTGGCACATAACATATGGGTTATCGCTGATGAGATTTATGAGCACTTGTTATATGACGGTGCGAGTGCACCGAGTATGCCTGTGCTAGTCCCCGGACTTGCAGATACCTGCATCATTATCAATGGAGTGGCAAAGACCTATGCAATGACGGGCTGGCGACTAGGTTGGATGATCGGTCCAAAGGATGTCATCAAAGCCGCTACGAATTTGCAATCTCACCTGACCTCCAACGTATCTAATATTTCACAACGCGCGGCTATTGCAGCGGTAAGTGGCGACCTCACAGCAGTTCATGCAATGGGAGAGGCGTTCAATCGTCGACGCACATTGATCGTCTCACTACTCAATGAAATTCCTGGCTTTATCTGTCCAACACCGACGGGGGCTTTCTATGTCTATCCATCGGTCAAAGGAGTGCTCGGCACCACGATACGTGGGCGGACTCCACAGACATCGGCTGAACTTGCAACGATTTTGTTAGAAGAGGTCGAGGTCGCTGCTGTGCCGGGTGAGGCATTTGGGCCATCGGGCTATCTGCGTTTCTCATATGCAACGAGTGATGCCGACATTGTTGAGGGTATTGGGCGTATAAAGAAACTTCTTACCGAGGGTTAAATCTCAAGACCAATCAGGTTCACTTCGGCAACAAGGGTTATTCCAAAGCTCTCTTGTACGTGATCTCGTGCGCGCTTAGCAAGGGCTGCGATATCAGAGGCCGTTGCGCTACCTGAGTTTGTTAGTGCCAGCACATGCTTAGATGAAATACGTGCACCACCGATCTCATCGCCTTTGTGGATCCCTGAGTTTTCGATCAACCATGCCGCTGAGACTTTGACGCGCCCATCTGTGAGAGGCCATTTAGGTGCGGCATTAGGGAGTGCATCTGCGCTCTGCTGAGAGATGATCGGATTGGTAAAGAAGGATCCGGCAGACCATGAATCAGGATCATCGGCAGAGAGAAGCATCCCCTTACTTGCTCGCAACTCTAATACTGCGGCGCGACACTTAATGACCGATGTCTTATCACCAATCTCGATTCCAAGCTTCTTGGCGAGCTCAAGATATGTGATTGGCGCTGTAGATTCACCAATACGAAGTTGGAATGCAACGCTCAGCACTACATATCGACCAGGATGGGACTTAAAGTAAGAGTTACGGTAGGAGAACTCACACTCGGCGTTGATGAATGTTTTGACCGCTTTGGTCATCCGATCATAAGTACGGACTCTCGTTATCAACTCACTGACCTCGTGGCCATATGCACCGATATTTTGGATTGGAGCCGCCCCAACAGTTCCAGGTATCCCACTTAAGGTCTCAAGTCCGGCAAATCCCCGTGCAATTGAGATTTCAACTAACGTATCCCAGTTCTCTCCAGCACCGATGGTAAGTGTTGCACCACTACAGGCATCAATCTCGGCCTCAACAGAGTTGTTCGCAATATGAATGACCGTGCCATCAAATCCACTATCGGCGATTAATACATTTGTTCCACCACCCATGATGAAGATAGGTGAATCTGCCGCAGATTCAATAGCGGCGATGATCTCAGACTCACTTGAGACCTCAATAATTTTAGTTGCCGGGCCACCCACACGCAGACTGGTGTAGTGGGATAGATCGCTCATGGCTAAAGGTTAGCGACGTGGTGACAAAATTGCGCTTTTACCTCTAAAGCGCTCGAGAATACGATCGTAGTTCTTCTTTGATTGCACCTCGCGATAGTCAGGATCAACGTCGTGATATCCATGATGACGGGCTTGCTCCAAGGGCAGTGTCATCTGCAATAAATGGCCTCCTGCTTGCCGAATTTTAAGTGAGAACTCCATATCTGCATTGCGGTAGTACAAAGCACGCGGGTTGAACCCACCTGTCTCTAAGGCGGCTTCACGATCAAGGGCCATAAAGTATGAAAAAAGAACATCAACTTCGCCATCACCTTTGTCATCTACGCTGCGCCATTCATCTTCAATATTAACTAATCCCCCACGCCAACCCACTGCAACGTACTCACCCTGTTTTAGTATGGCTATAGCCGGTGTGATTGCATCACCGCTAAAACGTGTTGAAGGATCCATGATGACAAGGTACTTACTCTTGATCTTTTCCAACAAAGTATTTGCACAATCACCCCACCCAGCACCGGGTGCAACTGCGAATAGATAAGTCCGCGCATCCATTGCGGCAACAAGTGGACCTGGATCACCGATAGAGAGGATAACGACACCGCATTCACTATTGGCTTTGATGGAATTCACCGCTTCAAGAGCATCCGCAGTAAAGCCATCCACGATAATCGCAACTGTTGTCTCTCTGTCTAAATCTATTGGGCGAATATCACGGGCAAATGCCAGAGTGATGAAGGCGGCTTTCTCAACGAGCTCGAATCCACCAGTGACATCTATGACTTCAAACCCAAGGTTTGCAATACTTGTGCGCAATGTATCGGCGAGTGCAAAATTCTTATCGGCACGTGCTGCCATACGCGCTTCGGCTAGGGCTATTACAGATTCAGGTGCGCTCATTTAATAACGACCGCCTTGGCCATCCCTAAGACCTTTACTCCAGCCGATGTTGCTATGCAATCTAGCTTGATACGGTTGCCATCTACCTCTAGAACTGTGGCGCTTACCGTCAGATCAACTTTCTCGCCGGCGGGCACGATAACCGGCTTGAGGAAGCGGGCTGAGAACTCCTTTACGTTGGCGCTGCCACCGGCCCAATCGCTGATGAACTTACCAACCAGGGCCATAGTCAACATTCCATGGGCGATCACGTTAGGCAATCCAACTGAGAGAGCAAACTCTTCACTCTGATGAATCGGGTTGTGATCTCCGCTGGCATTGGCATAGGCCTTTAACAGCTCGCGATCGAGGTAGAAAATCTTTGTGGGCAGGGTTGCTCCGGGCTCAATCATCCACGCACCACCAGTGTCGAACGCGTTGAGACCACGAGTTCTGAGCCATTGCGCAAATCGGAGCGCACCGAGATGATCTCATTGCCAGCAGCAACCCGAAGAGTCTCGATCGTGGCCGAGCAGTTAAGAACATCACCGGCGACTATTGGTCGAATTATCTCAAAGCTTTGATCACCATGAACCAAGCGCGTCCAGTCAACACCAATCTCGGGTTGAGTCAAAATAGATTCATACTGCGACAAGGAGATTCGGATGGAAAAAGTCGGTGGAGCGATGGATGTATCCGCTTCACCTATGACAGAGCAAAAAGAGTCAATCTCGGACTGATTAACAGTGAGAGAGTTCGCGCCTTCGAAGGTGCGCCCGACCGAATCGGGATTGATCATTAGCGGGTTTCGCGGTGAAGGGTTGATAACTTGCAACGTGGACAGAACTTCTTGAGCTCCATACGGTCTGGATCGTTGCGACGGTTCTTCTTAGTGATGTAGTTACGCTCTTTACATTCAACGCAGGCCATGGTGATTTTTGGACGAACGTCCGCGCTCTTACTTGCCATGGTCTTAACTCCCTTGATGTATTACGGGTTCGGTTCTAATGAAGCCCTTAGGTTACCCGAGGCCTGTCCATGCGCGAAATTCGGATAGGTCGTACTTGTAGCGGGGGCGGGATTTGAACCCACGACACAGCGATTATGAGCCGCTTGCTCTACCAAGCTGAGCTACCCCGCCAGGGGTGTGCTTTGAAAAGATCTCACATCCAGTGAAGGAGATCTCATCGAGCCCCCCACCGGAATCGGACCGGTGACCTTTTCCTTACCATGGAAACGCTCTACCAACTGAGCTAGGGGGGCGCGCATTCTTTGTGGGTATTTACTCGAAGCCTTAGCGTACAGGGCTTAAAGCGCTTTCGAAAAATCCTTATTCGGCAGGGTTAAGAGTGATTTTGCCAGTAGTTTGCCGGGCCAACATCGCCTGATGTGCGCGCGTTGCTTGGCTCAATCCAAATACTTCACCCGTAACTGGCTTTAGTTTTCCACTCTTGACCAACTCAAAAAGTTCGACGATGACATCATTCATCAACTCTTTACTTCCAAAACAGTGTGAGAGCCAGAAACCCGTGACCGTCTTTGAGGTGGCTAGTAATACTCCTGGGTGAATCATGGATGGTGTCTCTCGTGATGCCATTCCAAATGTAATAAGACGACCGAATGGTGCTAGGGCCTCAAGGCTAAGATCAAAAGTTTTACCGCCAACCATCTCTAAAATTAAATCCACTGGCTTTGCATCATTTGCCGCAAGGATTGCTGCAAGTAGATTATCTTGATTGGCATCGATAGCGATATCTGCACCTAGAGATTTGGCGAGGTCGCGTTTTTCGGCAGTTGAGGCAACGGCAATTACTTTTGCACCCCACATCTTTGCTAATTGAATAGCAATCGTGCCGACACCACCAGCGGCTGCATGGATGACAACACTCTCACCAGCCCGCACATGGCCAACGGTCTTTAAGATGTGCCAAGCCGTCGAACCTTGCACCAACATGCATAGCGCCTGGGAATCACTCACTCCATCTGGAATATCAATCATTGTTGATGAATGCGCTACGGCTTTTTGTGCATATCCCCCACTTGGTACAGGTGCTAGAACTCGTCGCCCATCAGATGTTGTGCCCACAACTTCGATGCCCGGCACCAACGGCAGTTTCTGCTTCGAGAGATATGAGTTCTCGGTCTGATGTGTATCTGCATAATTGATCCCGATGGCAGTGACATCTATGATTGCAAAGCCTTCTTTGGCGATGGGATCTGCAAGCTCCACAAGCTTCATCACCTCTGGACCGCCGAATGCAGTGACCTGAATCGCCTTCACTTCTTATCCCTTAGTCGAACCAAGAGTGAGGCCTGATACGAACTGCTTGCGCAGAAGGAAAAAGACGATGAGCGTTGGAAGCGCGGCAATCGCTGCGCCCGCAGCCAAAAGATTGTAATCAGTGACGAACTCACCTTGCAGACGGCCCAAGGCCGAAGTGATCGGACGCTTTGAGTCGGTCGACATGAGCACAAGTGCCCAGAAAAAGTCATTATAAATCCATGTAGTCATCAAGACGGCAAGTGATGCCAGAGCAGGTCGCAGCAGAGGAAGCATCACCTTGGAGTAGTGCGTAAATACTGTGGCACCATCGACCATAGCCGACTCACTAATCTCCTTTGGAATCGTCTTCATGTAACTAGAGAGCACAAAGGTCGCAAAGCCCATCTGGAAGGCGACATGGATCAACACGACACCCCAATGTGAGTCATACAAGACCCGCGGAATCCCTATCGCCTTACCTAATGTTATATACATCTTAAATACTGGAATAAATACCAGTTGGGCAGGAAGTAGGTTACCGGCCGTAAACAGCAAGAGTAAGGACACATTCCACTTGAATGAATAGCGGCTTACAACAAAGGCGATGAGAGAGCCAAAGAATAGGGTTAAGAAGACAGCGGGAACGGTAATGGCGGCTGTATTCCAGAAATACAGGGGTAGATCCATCCTTGAGATCGCATCGACATAATTTTGAAGATTCAAGGTATTCGGGATTGAAAAGACTCCATTTGCACGTACATCTTTGTAGGGGCGCAGTGATGTCCAAAAAGTCCACGCTATCGGGAAGATCCATACGATCGCAAATACACCGATGAGGGCCGAGATGAAACGATCTTTGACCTTCTGTTTATTTTTATATTTTGTTGCAGACTTCTGTAGCTCCACGTCGATACTCATTGGACATCACTCCTGAAGGTTGTGCGCAAGTAAGCGATGATTGGCCCAATGGAGAGAAGAAAGAGAATCACGGCATAGGCAGCGCCCTTCATGGACGCCCCCTCTCCAGCGATATTTGAGAAGACCAGGGTGCCAAGGATCGGTAGCCCTCCACGGGAGCCGTAAATGATGTACACGATGTCGAATGCTCGTAAAGATTCGATAATTGTGATGACGATGACGATCACATTTACTGGTTTCATTGCAGGAAAAATGACTTTCTTGAAAGTCTGCCACTCAGTGGCGCCATCCAAGGCCGATGCCTCACGCAGGGCGAGATCTACTGATTTGAGTCCAGCCAAATACAGCAACATGATGTAGCCGATGTGACGCCATGATGCGATAGTCAAAATGACATAGATGTTGATGTCATAGTTACCAAAGAATGAGAAGGCATTATCGATTTCACGTCCCATAAGGCCGTTGACAAAGCCATCGGGGCGAAGCAAGAAATCCCAGATGATTCCAGTTACTGCCAGTGAAAGGACCACTGGTAGGTAGTAAGCCGTCTCGTAGAACTTGTGTCCACGGATCTGTCTATCGATTTGATAGGCCAACAAGATTCCTATCGGTGTCGCAATCCCGGCAAACCAGACTAACCAAATTACATTGTTTTGAACCGCCTCCCAAAATGCGGGAGTATCAAAAAAGATATTTTTATAGTTTGCAAGACCCGCCCATTTGATTCGGCTGACAGATATTCCCGACCAGTAAGTAAAGGAGAGGATGATCGTTAGAAACGCCGGTACCCAAACGAGTAGTAGATGGAAAAAGAGTGGGACCCCGACAAAAGCGGCCAGGGTTGTGCGATCTGCCCTAGAAAATGCTCGACGGCGATGGGCTTTTTTTCCGCTCATCGCCGTCGAGTTCATACTTTAAACCTATCTCTTAGTAACTAATTTTTGCTAATTGAAACAAAAATTATTAACTATGCAAGAGGAGGTAGTGCATCCCATTGTGCTTGGAGGCTATCAACAATCTTGTTGACATCCTTAGGATTCTTAAACCATGACTGGATTGCAGGGCCAACAACTGGACCAGCAAAGTCAGGGCGTGTATCGCGGTCAAGGAACTGAGTGATGTACTTAGCCTCAGCCATGACAGCAAGCTGTTCCTTCTGGAACGGATCATATGTCGATGTGTCCTGGCCATTGTTTGCAGAGGTCATTGGGATGGCTTTTCCATCCTTATCCTTTGCATCAAGTATTGCCTGAATACCTTCCATATCACCTGCGAAGGCAAGGAAGTCTGCTCCACCGGCGTTGTTAGTTCCGTTAGCAGCTACGCACCAGCCATCGATAGGTGCATCGATAGTGTCGCGAGCATGCTCTGGGTTGATTTCTGGGAATGGAATGATCGAGAGGTCAGCGTAATCAGCCTCTGACTGCTCTTTGAAGTTTCCACCGAACCATGAACCCATGAGCATCGATCCAGCCTTCTTCTGTAGAAGCAGCTGCATGGCCCCGTCCCACTCGAGATCTAGAACGTTTGGATTCATGTAAGGGATCAACATCTCCCAGTACTTGAATACTTCAAGGACCTTTGCATCTGTCCACTTTTCGCGTCCAGCCATGAGATCTACGTGGAACTGGTATCCGTTGAGGCGGGCGTTGAGAATATCGAATGTTCCCATTGCCTCCCAGCCGCCTTTATCGCCGGCTGCAAATCCAACAAGACCCTTCTTCTTCATGCCATCTAGCATCTTGAGGAACTCATCCCAGTTTGTCACGTTATCTGCATTCAATCCAAGATCTGCAAACATTGACTTACGGAAGTGCATACCCCATGGGTACCAGGACTGTGGAACGAAGTACTGCTTGCCATCTAGTCCAGTTGAGGCAATCTTGTAGCTCTCAGAGTACTGATCACCGATCTTGCCCCACACATCTGTGAGATCTACGAGTAATCCCTGCTCTGCAAAGAACTGCATGCGATATCCAGCCATCCATGTGAAGGCATCATCAGGTGTTCCCTGGAGATACTGTGAAAGGTTGTTCTGGAATGCATTTGACTCTGTTGAGTTGAGTGTGACCTCATTCTTTGACTTCGCTGTGTACGCAGCGATCAAAGCCTCGGCCTGTGCTGTTGGACCTGCATCAACGGAGCGTGACCCAAATGCAAGTGGACCTGTCGCCTTTGAACCGCAACCTGCAAGAAGAGTTCCTCCTGCTGCGATTCCTAAACCACCGACTGCAGCACCCTTAAGTACTGAGCGGCGGGAAATGCCATTGTTTTGTTCGGACATTGAGTTCCATTTCTCTAGAGATGAGACTTATAAAAAGTCATCGGGAGGTGAAGGGGTCAGGACCCGGTAACCCCCTAAACCTAGAGGTCAGACCAGTAAATCTGAAGGGGTTCATAGATAACGAATTGGTTACTTTTGAGGCAGTTCCTATCTGCAACCCCCGGTTCCTGCGACCACTCAAAAGGCTTTATTTGCCACATACCCGTGGATACTGGGGCCATGATGGGCTGGCGGGGGGCGATGCTCGATCTATCACGCCACTACTTTGATGCCGCCTTCATCAAAAAGACCCTCAGCGCCCTGGCCATCTTTGATTACAACACCTTGCACCTTCATCTAAGCGATGACCAAGGCTGGCGCCTTGAGAGCAAAGCGCACCCCTTGCTTCATACAGTTGGTTCGCACCGTAGGGCGAGCCAGATCAACCATGGGCTGCTCCCGCCCAGATTTGATGGGATGGAACATTCGGGATATCTCACACATAAGGATGTGCACGGAATTATTGAGCATGCCGCAACACTTGGAATGCAGGTTGTCCCGGAGATAAATATCCCTGGTCACACTGGAGCGCTATTGGCTGCATACCCCCAATACGGAGTAAATCAACGGCCTGTCGAAGTGAGTGGGCAATGGGGTATTTCAGATCATTTACTGCGTCCCTTCCCAGAGGTTTTTGAGTTTCTACAAAAAATCTTCGAAGAGGTGGCCTCACTCTTCCCATCGGAATACATTCATGTTGGAGGAGATGAATCTCTGATAGATAACTGGCTTTTAGACCCTCACGTCGTCGAATTTATGAAAAAGAGAGATTTCACTTCAACGAAAGATGTCTTTATTTTCTTCATGCAGGAGATCGAAAAGATTATAAATAACCTTGGGAAAAAAATGATCACTTGGGATGACGCATTTGCATTTGACCCAAATAGAGCAACAAAGGCGGCGGTGATGTCCTGGCGTGGTGCTGCGATAGCACAGATTGCTTTGGACCATGGGCGTGAGGTAATTCAGGGACCCGTATTCCCGACATATTTTGATTACTCGTATGAAGTTTCACCTTTAGAGCCACTGGCTATCGGAGGAGCGATTACTCTTGAAGATATCCTCTCCTTTTCACCACTTCCCGGTGTGATGGGAGTGCAGTTTCAACTCTGGAGCGAATACATCCAATCTCCCATACATGCTGAGTACATGATGTGGCCTCGAGCTGCTGCATTGGCATACCGTTGCTGGGGCGCAGAGAATAGTTTTGATGCCTATTTCGCAGCACGCCTTCCCCAATTGCAGGAGTTAGGTATCACGATACGTGATGAGAACCCGCTACAAAGAGTGAATATCGCCCACCTTGGAATTGGCGAGTTTCATCATGGATTTCCTACTTCTTTGATGATGGAAACTTTAGAAAAATCAGCGATTGCTGGTGAGGTTGCAAAGGATTTTTAGGGATTTAAAATCTATGCTCTTTGAACTAACCCAATATTTTCAAAATCCGTGAAACCTCGTTGGAGATAGCAAGTCGAGCGGGACCAATATATTTGCGGGGATCCACCAACGCCACATCATGTGTAAGTGTCGTACGCAGCTTTTGAGTGAAAATAGTATTGAGGTGGGTTGCAATATTAATTTTACTCATACCCGCTTTGACCGCTCGTCCTAAATCAGCATCACTGACCCCCGATGAGCCATGCAACACAAGAGGCACTTCAACAGTGCGAGCAATTTCTATGATCAGATTGAAATCGAGGGTTGCATCACGAGTGGTCATGGCGTGTGAGGAGCCCACGGCAACTGCGAGTAAATGCGCCCCGGTCGCCTCTGCAAACTCCTGTGCCTCGAGGGGGTTGGTTCGAACGCCAGGTGCGTGGACACCATCTTTTCCACCAACCTCACCAATTTCTACCTCTAAGGTGGCACCGTAACTCTTACACAATGTGGCCATGCGCATACTCGCTGCCACATTCTCGCTGTAGGGAAGTTCCGAACCATCAAACATCACAGAGTCATAACCAAGATCAAGTGCCTGTCTTACAAGCTCCTCACTCGTAGCGTGATCTAAGTGTACTGACACTGGAATTGAAGAAGACTCTGCTATCGCAATTGTTGCTAACGAGATAGGTTTTAAGGCGTTGTGATACTGAATGCAATTCTCACTCACCTGTAGAATCACTGGTAATTGTGCGCTCTGCGCCCCATCTACAATCGCTTCAGCATGTTCTAGCAAGATGACGTTGAAGGCACCAACTGCTTTAGAACGTAACTTCGCATCAGTTACCAAATTTCCAGCTTGGGTTCGGGACATCACACTCCTCTCAACTACTTGCAGAATTTAAAGTTATTGACTCTGTGCTTATTCATATTCTAAACTATGGCCCATGGACGCTTCATCTTATGTCGACCTGGAAATCGCCTCACAACCTCATATCTGGAGATTAGTCTCAGAGTTTGCACCGAGCGTATCTCACAAACTTCCAGAGAAAGGCGAACGTGTTGCCGTGGTCGGGTGTGGAAGCTCTTGGTTCATGTCAATGACATATGCAGCGCTACGGGAAGCGGCAGGGCATGGCGTAACCGATGCCTATCCTGGCTCAGAATTTAATCATAATCGTGAGTATGACCGGCTTGTGATAATCACCCGATCAGGAACTACGACGGAGATCATTCAACTGCTTCAAAAAGTGAAAATTCCCTCTGTTGTAATCACAGCGATTTTTGACTCTCCTGCCGAGGAGTGTGCGACTCAAACAATCACAATGGATTTTGCTGACGAACAATCTCTTCTCCAGACTCGTTGGGCCACTGCAGCCCTTGGGCTTTTACGCACTCACTTGGGCTTTGACTTGAATACAATCATCGAAGATGCGCAGGCTGCGCTATCAAGTGATATCTCTGAACTCATTGAGGCAAATCAGATCACTTTCTTGGGTAGAGGTTGGACTATCGGCCTAGCCCAAGAGGCCGCGTTGAAAACTCGGGAGTCATCGCAGTTTTGGGCCGAGGCCTATCCAGCCCTTGATTATCGCCACGGCCCGCTCTCAATATCCCAGCCTGGCCGAGCCGTATGGGCCTTTGGGCAGATTCCCGCCGATCTTGCCCGCGATATCAAAGCAACAGGCGCGATCTTTGAATCGAGCTCTCTCGATCCAATGGCACATTTGATTCGTGCTCAAAGAGTCGCCGTGGCAATCGCCAAGAAGCGTGGCCTCAATCCTGACAGCCCGCGCGGCCTTGCTCGATCCATCATCCTCGATAAGTGACACGAGACAAACTATGGAATATGTCGTTGCCATTGACGTTGGTGGGACAGATATCAAAAGTGCTCTTATCGATAGAAATCTCACGACTATCTCGCAGAAGGTTATCCCAACACCACTTTCTGGGAACACACAGGAGAGAATTTTAGACTCTCTAACGGAGCTTGTCGCAGAGTATTCAAAAATTCAAAAGGTCTCCTCAGTTGGAGTATCTTTTCCTGGAATATTTGATGACAAAAATGGAGTGTGCATCTGGTCTGAAAACTTGATTCTTGAGAATTTTCATATCAAAGACTTACTTGAGAATAGAGTTCAAGCTCCAATTATTGTGAAACATGATGTCCGGACTGCTGCGATTGCAGAGTTACGAAATGGTGCAGCGAAAAATACTGATAATGCGATATACATGTCGTTAGGAACAGGGATTGCGGCTGCCATTATTATGAATGGAGAGATTTGTGCCTCCAATGGCTATGCAGGTGAGATAGGTCATGTGAATGTCAATGGAAAATTTGCCTGTGTCTGTGGAAAATTTGGTTGTCTTGAGGCTGCATCTTCAACATTGGCGATCAGTAAGGCGTACGCATCATTGAGTAGAACCGAGGGAGTAAGCACGGAAAAGATACATTCACTGGTTCTTCAAGGTGATCCAATCGCTATGGGTGTCTGGCGTGATGCCATGTCAGCGATAGGCCGAGCTTGTGAAATTCTTGTGACGCTTCTTGCTCCAGAGGTAATTGTTCTTGGGGGTGGACTTTCCAATGCAAAGGCAACCCTGCTAGAGCCTGTTTCACAGTACCTTGCGGACTCTCTCTCATTTCAACACAGACCTCGAGTTGAGTTAGCCCATTTCGGTTCAAAGGCTGGCGTAATCGGCAGCGCAATAATCGCCTTTGAACTACTCCCAGCCATAGAGCAATAAATATCGACCAAACTCTTCGATACCTGCACATCTTGCGCTGCAAAACCCACCTCTTGTTATTTGGCCCAACCAAGGCCACCATTAATAGGCATCCCCCTTTTGGCCGAAGGAGACCGCTATGAAGATCGCCGCTTTGATCTCAGGTAAGCGTGTTGAAACCATCTCGGAAAGTGCCACGCTCCATGACTTGGTCAATGCATTAAATGTCCACCATGTCGGGGCATTGGTCGTCTCCCCTGATGGGAAAAAAGTTGATGGCATCGTTTCAGAGCGTGATGTGGTGCGTGCGATGCCAGGTAAATTAGATGAGATAGCCGGTATGCGGGTTCGAGATTTGATGACATCAGAGGTAATCACTTGCTCCCCTAATTCAACGGTGGCTGAACTCATGACAGTCATGACCGAGCGACGGATTCGCCATATTCCAGTAGTGGATGAGACAGGAAATCTCATCTCTATTGTCTCAATCGGAGATGTGGTGAAGGCTTACATCAGTGATTTACAGAGTGAGCAAAAAGCTTTGAATGATTATCTGAACTCGTAGGCTAATTTTTACTTTCTAAAGATTTTACTGAGTAAGCCTGGCTTGGCGGATTTGCTCTGATGTCCTGCACAACGATCGATAAGAGCAACGCCCTCCAATGCCTCTTCGATGTGCTGACCACAGCCAGACCAGGTCATTTTTTTACAGAGACCACATAGAACTGGTGAACACATAGGAAGAGCCTATAGGCCCGTGATGCGGACTGCAGCCAATGAGACACCCCCAACGATTACCCATGCACACAATCCCATCGCCATAGGTCGTGCGCCAATCGCCCTGATCGAGCTCCAGCGAACAGTTGAACCCAAAGCAACAAGGCCAGCACCAAGTAAAAGTTTGCTCGTTAGAACTATTGCATCATGCACACTGGTGGGGATCTCAAAGATATTATTGAGTGTTGCAAGTGCGATAAAGCCAAGGACAAAAAATGGGATGAGTGGGATCTTCTCTGATGATTGAGCGCCCTCTCCCTGTGCGACTAAATAACGGCGGTGGCGAATCGAAAGAATGAGAACTATCGGAGCTAGTAAGCACACGCGGGCTAACTTAATTACGATCGCTGACTTGACGGCCTCATCACTCCAAACCGAGGCGGTTGCAATCACTTGGCCAACATCATGTACGGCGGCGCCGGCCCAAGCACCAAAGCTCTGATCACTCAATCCCAATGTATGACCCAAGAGAGGGAGAACAAATATTGAGAGGGTTCCACACAATGAAATCAGGGCGATTGCATATGAGGTCTCTTCTTGCGTTGCACGAGTCTGCGGGCGAATTGCTGCGACTGCCGTAGCACCGCACACTCCAAATCCAACTCCGATAAGAAGTCCCAAATCACCACTCATTTTGAATGCCTTGGCAAGCCCAAGAATCCCAAAGATAGTAAAGGTGACTATGACCAATACTGTGAGGACTCCTTTGATACCTATTGCTTTGAGAGAGATAACGCTCACCTGTGCACCGAGTAGAGCGACACCGATACGCAGAAGCTTCTTACCAGCAAAAGTTGTTCCACTGCTTGCAAAAGAGGGCCATCTCATAAAGTTCGCGATCAAAAAACCAAAGGCTACACATAATGCCAAGGGGCTGATCGCAGGTTGAAAACTATTTATTGCAAAGGCAAGGGCCACTACTGTGGCGATGAGGCCGACTCCTGGCAGGGTTTTAATCACGCGATGCCTAACTTTGCAGACCAAGATTTAAGTTGTTCTAGGGTTTGATCGGTAATCGTGATCTCATCGGCGCTATTCAAAGACTCTGGATTTACTCGGTTGGATCCAGGAAGGCGACCACCAGTTAGCTTCACATGCTCTTCAAACTCTTGCGTGCGTGTGTTTTTGCCATCTACAGATAGCTTGGCGGCATCGATCGCAATAATAAAGTGAGAGATCTGTTGAGGTAGTCCATCTTGAGCTGCAGCAAACATGTCAGGTATGTTTTTTGCCAACGTTGGACCGATGAGCATGCCTGTGAGTGATTCGACAAGCACCGCGAGTGCATATCCCTTGGCTCCGCCCAGTGGTGCCAGCATTCCAGCCAGAGCTTCCTTAGCATCTGTTGTAGGTCCACCATCTTTTGTAAATGCCCAGCCAGGCTCTAACTCTGCACCGGCTTGAGCCTTTGCTTGAATCTTTCCACGGGCAACGGCGCTCGTTGCAAGATCGACAACGGTTGGAGGATTCGTTGGGATACCCGCTGCTATCGGAGAGGTAGAGAGCAATACTTTGTTTCCACCCCACGGTGGCATAACGGCAGGACCGGTACTAAATGCAACTCCAACTAGGC
>Ga0209443_1000372_pt1 | contig 30599 bp, 23 predicted proteins | sample LauGreBMM110DCMD_2_FD_187571 | JGI IMG/M metagenome (GOLD analysis project Ga0209443, IMG submission 187571) | Freshwater lake microbial communities from Lake Michigan, USA - Su13.BD.MM110.DCMD (SPAdes) (version 2) | ecosystem: Environmental > Aquatic > Freshwater > Lake | place: Lake Michigan... | reverse complement strand
CATACAGGGCGTCTTTGATTTTCTGAGACTTGTTGCTATCGAGGAGTTTTTCCATTTCTTCCTCAATTTTCTCACCTATGGATTCAACTTCTCTTTCAAAATTGGTAATTTCTTTTTCTATTTCATCTGCCAACTCGGGGGTTATGTCACCCTGTTTGTATGAGGATGTTTTTACTCCCCTAGACGAACTTCTAGATGCTGCTTCATCTATCAATTTTAGTTGTTTTTGAAATTTCTCACCGCTGGATTTTCCAGAACTAAGACTGGAAACGCTTTCTATTCCTAGATATCTATCCTTGTTGGAACGAAAATTCTCTATTTCTAAATTGAATTTTTCGTTATCTTTTTGAATTTTTTGCAACCTATTATCAGCATTGAACAATTCAGTCGACCATTCTTTGTCTACTGCGTTTTTGATTAGGGCGGCCATTGATTTTGCCGTAGCCTCCGCATCCGCATCGGCGGTGTGATGCTTGTCGCCAAGCTCAACCCCAAGATATTCGGTTATGTCTTTGAGCGAATTGGATGGAACGAATTTGTCTTTCTTCTTGTCGAATCGTTTCGGCCCGTCTGGACTCTCTTCCGACCAGCGCGGTAGAGAAAGGGCTGCCACATCCTTTAGGTCTATCCACCCATCTGGACGCCAATCTATATTTGAAGCGGTTAGGTTGTCTTCTAGAACGTCTTTGTCGAACGCGGCGTTTTGGACACCAAGAATTGCATTGGGGCCGATGAACTCAGAAAGTTTTTTGTGGGCTTCCGCGATTGACATCTGTCTTTCAATGAAATCGTTAGTAATCTTTTTACCGTCATAATCAACAAGGGTGTCTTGCGACCATTTCTCCCATTTTTCTGTCGGGATACCCGGATTGACATATGTTTCAAATCGCGCAACGACTTTACCGTTTTTCATCTTCACGGCGCCAATCTGTGTTGGGAAACCATTCCCACTTGGCTCATTAAACTCATCGAACACTAAACCAGTTGTCTCGTAGTCGATGTATGTAATTTCTGTATTTTCATATATTTCTTTGAATTCCTGCCAAGTGCGTGCTCGACCAAACACTTCGTTTGCTCTGCCGATAAACGGACCGTATGTTGGTTTCCTTGGGAATGCTGGCTTTTCGCCACTACCAGAAGACAAAGAAGAGCTGCTGGAAACTGGTCCAACTCTCCTTCTCATTCTGTTTTTCATGCTATTTATGCGGCTTGGCTTTTCTACTCCGCGTTTGAAATAGATTGTGACGCCTTGACCGTCGTTGGCATCCTTGAATATTTGGTCAGCGGCCGAGAAGTTAATAAGCTCTTCCGGTGTGGCGGATGACTTGAACTCTCCATTTTGGTTCTTATATAGAGATGAAATTCTTTTTCTTTCCTCTTCGGAGAACAATCCGGGATAGTTGGTTATCGCGTCATCTATGACTTTTATGAATTTTTGCTTAGATGGCTCGCCCATCCAGGTAAAACCGTTTCTTGCCCAATGCGTTGCCCCATCTTGGTCCGAGGTAGAAGACGCCGCCAAGGTGATTATTGAGTCGGCACCCATTTCGGAGTACATTGACTCATTTCTGCCATTTACAGCACTGGCAATTCCGTATTTTCTTGCCCCATTTCCGATGAATATGGATTCATGCCCAATATATATTGTGTTTCCATCTGAGGTTATTTGTCTGTATGCATTACCTAGTTCAACTTTCTCACGAGATTCGATGTCTATGAGCTGTTCCGGGATTCCGGACCGAATCAGTCTCGCTACTGCCTCGTCATCAGCTGGCGATATAGACATCCTTATGGATACTGACGTTACAGGTTTGCTTCCATCAAGGATTATTTTTCCCATTTCATCTCTTTGTTCTTTTATGTCATTCTCGGATAGATTGTCCACAGAAAAATCTTTCACGACGGGTGTAATTTTTATCTTTCTGCCGAGATTAATTTTTTCCCCTGAACGAGACTCTACAATTATGTCGTTTTCCAGTTCGATTTCATTTGTGAACAACGTAACTATATTCTTTTTGATTTCCTCTTTGAGGTTTGCTCTGTCTGCTGATTCCGTAAGCTCGACTTCATCGTCTCCGAATGCATCTTGCCCGGTTACTGTCCATTCGTCAGCAACACGCAACTCGCTGAGTTTCAATAAGTCTTTTATGTTGTTTGATGCATTAATTTGTTCATCCGATGGGCGAGGCTGACTCTTCACAATCTCTTCATACTTTGCCCCAGAGGAAAGAGATGAGCCACCGGCATCATAAACACTATTTCCTCTTCTTGATGGTCTGTTCTTTTTGGTTCCACGCTTGGTTTGGGAAATGTCTGCACCGTCCACCCCGTAAGGTCCGTGATGTCCAACTCTCAACTGCTCGTCGCTCAAATCAGTGAAAGAATACTTCTGAACGAGCGGTTCCTCTATCTGCCCAAAAGCATAATAAACCTCTTTTGGCATACGTAACTCCCTGCCGTTTGAGTGGTCATGGACGATGACGTATTCCGAAAGCATCGGGCCGAGTTGTCTTTTCGCGCCCTCTCGCATTGCCTCAGGGAATCTATCCAGCATTTCTGCTACTTCTTTATCGGTCCTTTTTACGGTTTCCTCAACCCATGCGTGATGAAATCTTTTGCCCTCAGCGTCTCCACCTGTACCTAGTGGGATGCCATGAACAACCCTGAAATCATTAACGCGTTCGGGGTTTTTCAGCACAAGAGATGAGAGAAGATTGCTAGCGGCTGGAAAGCAATCCCCATCTCCATTGCCAGCCACATCGTCGTACCGCATGTCTCCTGGTGTCATGTTTGATTTTTTTGGAATCTTTGGTAATGGTTTTTTCCCACTAGAAAGACCAGTTCCAGTAGCAAAAAGCTCTCCAAGTTCACTTCTTTTCGAAGAATGGTAAACCTTCTCGGAACCTATATTGTAGGTACTTGCGAAAGCGAGCATTGCCCTTCCATGTCCACGACGTTGGAAGTCTTCGGGTACGAGTATTTCCGAGATTGTCAATTTGTCCGGATTTCCCAAAAGTCCATCACCATCGGTTCTTGCGTGAAGAATGCCAACCTGCCTGTTATTCCTTGTCATAACAACAGTGACATTATGCCTTTTCATGGCTTGGCCATATCGTGTATCTTCTTCAGCGTCTACCGTGACACGGATAACTTCACCGTTCTTGTCTTTTATTTCAAGCTCAACTTCTCTTTTTCTTATTAATTTTGATTTTTTAGATACATACAGTCTGTCTTTTTTTACTGTCGGACTAAGTGAATCCATCTCCAATTTTACGCGCCCTGATTTTATCTTCGCAACAACTGCGTCAATATTTTCTCGTGGAGATTCGCGATACGTATTGACTGGATGAAGGTCTCTATGTATTATTTCCCAAAGCGAGTCGTTGATGCTTCTGTGCATAGGTTTTGTTTTGACACCGGCGTCGATTGCTACTTTGTCAACATCGGATTTTTTAAATTCTTGACGCACGTCGTTAAATACCACATTTGGCAAATCTTCCAATTGGGAATCCAGGTTTTCTGCAATCCTGCGTAATTCTGGAACCCCGTAGTAGTCAACTATTTCTTCTTCTGAACCCTTATTGAACCAACCACCATTTGCTCGAAGTCTTTCTTCGTATCCATCATAAATAACCTGCTCTTTACCAATACCAAAGATTGGATACCATCTTCCGGAGGGGACATTTTTCTTTCCACCACTACCACTGCTTCTGTAGAATGGGACCCTTACCCCATTTACATCAACAAGAACAACCGCTCTTCCAGATACCGAGAATATTGGGCTCTGTCTTGTTTTCCCTGTTTTTTTGTTTACAAAACCAATTTCCGTGATTTGTAAACCCATATCCCGTAGGGTTTTTTCTGCACCACGTATGGCCGAACGTTGTTCTGGGGTTATTTTTTTACCGCTGGACAGACCCTGAACCGGAAGGTCTATTTCCGATATCTCAACAGAACGGACAACATCCGTGGGGAGCCTCGTACCACCCGTATTCCAGGTCGGAAACGTTGGTACCTGCTGTGGTTCCGTAACCATAATGGAAGTCCTGTTCCGTATTTGTCTTTCTGGGTTCAGGCGCTCCCTTTTTGCTTGAGCGGCGACAACGAGTAGCGAACCTATAACAAAATTATTTGAGTCATGGTCTATTTCTGGAGATGCAACTATTTCTTCTTCGGGCACGAAGAGGTTCTGCATTCCGACCGTAAATGTTTCCTTTGATGGAGTGCCCTGTTTTTCCGAGTAAACACGACCCTGATAAGTCCTAAGGAATTGGTCATCAAAAACTTGCATATCTGGCAAGGAGCGCTTTTTCCTCGGAGTCCTTCCTGTGCCAACCGGGTTTCCATAATCGCCTTCCCAGTTTGTGTCGGTTAATTTGTTGAGGGTTGGTCTGGTTGCGCCCCTGTTTATTCTTTTGCTTAAGCTTTCCTCTCTTTTCCCCTTCCTGCCGCCGGCCATTCTTCTTTGGAAGAATAGATTTTCCAGCAAACTGGCTAATGGGTTTGCGAAAGTTACCACATGGGTTAATTCGTGGAGATTGCTTCCGGCACTGTCATCCACATTCACTTTGACCGAATCATTTCCGCGAACAATCAGTGACCCATCGGGAATGGTGATAGACGAATACCCAGCGGCAATTAACTGACCATCTGGCTGTAGGTACCCAAGTAATTCGTTGTTCTCGGCGAAATGAGCCTCACCCCCACCTGAGGCTTTCTTGATTGCGTAGATGCCCTTCTTTTTTGTTTTGTATCGTCCACCAGTATTTTTCTTGTATGGATAATCCCCTTCTCCAAATTTTAAATTTATTTGTCTAATAATCTCGGACGGCAAAAATCTTTTTGCTATTTCGTTGAGTTTTTCCGCCCCCATTCCGCCGGTTGCGGTCATTAGGTCTGGTTTTTTAGAATCATCATCTTCCAGTAATTCATTAATGACATCCAGAAGCACATCCCTGTACGCCATTCTGTAGGGAACAAGTACCTTTCGACGTTTCTCCCGCAAATCCGACTTTTCATAAACACGCGCCACCACCTCTTCTGCGGTCCGCATCTCTGGCGCCCCAGCGGCACGCGTCATGAGACTTAATAATTTGGCTCTTCTTCTGCCATATTCTGCTGCATACATTTTTTGATTCAACTCGTCCGGTATCGCCGAAGGTACGGCTAGGCCGCCCAAACGTCGTCCATCGAATTTGCCCATGAGCATTTCTCTCTCTTGAGGAGAAACCGCTACCGAAGTTATTTGGTTAATTATTTCCGATATATGGATTGAGTCTCCCGAGTCTTCGGGTATGTCTCTCCATGGGGTTGACCGCCTGGATGAGGGGTCGCTCTTTGGTTTATTAATTATGTACATCATCCCTGCATTTTTGGGTTGGTTTGTCGGGATAACGTCGTGAATGACAATTGCTGCCGCCTCACCCATCAATAACTCACCATTCATTGTGGATTTTGGAACAAAAACCCTACGTCCGTTTTGTCTATCGCCGTCGTCAGTAGCCTCCACCAAGAATCCAAGCTTAATTAATTCATCAATATTTCTTAAAGTTTTGTTTACTATTTCTTCTCTTTGAATGTGCGCATTTTTCATCAAGGTAATTTCCTCAACGACTTCTGGTGTCATCATTCTTGCTTGCCCAGAGCCGGCAAGATTCGCTGTGTCTACATTTAGGAAATTCCAGTATCTGCTACCTACTAGAGTCTGGTCCCTACCGTCGGATTTCGTTATTATATTTAGGGCTTCTTCCACTAACTGGTCTGCTGTTTGTCTAAGTTTTGTTTCGATTTCGTCGACCAATTCCAGAGCATCTAATTCTTCCTTTAATTTTGCCCTGGCTGCATCCACGTCACTTGGCCTTACGATTCCCTCCGGAAGAATTTTTTCAAGTCTCGCCAATACTTCCTGGTGGACTGATTCGCCTATCTCTCTTGCTCTCTCCTCTATTTCGTGCATTCTCGGGGAATGCATTATTACGTTAATTTTCTCACCCGTCGGTTGACCGTTTAAGTCAAGGGCATCCATGGATACTCGGCGGACTTCCATTACGTCCATGCTGAACCATTCATCAGGTGTTATCGGCTCATCCGGAACACCGGAATCTTTCGTTTGCCTAAACACCCGTGTGTTCGCCCGCTCTCTGGCGCGAACATCAAGAGGTCCTTCCGTATCATCGGGAATATCAAAATATGTTGCCGTTAAATCAAGTAAATCTTCCACCGACTTTTGGACACTCTCAAATTCTATTTTTTCCTCAGCTCCAGAGGAGAGGGAGTTTCTGCGGTTTTCTCCAGGAATAGTTTTTTCAAGGCGAATTCCCTTTGGGTTACTTCTTCTTTCTCGTCTTCCACTTCCGAGTGAAGTCTGCTTGTCTATCTCCTTGGACCAAGGTCCAGTTCCATCCTTGCCTCCGAGAAGAGTCTCTACATCTTTTCTTAATTTATTATTAATGGCGAAATTTTTCAAATCTTGATTTGGATGCATATAAGCAACCATCCCCTCGGCCATCGCCTCCCTCATATTGGCGTGTCCGTACGAGGTTACGGTTCTTGGGACATTTGGTGAGTCATCAAACGAGACTCTGTCTTCGTGTAGTTTGAGAAAGTCTTTTGATGTGTCGGAGTATTCAGCCGCTACCTTTAGAGCGGCAACATATCTTTCGTTAGTGTTGTTCCCGAAGTATTTACGTTCGCTTTTTACGCCCATTCTTTCGGAGTCCCTTAGCGCCATCTGATGCAGCCAGTGCGCCCACTCATGGACAACCGTCCCAGCTAGTGACCTGTTCATTACTGCATCATCGCGAGATGGAACGTGCAATGGATTCATGTTCATTGGAACAGGACCATCTATGTCGTGTGTTTTGCGGTCAACAACGTAATTCGGGAAAAATGAAACCATATTTAGGTCTAGCGATGCCATTGCTTTTGGAAATATTTGCTTGTCTTTATCAACAGAAGAATTTGCGAATTTTGCAATCAGAGCTTTGTATTGCGGGCGAGCCACGTATTCGTCACGACCCTTTGGGGTGACAACACCGAATACTGGAGACCCATAATTCCTAACCGCCCAAGAAAACAACGGTGAATCTTCTAGTGCTGCCTCTACTGCTTTACGTGTTGCCGCTCTGGACTCTGGGGAGTAGTCAAATTTGTTATATTCATTTGCTTCGATTGCATTATCGAACCATTTTCTAAATTTAACTTCTTCTTCAGAGCCTTTTATCAACGAGCCTGCACCGTAGTTGTCGAGCCACATCTTGTATTGTGTTTCAATTGAGTCTGGGACAAGAAGGCTTGATATTTGTTCGTTTGTGAGACCTTTTAGCCAATCTGGTCCTTGTCTAATTGATATTTTTCCCCCGAGAACGCTCTCATCGCCGTACTTATAGTTTTTTAATTTATGAGCACGTGATTTATCTATTTTTTCTTCGGGTTTATTGATTTTTATTATTGGTCTTGATTTGTCTATGCGTGTACGGACCACTTCTTCTGGTTTTCCGGAAGATAAACCCACCCATCTTGGGCGTCTCGTCCCTTCATCGACCCATCCATCTCTGTCAACATCGATGTTGGTGCCGGTTGGTTTCTTGCTTCCACGAATGCCACCTGTAGGCAGGTCAATATCAGTACCCCTTATACTGCGTTTCCGCTTTCCAATACGGGGTCTATCTATCGCTCGGCTTGATAGCGCCCTGCCAAGACGGGAACCAAGGCCCTTGGTTTGAAATTGTCGCCTCTTATTGCGCGCAGACTCGCTGAATGGTATTTCCTCGGGCTGTGGCATTAAACCATTGTAGATGCCTATCGGCGCCTAGAAAGTTACACCTTTTTAAATCTGTACCCGCATTTGGTGCACACATGAGCCCATGGGTAAAATCTCTGTTCCGCTATCGGATGTTGACAGTCAAGAGATTCGTCGGATGCTCTGTTAAGGGTTTCCCTAATCCAGGAAGAAAGTGTTTGCCCTGATTTTTCGGCTGCCAATTTCCATCTATCTCTCGACCCGCTCATTGTTCTAATGAGGACCTGGCAGTCAGAAGGTCCGTCGTCGTTCTTGTCAGCAATTGGCTTAACCGACATGTTTGTCATGTTACTCGCAACCCTCTCTACTGCGGCAGCAATATTCGAATTGTCGATTAAGGTTTCGGGTTCCGGAGGTTGTACGTTAGAAATAACTTGCCCCACTTTCTTTTTTCTACTAGTCATTGTTGAATCCATCGTCTTCTCCTTCGGGGGCTATTAATTCAGCGTCAACTATGTCGTGGTCTTTGTCTCCCAGCATTTGTGCAACCATGTCCGCCGGCAACACGCCAGACATTCCCATTAATTGCAAAAGTTGCCTAGCCTCGCCCTCTGGGTCAAATCTGTCCGCAGATAGTTCTGCTAATTTCCCACCAGAAAGGGTTGCTTTCAAAGTCTCGGTTGCTGCTCCACGTACGTCCATTTGTACATTTATGTTTGCTTGGTCCATTCCTAGCAGTTTGGTTCGTCTATCCATTATCCCGAGTACCTGCTGGATTGCTTTTAGGTCGGGTTCTATTTGCATTTCCGTTCCGTCATCCATAACCTGTCGTCTATGTTGGGTCATGGGCCAGATTGCCTGCTGGAGATTGTCGAGCCTTTCGAGCTCCATGCGAAGAACCTCTGGATATGCAAGCAGGGTTTCGCTATTCATTTTTTGAAGTTGTCTTTGAATCGCCTTGGATACAACGTTCGTGGTTATGCCAAATCTTCTTGCGATTTCCGCGGTTGACGTGCCCGCCTGTCGAAGCTTGAATATGCGCAAGTCTCTCTCGCTTAAGAACTCACGCGTAGAAACGCTTTTACTCTTTTCTTCGCTCATGTACTAATCTTATTGTATTCCAGCACCTCGAAGGGGAAGCGTTTTCCTCTTGTTATCTTCAGGGGCCATGGTCGTTCGTCTCGGGCCCCTCTAAAATGTCTCACATCATAGACAAATGGCGTAACTGCTGTTGGGTCTGGTTGTAATGATATTCCAAACTCCGGCCATCTTGACCAAACTGCGGAACCAAATGGTCGCAAATCGCGGGTTGACATTGTCGTACCGAGTGGTGCGTGATGCTCGAGCCATAAGGCGCACCCATAAACGACCCTGAGGGTATCTAGGTACTTTGCTATCTCGACTGCTATTGCTTCGGATGTTCGTCCACCAGGGTCCACAAAAGACTTATATAGAGGTCCGAGAACCAATATGTCCGGCTTTATCTTTTCGATTGCCTCCTCCAATACCAGTCGGTCCTGTGCTTTTAATAAATCCATGCCTGCTGGCTTGGTCAGGATGTGCCCCTGAATTGACTTCACTCCGGATTTAGCCATTGCGTTATTCACTATAGATGTGGACATTCTTCTAATAATTCTCTCAGGGTTTTCAAGGTCCACCGTCAGGGTTACGACTGGCCTTATTGGTTGAAAGGTGAATGGGTGTAACCCAGCTGCGGAACAAAGCGCAATTTGACGTGCAAGCATTGTCTTTCCCACGCCTTCGGCTGCCACAACTATTACACGCTCTCCCTTTTCTAGTAAACCAGGTATGACCCAATCATAATTATCGTTGCTTGATTCCGCTATAAAATCATTCCACTGTATAAGTCTTCCTGGGTCTACTGGATTTGCAACTATGGCAGCAGATAAAACCAGGGACAGTTTCGACAACTTCTGCTGAGCACTCAGGTCATCTCTGGTGATTATCTCTGAAGCCCTAGCGATTGCCAGCTCTTTTAATCCAACCTCTGGTTCATGTTCAGACACCTGTTCATTTGGTGCTTCCCTATCTTCGACCTGTTCGCTTTCGCCAACGTCCTCGAACGGTAAAAGCTGTTCGATTTTTCCACCAGAAGACAAATGGTCCGTGATGTCTTTTTTCTCTGGACAAATCCAAGCCTGCACAGAACAGGACGCATTGGTTAATTCATTCAAAACCTTTAAGGCGTGATTTTTTCCAGGGCCATCGTTGTCAGCGACAATTTCAACAACAGCACCAGCGAGTGCGGCTGTATGTATATCCAGCCATTTTCCCGCTCCACCGGGCATCGTTGTGGCGCATATGCCTAAATCAATTAGTGTGTCGGCGTCTTTCTCACCCTCGACCACCCAAATCGGTTCACCTTCTTGCTTTGCTCGCAGTACGGCCGGAAGATTGTAGAGGACTTTAGGTGTATCTCCAAGGGAGTAAGTCCATCCATTATTGCCATCTGGTTTTCTCTGACGAAAAGTTTTAATTCCATCTTGATTTACGTAACGAACTTTTTGAAATAAAAGGTGGCCGTGTTCATCGGTGAAGTCATAAACCGCCACTTTTGTCAATACGTCTTTTTTCTTGTATGACTCTTCTCTCGGTGGCATTAGTTCTGCAACGGTCATGCCAACAGATGCGCAAATTTTATTTACATCACACCCGTTGCCTCTATGGCAGTTAACCAGCACCCTCCCATCATCACCTTCGGCTACAGAAAGGGAGGGATTCATATCGTCACTTCTGCACGGACATCTAGCCATCCACCCAGAACCAGTTTGCTTAACGCCAGTTAGGCGACTAAGAAATGTGATTGCCACTTGTCCTGGATTACTCATTCCGACATGAACTCCCCTGGCAACATGGACACCTTAGGTAATGAGCGTCCGTCTGCCGAGCGTGAGCCCACTCCAGGTATGTATATTTTGCCCTCACGCACAAGAGTCACTCCACGTTTTTTTCTCAATTCGGCTCGCTGTAGTTCGTTCAACCCACCCCATATCCCCCATGGTTCATTCTCTAATGAGTAGTCAAGGCATTCACGCTTAACTGAGCAATCTTTGCAAATAGCGATTGCTTTGTCTATCGATTGACGAAGATTTTTTTTCCCTTCGCGATTCAATCCGAATTCAATAACTGGGAACCACATGGTTGTGTCTTCCCCAGCACAATTTCCTCCCGATGGTGCTAGCGTTACCATTACCCCCCCAGATATGAGTTGTTAAGTTTCGCAAATCCTATCCACATCGGAGGAAGAAAGGAATACCAGAGCGTATTGAATCTGAAAAATTCCGTTAACATCATTTACGGCTACGTCTATAGACTCAAGAGGGACGCCAAACTTTGCCGACAACGATGCCCGTGTTTTACTAATGGATATTTCATTGGAGATATATCTCTCATCGGAATCGCGATACTTTATTGCTGCTCCAGCTGAGAGGGCTTTGATTTCTTTGTTTTTTTCTTCTGCTCGCGAGCACCACGCACATGCAAGGTGGCTTGTTGACGCGGCGCGTGCACGTATCTCGGTGTGTCCACACTCAAGGACGTGTTTGTATTTAACTTTACCCCAGGCGCCTTCTCGGCTTATTTCGACTACTTGTCGTCTAGGCGCACGCCGTCGTTCGGTTGTCACCAGTTACTCCGCTGTGTAGCGGGAAACTACTTCTGGAGTTTACTAAAGAACTTCTTCAGCCAATTTTTTCCAGCACGAACGTCGATTGTGTCCGGAATCTGTGCGATAACTTTTTCCGAATTTTCGGCAAGTACGTCTGTCACGAATTTCTGCGAATCGACAAATGTCTTAGGCTTTGGAGCAGCCTTCTTTGGGGCTGCCTTTTTTGCCGTCTTCTTCTTCGCTGGTGTCTTCTTTGCTGGTGTCTTTTTTGCTGTCATGCCAACAACTCTAGTACCCCGAATTGCCTCGTAGGGGAACCTACCTTTATTTCGGTAAATTCGTACTAATCTGACCCAGTGGATGGAAACTACGACGACGAATTCAGTAAAATAGCCCTCTGCGTGACGGCTGCCCAACTAGCAAAGTCAACAGCGGTCAAGGATGAGGGTATTGGTGAAGACCTCACCATGAACTTCTTTGGGTGGGTAGGCGGAGAACTGGCCATAGTATGCCAAATGCGAAGCGAACTGATGAAATGGCCAATAGAGGCCAGATTAGAGAAATGCGCTCAATTATGCTCGGTTTTAAGGAGGTATTGGTGGACTACCTCGATATCCATGGTTGCCGAGGGCTATTACTCGTCAAATCAGAAAAAAACCAAAAATAAGGAGTTATCCACAGTATTTTTGGACCCAAATGGAGTTGTCGGTGAGTGCGTAACCGTAACCCACGTATCCAACGAAGAGCCTGCAAAATCTGGAGGAAAAATCGATTTAACAATGGTGGCAGTCCCCTATAAATACACACTTGGAAGAGGCGTCGAGTGGGGCGAAATGATTGTTTATCCACAGGGTCCAGATGAGCATTTGAGAAATCCAAAATTTCCAACAATGCTTAAAAGGGCACTTTCGGAAAAAATGGTAGACGACCTACCGCCAGAATCATACGACGAATTAAGAATTTTGATTAAGTCAAACGGATTTCATCTTCAAGAATTTTAATCAGATATAATTAGTAAATGAGCCGCCCATTCTATGAAAGTGAATCTTTCTCTGTTGGTGGTGGCGGAAGATTGTTTGATAATGTAACTACTACTGGAGCGAACAGGATGCCCTGCCCTGTCTGTGGCCACCCAACTGGTGATTGCGTTGGGGAAGCAACATCTCCCGGACGGATAACAGGGTACGGAGACAACGAATCCCTAAAAGAAAAATTAATGTTTACAGTTGAAGAAGATATTTATGACGAAACGCAGATAAATAGTTTCCTAAAGGGTAAAGTTCTGGTTTACAAAAAAGGAAAACAGATACCGTACCTAGAAGCAGAGAAAAGAAACTTAATAAAATAAATCACAACGATTTTAGACCCTTTCAGTATTCTCTATTGGGCTAAACTCGACACCTACTCAAATCACTAACACAATAGGAAAAATCATGACTTCTCTTGACCAATCATTCGTTGACTCATACTCCCAAAAACAGGCTCCGTGGGGATTCAATGGTATGGGAGAGATAGTTTTTCTTCGCACCTATAGCCGCAAGAAAAACGATGGGAATAATGAAACTTGGTCAGAAACCCTTCAACGTGTTGTTAATGGCGCAATGGAGATTGGGGTTGAATACACCAAGGAAGAAGCAGAGGCATTATTCGACCATTGCTTTAACCTCCGCTGTTCTTTCTCCGGCCGTTCGCTTTGGCAGCTTGGTACCCCGCTGGTCCAAAAACTAAATGCAGCATCGTTAAATAACTGCTACTTCACTAACATCGAAAAGATTGAAGACTTCGAATTGTTGTTTGAATACTTAATGCTCGGTGGAGGCGTTGGTTTCTCTGTGGAGCGTTCCAAGATTCACGACCTTCCAAAGGTCAAACCAGGTGTAACGATTACGCACGAACGCAGTAATGACGCAGACATCATTGTCCCTGACTCACGTCAAGGATGGAAGCGACTTCTTCATTCGGTGTTGAAGTCATATTTCGACACAGGCAAGTCTTTCTCTTACTCAACGATTCTTATTCGCGAATATGGTGCACCGTTAAAAACGTTCGGTGGTACCGCATCTGGTCCTGGAGCACTCATCGATGGAATTGCAGACATTTGCAAGGTGATGCAAAATCGTGAAGGCAAGAAGCTCCGTTCAATTGACGTTCTTGACATCTGTAATATCATTGGTCGCATCGTTGTTTCTGGTTCGTCTCGTCGTTCCGCACAGATTGCCATGGGTGACCCAGACGATGTTCTTTTCATTCGTGCCAAGAACTGGGCATCAGGAAGCATCCCCGCATGGAGAGCAAACTCAAATAACTCCATTTACGCCGACTACTACGAAGAAATCATGACCGAACTTTGGAAGGGTTATGACGGAACCGGCGAGCCTTATGGCTTACTGAACCGTCGTCTTGCTCGCAAGTTCGGGAGACTCGGTGAAGTCAAGGCCGACAATTCAATTGAAGGATTCAATCCATGCGCTGAAATTGGGCTTGGCGATGGAGAGTCATGCAACTTGGCTACGATTTTCTTGCCGAACGTTGAGTCATTGGAACAATTTAATGAAATCTCACGCTTGCTATATAAAACTCAAAAGCAAATCACAAGAATGGCTTACCCCTACGAGAAGACGACGAATATCGTCAGCAAGAACGCTCGGCTTGGTCAATCCGTTACTGGTGTTCTCCAGTGCTCGGAAGAGCAGGTCTCATGGCTATCACCAGCATACGAATACTTGCAGGAATTTGACAAGCAGTACTCTGCCGAACATGGGTGGCCGGAATCGATTCGCTTGACTACGGTTCAGCCTTCGGGAACACTTTCACTCCTTCCTGGAGTGACTCCTGGAATACACCCCGCATTCGCTCCTTTCTATGTCAGACGAGTCCGCTTTGGCTCCTCAGACCCCCTTGTGGACGCCTGTCGCAAGCGTGGATACAAAATTCAGTGGGACATAGGCATTGATGGCAGAGAGGACCACACGCGCTATGTGGTGGACTTCCCGTGCATGTCGCCAGAGGGCTCAATTCTTGCTTCGGCAATGACGGCAGTAGAGCAACTCGAGTGGGTCAAAAAGATGCAGACCGAGTGGGCAGACAATGCTGTCTCCGTGACCGTCTATTACCGCAAGGAGGAACTTGGAGAAATCCAGGAGTGGCTCTCAAAGAATTACGACAAGAGCGTAAAGTCGGTTTCTTTCCTACTCCACGTAGACCATAACTTCGTGCTTCCGCCGTACGAGGAAATCACCAAGGAGGAGTACGACAAGATGCTCGCCAAGGTTGATTTCTCAACCCCATTGCAGGAAGTTGCTTTCATGGGCGATTTGGACCTTGATAATTGCGCTACAGGAGCATGCCCGATAAAGTAAAGGACATGCGTCGGTAGCTCAATCGGATAGAGCAACAGACTTCTAATCTGTAGGTTGTAGGTTCAAGTCCTGCCCGACGCGCGCATTGGCGAGTAGCTCAGTTGGCAGAGCAGCGGACTGTTAATCCGCTTGTCGTAGGTTCGAGCCCTACCTCGCCAGCCACTTTACGTAATCTAATTGTCTCCGATTGGATACAGATAACATATTATCGTTTATCGCCCTAACCGATACTTTGCTCGCGTTTAGAATTGTTTACCCCTCGAATCTAGAAACAGCATCTTCTCGTATCGGGAACCTGCTGCTCCGTTTGGAGGCATTTGCAGCGTAGTAGTATCTCCGCATGGGTGTAAAGCTGTACAAAAACATAGGGATAGGCGAGATTGGGCCGACCCCCTCGATTCCCTTTGTCAGCGATGATAGTCTGTCGACAGCAAAACAATCACTAATAGCATTCGGTTCCTTACTCGGTAGGCCAGTTTCATACAAGCAGGAACAGGCCGGACAGTTAATACAACATGTTCTCCCGGTGTTCAAGACTGAGCATGGACAAATTTCCACATCATCAAAGTCGAACTTAGAACTTCACACCGAGACGGCATTCCATCCCTACAAGCCATCATATGTCCTACTTCTCTGTCTACGGGGAGATAGTGATGCAATTACCACGTATGCAAACAGCGAAGATATTGTGGCAAAGATAAGCAAAGAATCGCTTGAATTACTTCAACAGCCGATTTACCTGACCAGAATAGACGAGAGCTTTCGCTCAAATGGTGAGCAAGATTTTGAGATGAATGTATCAATACTCAGGAAGAGTTTGGATAACGGATTCGACATAACGTATGATAAGTATTTCATGCGAGGAACAACCGACGAAGCGCAGGAAGCTTTGGATGAATTTAATCGCGCCATAAACGAAAGCGTTCAAGAGATTGTCTTAGAACAGGGAGACCTGCTGGTTATAGACAACAATAGAACCGTTCATGGAAGAAAGCCATTTCAGGCACGATACGATGGGACCGATAGATGGGTAATGAGGTTGTTGGTCGTTAATTACTCAATACCCAGACAGCATCTAAGCGGAAGCACTATCACTACAAATTTTGGAAAGGGAAAACCAAATGAATGAAAATCGAACATACCCTGTTGCTATTGTTGAATCAAGATATTCCGGTGTGTACGAGGGTGGCAAATGGCATGCAATACCGGAATTCGACGATGTCATAAATTCCGAGCAGTACCAGGATTACATGTATGGCGACGACGGGTCTGCATTGGACTTCTTTGATTCAAGCATTGCTTCCACTATTGGTGTCGGTGATACTCCAGAATTAGCCTTAGCCGACATGCGATTAAAAACAAATAGCATCACAGCAGAAGATTAGGCCTATCTATTTCGCAGATAGTTATGTTTATTTAATCTTCAAAAGAGATTAGATGACATAATATACAAATGTTCATCTTCCTAATTGTTCTAACAGCCCTAATCATTTCATTACATAAATACGTTATGAATTCGGTAAATAAATACGATTCATACGGTACCTATATGGCCAGACAAGAATGGATTAATTTTGAGAGGGAACGACTCAGCCGCTAAGGCTCGATAAAGATACATTCGCCAGGGCATTCTTCTGCTGACTCAATAACGTCATCAAGCCTGTCGTCCGAAAAGGATGCTAAACCGGCTGCGCCTTCTGGGTTCCCCACAGCGGCCGCATAAATCTTGTCCCCTTCTCTTACATATGCAAGACCGTCCGGCATCATGTGAAAAACATCTGGGGCTATCTCTGCGCAAAGTCCATCTCCAGTGCATAGGTCTTGGTCAATCCAGACTCTCATTATTTTTCCTTTGTAATTGGTCCACCGGTCACCCATGCACGACAAGTTCTTTTTGATGCACATTTAAAATCAAACGCTTCGCAGTAACCGAGTTGTCCGGCACCGTCAATTGCTTCCCACTCGTCTTTTCTGTCACCGCCAGTTATGCCACTCTCAATACATGCCATCATGGATGGGGTTTTGATAAAAAGCGAACAGTTTCCGCATAGTTGTTTCTTTGCTGAAGCGGAATCAACATCCCATTCTTTGCCGAGTTTCTTCCAATAATCCTCGTTTGGTTCTGATGGATTTAGTGGACCGTACATGGCGGACTTGATTGCCTTGCCACGATTTCGGAGATTGACAGCTATGTCCTGTGTTGCGGGTGGACATTTCTTGTCTGCCTTTGTTTCGAATCTAAATCCAGTTATCGGACCTTGATATGTGCCCCACGTGCTAGAGCTCATATTACTCCTCGTTATCTGGGATTCCATTTCCGTTGTCATCGTTTCCACCTTTGCTATTGGCAATCATCAATCCGGCGAGTGTACCAGTAATGAAGGTTGCAACGCTTGAGAGAACACCAAAGAACATCTTGTCGTTCTCGGCTTGTGCCCCAATTGGTTGTGCAACAAATACGAGAGCGTAGAGTATCGCTCCGACTGTCATTACAAGAACTATTCCCAGTAGGCATCCGATAACAAACTTCAGACGAGCATCAAGTTCTGCTGATGTAAGACGTTTACTCATGGCGCTGTGGTCTCCTGTGTTGGGCAGGGGCACGGAAGAGTGTCCTGCGTTTGGTCTGGAACTAATTCTGTTTCGGTTGTTTGCCCTGGAAGTAGTGGGTCAAAACCGAGAACGGTTGATGTGCACGAGTTGTCAGATAAACATGCTGGTGGAACGCATTCTGGCTTGCCAAAATTGTCTGGGTTTTGGCATTTATACCGATAGGAGTCGCCACAAGACGTCATACCTAAAATCAAAAAGGTGACAAATAGCAGTCTTTTCATATAACCATTATCCCATACCTACGGTTATTTGATTTTGAACTCAGCCCACGTTTTGTCGCCAATACCGAAATATTCCCTTGCAAGGCCGGACTGGATGATGTCGATATTCAGACATGCAGTTGTTGGGTCGTCGATTTTGTCTGATGAGAAAATCCGAGCAAGCACACGACCATATTTGTCATTTTTGTCTGGAATAGTGTTGACAAATACCCACTTGTGATTAGTTAACCAGTCCTCAGTGAATTTCTTGGCTTTTAGGCCAAGTTCTTTTTCTGCAAGGTCTTTGGTGCGTGATTCTGGCGTGTTTACTCCGTACAGACGAACCCTTATCTTATGGTGAACACTAAACCCAAGGTCAACCATGAGTTCGACCGTGTCTCCATCAATCACCTTGAGAAGCGTTGCTCCGTACCAAAAACGCTCCATTAGTACTTGCGTAGTCCGTTATTGCCTGGTGTTCTCTTTGGTGAAGATGGCTTTGGTCTATTGTTCACGCCGTCTTCCGGGCGTATTGGGCGTGCTGGTTCTGGGTATCTGTCCGCTGGCTTTTGGTCGCGCGGCTTCGATGGAGAAGGCTTCTGACCTGGTGGGTATTTCTTTTCTGGGTCTGGGTACCTGTCGGCAGGCTTTCTGTCGGATGGCTTTGGAGCCGAAGGCTTCTGACCTGGTGGATACTTCTTCTCAGGGTCTGGGTATCTGTCCGCTGGCTTTTGGTCGCGCGGCTTTTCTGGTTTCTTGTATGGAGGCTTTTGACCGGGTGGATAATTCTTCGGAACAGACTGGCCTGGTGGATACTTTGGTCCCTTCGGCAATCCATCAGCAACGCGATTCCCTTGTTCGTTCCTTAGCCACTTGTCGTATTCTGCTCGTGCTCTAGCGCGTGCGTCTCTCTCTTCTTTGCTTCTATCTTCAACTCTTCTATTCGCTTTTATTCCTTGTCTTTTGAGTTGCTCTTTTACAAATTTTCTTCTCTGCTTTTCGTAACCTGAATCGCTTGAGCGTTCGTACGGTTTTCTTGTCTCCTGTGGAGTTCCATCAAAAATCATTCCATCGTTGTCGTGGTCTATTGTTTCATCAGGTCCTGTGGTTACTCCAGCGGCTTGACCTATTGATTGACCGAGTGCTTTTTCTTCCGCATCAAAGGCATCTTCTTTTTTCTTTATTCCGTCGTACTGCTTAAGTAACTTTCTTCCTTTTTCTGCAAGTTCTGCTGCGTCCGAAGCGTTCTTTGGAACTCTTTCACCCCATGCAGAAGCAGACAATGCAAGTCTCGTTGCTCTTCCCTTATCATCGACCATTGGACCTGATGGGTTACTGAAGAATCGAGTTAGAAACGAACCCTTCCTTCTCATTTTTTCTGGTGTGTCGGCAGGACCTTTTACTCCAGGCTTTAGATTCGAACCCTCGGTACGGTTGAAGAATTTTCTTCCTTCTGCGGTTAGTCCACCATCTGGGTCTTTGGTTGGCTTGGCTGATTTTTTTTCAATAGGCACACAGTTCGGAACCATCTTTCCGCCTTTGCCCTTTTTCATTCCAATTTGCTCGTATCCATCCCAGCATGGACCCGCGCCCTTTGTTTCATCTTCGAAAGATTCCTCGAATTTGCTCTCTATCGAAGTGAACAGTGCTCCGGAAAAGTATTCATCGAACACTGGCATGAAGTCTTCTGATTCGAGCTCGTCCATCGTCGAATCAACAAGGTTTTTAATTCGAATTTCCTCCTCAATGAAAAGCTGGGTTTTGAGTAGTTCTTCAATTATCTGTTCGTCATTGAGTTCGTTCATGACACAATTCTCCCATATTTTTCATTGATTTAGAGGACAACAAATAATAACACTACCTAACGTCAACAATCATATGAATCCTGTGGGCAGGGCCGTCGTTCCTTAAGCTGTGAAGTCTTCCAACGTTGTCTATATTCCACATCTGACCAGGCTTTAGGTTCATGGACTCGCTCCCAATGGTAAATATGCATTCCGGATTGGTTATGACCGCTACGTGCATTCTGTGAGTCACTTTAGTCACTCGACCCGCGTCCCTATGTTCGGGAATCACCACTCCGGCTCTGAGCCGAGTCAGCATCGCTTGTTGAATTTTCACTTCACCAAAGTGCTCCCTCGCGGCCAAAACGACTTCATCTATGTGGGCACTGAATCTTTCATGGTTTTTGTGCAGTATCGCTGAATCAATCCTCTGTCTTACGTCGTAAAATAAGGGGATAGTGTCAGTTACTGCTGAGGCTGCACCGCGCCTTTTCTTTCTGCCTTCATATTCTGTCCAGTCTTCATCCGTTAACGACAGTACTTCGTCGAGAAGATTGTTAAATAGCGACATTTCCCCTAAAAATAGAAATGGTTCATTTTCTCTCATACACAATTTTCCCATATATAAGCAAAAACCCCGCTCACCCCCGAAGGAATGAGCGGGGTTTTGCTTAACGCTTATTAGTCTTCTTCGCCTGGACCGTTGTCGAAGTCTACTGCGACGAAAGCCTCTGGACGCTTCACTGCAAGAGCAAGGCGCTGTTCGGCAAGAACAACGATTGCGTTGCGGACGAAGAAATCCGAGTGCTGCTCGCTGATGCGAATCGATGCTTGCTCACGGTCGTACAACTGTGCGCCTGTACCGAATGCACCGACAAGTGCGGTACCTTCTGCCATTGCTGGAGTGTCAATGATTGGCATTCTCCATACCTTTGGCTCGCCACCCATTGCAACCGAAACTGCGATGAGGTACTGACCATTGGCGTCCTTCGTCAATTCGATGTTCTCCCAGTCGTTTGGATGCATAACCACACCAGATGGCTCGTAGTAAGCCAAGAAGGAGAGGGTTGCAGCACGACGGATTGCATCGGCCTGAGTGTCACCAGCTATACCGGATGACCAGGCGTAGTTCTGAATGCCTGGTGTCTGAAGAACACCCAAAAGATTCTCGCCGGTACCATCACCGTTAAGAATTTGGTTGTCTTCCAACAAGCGGAGGCCGTACATGAGCTCATTGTCGATGATTGAGCGCAACTGTGGCTCATCGGCTAGGACGTTGCGGTGTGCAGCTTCCCAGTGTGCCAATGTGCGGATTGGAGCTTGCTCACCAACGAATGCGAATGACGACTGTGGCTTGATGCCAAAGTTGCCACCTGAACGCTCTGCAACCGAGGATGCACTGTTTGTGCCGCCGCCAGCCACCGAAGTAAAACCGAGTTGACGGAAGTACTCAATCACTGCTGCTGTTGTGGTGCGAACTGGGAACAAGTCACGAACACGCTTTGTGCGCATTGGAGGAGTCACCATTGGGTCACGTTGGATTGTTCCGAACGAACCAGGAGTGCCTGATGGCAAAGCCGAGTAGACGTCCTTTACGTTGAAGCTTCCACCTGTGAATGAAGCACCGACCTGCCATGCAGCTGCCATGTTCGCGCCATTCTTGCCGTTGTTCAATGACTTGAACTCTGGCGACTGAAGGAACATTTCGCCGATTGACTTGATTTCACGACTCGACAACTGCTGAACATCTGCTGTTGCTGCTGCGTATTGACCGGAAACGGTTTCTTGTGGGGCATTCGACCAGTCAGTTACACTGCTCATCGTCTCCATGCCTTCAATCAAGGACTTGATTTCCTTGATGTCAACCATGTTCTTATCGAAAGCTGATTTCTGCTCTGCCGAAACGACTACAGTGCCGTTTTCAATCTTGAATGAATCTGCAATGGCCTTATTATCTGCCATCTTTGTGCGAAGAGCTGATTGCAACTCTTCTGTTCTTGCTTTGTCTTGCGACATATTTTTTCTCCTATTGAGATGTGAGGGTTGATTGTTTACTTGTATTACTTACCGTGGCTTAGGTAAGCACCCAGCCCTAGTCATCAAATGTACTAGAGATTTACAGCCAATAGTGCAACTACTTTAGTTAAGGACTATTGTTTGTAAATAGTTCAGATATTTTCTGTTATCTCATTGACTATTGATGACTTCTTTTTCAGTTTTCTTAACTCTTCGCTAACTATCGTCCGAACTACGTTTCTCGTTGCTTGCTGTTGGTGTCTTCTTCCGAGATGGGTGGAACCAGATAGTCGTGAGTAATCGCTCATATTGGTGCATGGCATCCATACTGCCCGGCCATTTTTGGACATTCTTCTGCTTATTCCAACGCAGCCAAGTTGCCTTGCCCTAAAACGAGCCGACTCTGGGTCAACAAAAACATCAGGGTCGTTATCTCTTACATATTCAGGACCTTGGTTGGCAGACTTAAAGGGGCCAGAGGTTATTCCAGGGCCAGAACCATCTATTCCGACGATTGGGGCTTCTCGTAGTTCCTCCCAATCCTTATTCTTCTTCTTTCTGGACCCAACGGCTCTAATTTTTGGGGACATATTAAAATTTCCTTGTTTTCTTAATAATAGCCATCCGTTTTCTATTACGAATAGTATTTTTATCTTTGCTCAGATTGGAAATTTCACCAATGTTTTTTGTTCTTCTCTGCAGTCTCTTTTTGGTGGTTTTCTTTTCTGTTCCGATTGCTCTACCAAATCTTCTTGCGGAGTTATTTCCTGTTATTCCCTTTATTCTCTGAGGGGTATAGTCGTCGGAAACATCAAAACCGCGGCTCCTAAACATATTTGCTGATTCGTCAAATCCAATTTTGTTTCTACTCATCTCGTTGGTCATGGAGCTAAGCATTGAGTCAGCCTTGAATGCACGAGCTTTATATGCAACTGCATTTGACTTTCTTCCAAAGCTAAACCTTCCGAGACTGACTCCAGAAATTGGTAAAAGTGAAGACTTGATGTCAAAGACCATTCGGCCCAGATACAACGAACTACCCGTTGGCTTCCTGTCGACAATAATCGAGTTGGTTGTTTCTTCAACCTCCTGATTGATTCCGTATGCATCAAATAATGTTTTTGCTGCCAAATCAGAAAGGATGCCCTTGCTGGATATAACCGTTCCGTCAGGGGTGCTCCAACAGCATGACGAATCATCCTTGGAGCTCATCTCCATGGCCCACTCCATGCCCTTCTGATGGACGCCATAAAAATCCGATTTGTCATTGTTTGTAACAACTACGGCAAAAGGAGTACCACGTATTACGTCAGTAACTACAGCAAACGATGTCATTATTTACCTTTCAAAATTTCTGCGATTGTTCGCTTTCTTGTTGTCAGCGATTCAAGTCTATTTTCGTAAAGTTTTCCGATAATTGACAAGTGGTTCTTTTCACCGATAGTTAAACCGTTCGGGTTGAGTTTGTTGCGTAGGTCGGCAACGCTGAAAGACATTGCCCTTCGAATGTAGGAATCTATTGATTTCCTCATCATCACCTGTTGCTCGCCTCTTAGTGTGTTGTAGTACTCCGAGTATCTTGGGATTCCCAGAGACACGTAATATTCCTCAATATTCATTTTGGTTCTTTTTGTTATTTCAATATCGGCAAGAGCAATCAAACCAGATGTTGTATTTTGCGCAAGCATTGGAACCGTTCCCGATGCTGTTTCGAGTGGATATATGGAAGAACCAGGTCTTGTCCGTTGGTCGGTCAAGAAGTCGGAAATCATTATCTTGGCTACGTCTTCTGGTTTTAGGTCATCAAATTTGATATTTGGATTAAATTTAGAACCCTTAAGTGCTGTCTCTACATCCTGACGGAGGTAACTTCTTCTATCCGACGGACCACCAACGAAAAGGACATCAGGTGACTCAAGTCCAAGGTGTTGTTGTACGTCTGCAGCGAATCGTTCAGCTAAGTGCTGAAACTTGACGGGTGGATTGTAAAGAAAGTACTTATCGCTACCATTGACAACGAGTGATTGTTCGTTGTTTAACTTTTGAACCTTGAGTATGCTCGTGCTTGCAAGAACGACAGCTAGAAGTTTTGGCGATATATCAGAAAGCGTTCCTCCGGACTCGATATGTGCAAGAGCCTCGTCAAGAGTGTCTATTTTGCCGCTTATTTTTTCATTGGAATTTGACTCTCTAGAGATTGTTCCAGCTTCACCAATTGGTTTCTTTATTTTACCCTTACCAAAAACCTCGCTGGCCCATCTCTGTTTTCCATTTACTATTGCGTTTGGGTTTTTTACATTTGCAAAATATTCTTCATAACCAATACCATCACCAGTTTCATTGGCTACGGCTTTCAGTCTGGCGGCTGGGTCAGATGAGTTATTCAGAGTCATTGATGTATTGACTGTTCTTCCGAGTTTTCTTCTTTCACCAACCTCTAGAACTCTTTTCTTTTCGAGAGAAAGAGTTGAACCACCAGGAAGAATGTAGACAATTTTTCTTACACCGGTATTAGAGAGTAGACCCAATTCGTCGTTTCCTATTTCGGAAGGGGAGAATACCGACATTATGTATGTAGCCCCCTCCATGTCCCTGTTGTCTGGTATGGCTCTTAGAACTTTTGCAGGAACAACAGGCTGCAGGACAAACCCATCACGTCTTACCATTCTTACCGCACGAGACGACGAAGAGGATATATCCCTAACCATGTCGGCCGCATTTCTTGCAGCAGAAGCTCTGTTGTCTTGGGATACTTTTGGTATTGTTGGTTTCCTTGACTGAATGAGTGAACCCTCTGTGGGAACTCCGAGTATTGGACTTCCCTCAACCATCTCAACTTTTGGCTTTCTGTTAACTTTTCGTATTGCTCGAAGCGCTAGACCCAGCGGAGATGGTATGTCAAAAAGCTGAACTCCGCATGTCGAGAGTCTTGAATCGGTGAATCTTCCACCGTATTGATATCCTTCTGGACACCTGTACCCCCTGTTTTGTCCTGGCATAGAGCCACCTATGCCGCCAGGTTTTCCTGGAGTCAATGTTCTATACACAGCAGAACGAACTGGTGAGAGGAATGGGTCGGAATCACCAGGTACGGCGAGACTTGTCAGTGTCGAACCAAGTTTTCTTACCGCATTTGCCTTGGTTTCGATTCCGGATTGATTAATATCTTTTCGCCGTACGTTTCCGTTTCTGCGAGAAAGTGCTTTATATTCAATTACATCTTGAGTGAGTTCTTTTTTTGAACGAACTAGTCCGTGGTTTTTCTTAACCATCGAATCAAAAAGTATGTGTCGAGTAACGACAACACGCTTTTGCTCTACGGCCTCCGGGCAGCACCCCTCGTTAAAGTCATTCATCGTTGCCACAACATTCTTTGTTCATGTATTCATCTGACATCGGAAGAGACTTAACAAGACCGTCGACATCCTCGCCCTCTATTTCCCAGTTTTCGCTATCGCGCAAGAATTTAACAAATCCTGGTTCCATCTCCATGAATTCGCTAAGGACATTCATGCCGTGGTCAAAGTCGGAATTTGTTACAACTGGGAGTGGTGAATTCTCTCCAGATGGAACAAAGTCATGGAAGAAGGTGTCAGTCACTCCTTCGAGTGCATCTTTCTTTCTACTACCGAGAGAGCGCAGATTTCTAGAAAAGTCACTGTTGCTCCAGTTTCCCTTTTTGAGTTTTCCCCTACAGTTCTTCATGGTTGGGTGATGACACCCCTCATTCGGCCATAGACCAGTTGTCTCGTGATGAAGCCAAGCGCAGATTCGCTCGAGTGGGTACAGTTCTGGATGGTCGGCAAGAATGACTCGGCATCGACGAAATCCACCCGGCTTCTTCATTATTGGTCGCCAGTATCTAAGAAGTCTCTCAAGATTCCCTCGGCGAGGTCCGTATCCGCGAAGGACGTCACCACTGACAAGCTCCTGGGGAATTATTCCACCAAGTGGGTCTGCCTTTGTGTTTATATCCCTATCCACGCCACTGTTCTCCTGATTGATGAAGCATTTTTATAACCGCCCATGCCCTATTTCGGTCATTTGTCGATTTAATCTGTACATCAGACTTTACCACTTGTTTCGTCTCTGGATTAAACGCCGAGGAGGCCATACCCGATAAAAAGTCTGCTGCTGCTTTTTCTTTTTGCTTAATCTTCTTGACACCTTTGCCTAGGTCGGTTTTTACGACCACACCATCAAGCAAAACTTTGTCTATCTCTGTGTGTTTTGCTATGAATGTTTCAAACCATTTCCCGCTCGTTGGCTTGATTGGTGAATCCCAAAGAAACCTATGAAATTTTGTATTTCGAATCTTGTTGATTTTGGGATTTTTTGATACGTACGGGAAAAAGGAAACCTTTGTCTCCCTTCCGGACTCCATGACTACATAACCGTCTGAATTCTGGTTTTTTGCGTCAACGACATAGTAGACCTTGTCCCCATAAACGCTCCCTACCAAAACCGCCTTCACGATGGGTCTCCAAGCATGGAGTTAGCTTTGTTCTTTCTCATTTTTGTGAGCATTGTTTTCATCGACACTTCCATCTCGGAGAGTATCTGTCCGATGATTATCTTCTCAACATCCTCGTTGCCCTTGGCAAGTTTGTCATAAGTTTTTGGATTTTCAATATTTATACCTTTAGGGTGAGCAAATTTAACATACCCAATTCCTTGGCTTTCGTATTTCTTTTTAATCTTTTTAGCAGCCCTATATTCCTTCAGTCTCTGAACGCTTGCCCCAGTTAGTGGTTGACCGTTTGACATAGAGTAGAAATAGGCTATTTCTTCTTTTGTGAAACCTAGTTTTGCCAACTTTGCCGTGATGGTTTTCTCTGGAATTGCGTCCTGCACTTCTTCTTGCTCGGAAAGTTTTTGAATTCGCGAAAACGGATAATGTATGCCTTCAACATCGTCCTTCTTGAATCCTCCCAATATCTGAGCTTCGAATGGTTCGTGTGCTCTGTCTGTTGATGGGTCCATTTTCCCCACTGGAGCCATTCTTCCGTTGCCGTCTCTTCGTGCTCCAACCTTTGTGAAGTCTTTGTCTATTCCGGCTGACAAAAGGTGAATCATTGAGTCAACATTTCTCTGGCTGGATTCAACACCATGCGTGTTGGTTAGTGCGTCGGAAATGTCGTCTCTGTTATTTGAAGTGAGCATTACTGGTCTATGTGCCGTATTGATGCTCTCCCCGATTCCGTAGGCAGTTCTTGAGCCAACCTCAGGCCTCAGTACAACCTCTATTTCCCCAAGTGCAGTCAAACCGTCACCGACGACATCACTGTCTTCGAGTTCAAATATTGCGTCTGAACCATGATTGCCTGAGCCTGACTGCTTTACCATATTTTTCTTCTTATCTACATGGGACTTGTGCACCAAGTAGCCGCTAACCGGACGAGCGGATTCTGGGGTTTCACCATGTATTCCAATTCGTGATTGATACTCATGGCGATAGTTCTCTATTGCCGAACCCTTGCGAACAATACTCCTACTACCGACAGCCATATCCGCACCAGAGCTGAGACCTTGACTACTCGGGAGCGGCTCTCCCCTGCGCGCTGCAAGAACGTTTTCAATATTGACTTCTTTGCCCTCTTTCTCTAAACGTATTGCTCGAGCCATAAGGGCACTGGTGACATAACCCCATTCATCCTGTCGTACCCTTTCGCTGGTAAGTGGGTTGTACCCTCTAACGGGGGCAGAAACACCAAATACGGGTTTTACTTTTCCAAGTATCTGTTTTTCCCCCATCGAACTAGGACCGAGGTCGTCCGATATGACCGAGGGGTCAGTGACGAGATAGGCGGAACCCCTGAGACTACTCATCCACCTATCAAAAGTGGTCCTGTCCTGAACATCGTCATACTGGGGGCGCTTGCGTAACTTGGCTTCTAATTCTGTTCGATATGTTGCAATATCTTTTGGAATGACAGAACCGGCATTTCTTCCAAAGTAACCACTCGTGGTAATACCTTCAGATGCTGGATAGGCACTAACAAAACCAAATTTACCTACGCCCTGTATTGCCCCAAGGGTCTCGTCGTTTTTCTTTATTTGTGGTTTTATTAAATCCAACTCAGAATTAATTTTCGACAATGCTGCGGCGCTGTTCATTTTAGTAAGGTCGTATTCGATTCCTTCCTCAAATCCAACCGCCCCCAGACTGGTTGTATTAACGCCAAATAATCTATTGAGATACGCTGCTTCCATTGCGTCTTTTGGTGTGTAAGTTTCTTCTCCATCATTGAATGACTTGAGTATCGACTCGGCGGATGTTAGTTTACCCTTTAACCCGTCGTTCTTTGTTTTTAGTTTGGAAATTTGGTCTTCATTCAATGCACCAGTATTCCCAGCCCCACCTACAGCACCAATATCTTTACCACCTACGGTTCTGGATGGGTCCAATACGCCCCCATCAAGTTCGGCCTGTCCGACGTGTATGGCAGCATCACCATAATCTTCGGGCTTGAGTTGTTTGTATTCATCAAGAAGAATTTGGAAATCCTCTGGAGTAAGGTCTTCGATGTCTATGGTGTTTTGTTCTGTGCGAACCTTTTTTGTTTTTGCAAGGTGCTCAGCAAGTACAACTTCCTTTTTGGACAAATCGAGTTTTTCTTCTGCTAAATTTACCAGAGACTCTACATTTCCAAATCTTTTTTCTATCTCTTCTTTGGATATATTGACCGGTGGTATATCTGCATCAAACTTTTCGGCGTCACCCTTGAAGTCGTCATGATTGGCTATAATAACGCCGAATTCTTCACCCCTCCACTCACCAGTTTTTCTTAGAACATCAAGTGCTTTCTCAAGGTTGGTAACTCTTTCTTTGGCTTTCGTGGAGCGTTCTTCTATCTTTGTCGTTCTCTCAATGGACCTTGGCGACAAGTTGCCTTTACTCCTTCCAGAGGAAAGCGATGACCCAGCCTTTTGGGGTGCGGTCTTTCCGGTTTGTGAACGACCTACATTCCTTGCAAATTGCGCACCTTCGTCAGTCACTACTCGGCGAGTTGTGAAGGTGGAGTCAGGGAAGTCCGCTTTTGCGACTTCTACCAGGGCTTGTGCGAGACCTGATTTCCTGTGCTCTTCATCAACATTGATAGACATCAAATCGTGCACGTTTAATTTCCCATCATTCATTATGAGAACCAATTTTGCGATGCTAGAAGATTCGTCAAGTCGTTTATCACCCGAGAATACGTAATACCTACCCTCAACCCTGTCTTCATCTTGAGCTATGACGTATTGCCTTCCATCTGGTGCTTTGTAATTAGCGAATACCCTGTTTTTCTCTCCATACTTCCCCTTATATGAGGCTCGATACATATTGAGGTTCTCAACTCGGGATGACGTAAGTTTTTCCGTGGAAATTAGTTCATCGGTTTCATGAAGACCAGGAACATCCCCAACTATCTTGAAAAATTCATCTTTATCTATTTTTGTTGGCTTACCTATTGAAGCAGTGTCAAAATTAAACGTTCTTGCCTCGGTTCCTGCTTTTCCTTTTTCTAAGAACAACCTGTCAATGGGGCCGCGTTTATTCACTCTCGTTCTTCCGGAGGAAAGCGACGACCCAGCCTTGACCATTTCTGGAACTGCAGAAACCGCCGAAGAGTGGTCCTCGTAGCTCTGTTCCCTGAGTTCACCTATGGTCAGCAATGCTTCATCGTCTACAGGGATATCAATAGCTTCAGCCAATCGAACCATTCTGTCGTATATTTTGCGCCGCTTATCTGGGTCTAATTCTGTTCTGTACTCCTCGTAATCCTTGTGTATTTTATCTTTTTCAACAGCCGACTGAGGGGTGTGAAACTGTAGTTCAAATCGTGTTCCATTTGGATGAACGGCCGCAATGTTGATTCCCTGATAAGGGTCTCCGCTTTTCCAGTAATTTTTAACAGTGAGCTGGTATCCGGCGGCTTGTAAATCGTCTATTGTGGCTCTTGCCCCAGCAACATAATTTTCTGGAGTAAATGTTGTCGTGTACCTGATTACATCTGACATTTCCTCAGCGGCTTGCTGTGCGGTCCTATCACCGCGCTCACGATTTATTTTGCCGGCCATTGCTTTAACTGATTTAAATCTGTATGCAAGACCAATCATGATTCCGCCGTGCTTATCAGAGGCGTCTATGAGTGTTGAAGTAATTTCCTTTTCAATGTCGACTAGTTTTTCACGCTGAGTAGCGGCTGCGGAAATCTCTTCGTCCGTCGGCATCACGCCCGAGTCCCCTGGTTTTGGATATGGATTTTTTGGTTCCACCAAGTCGTAGCCCTTGTAGTTTTTCTTATCAGGACTTCCATCTTTCCATGGCTCTTCGACTTTACGTAAATCGATAACTCTTGCCTGTATTTTGTTATTATCGAGAGCCCTATTCATGGCAACTCTATTGTGACCATCCGAAATGTACATGTTTCCATCAACGTCAATTATTAGATTTGGATGGTAGCCCTCTCTGAATGCTTCCCTTCCTTCTACAACCTTGTCTATTGACTCACCCTTTAGGTGGGACTCTGTTGGGCGTATGTCTATCGATGACAAATCAACTTCGGTTAGTGGGACATCGTCCCATCCATCCCATTTCTTTGATGCCTCAACGGATTCAATTTCTGAATATGCTGGTTTCCATTCCATTCCGTATTGAGAAACCGACCTGTCTCTGTTGTCTTTCAACCCAGGGGAACGTGGCTCATTGCGGACAGGTTTAAACGATAGATTATCCACGGTTACTGGATATATGCCCTTGTCTATTATTTCCTGTGCGTACTTTGGAAAATTATCTTTAAGGTCTTGCATGGAAGCATCTAAATCTTCCTTGCTTATTGGAAGAATTTCTCCATTGTCTTTATAGGCTTCCGTTTTACCAACCGATTTTCCTTTTATCTGAAAATGTTCTTGAAATGTTTTGGAAAGCAGTAGGGCTTCATGGATGTTGGTTTGAACCTCGAACGCCTCAACCTTGAGTCTCTCTTCTTGTGGAACGCTGTCATTGAATAGTTTTATTGCGGCCCACCTGTGGTGTCCGTCAACAATGAAGCCGTCTATGGATGTAGTTACGGTTGGTTTTTGAAACCACGCCTCGTCTACATTGCTGAGCCATTCTTGTCTCTTTTCCATGAACTCAGGAGTTCCGGCTTTGCCCCAGCCTTTTCTTGCTTCCAGGTATAGTTTGGCAATGTTTTCAGCCTGGCTATCGATTTGTGAATTTCTCAATTGCTTCTGGGATGCCACCAAATCATCAACATCAATTGATTTCCG
>Ga0209443_1000371_pt1 | contig 30665 bp, 21 predicted proteins | sample LauGreBMM110DCMD_2_FD_187571 | JGI IMG/M metagenome (GOLD analysis project Ga0209443, IMG submission 187571) | Freshwater lake microbial communities from Lake Michigan, USA - Su13.BD.MM110.DCMD (SPAdes) (version 2) | ecosystem: Environmental > Aquatic > Freshwater > Lake | place: Lake Michigan... | reverse complement strand
TCTATTCAATCTATTCAATCTATTCAATCTATTCAATCTATTCAATCTATTCAATCTATTCAATCTATTCAATCTATTCAATCTATTCAATCTATTCAATCTATTCAATCTATTCAATCTATTAATATGTTTGGGGTATTTTTACTGCACCAAAAATTCGCGGTTGTAAACTTCAATTTATATGGATCCGGGAAATTTATATAGGACTGTGTCTGGGAAATTCCTATATACCTCCTACTAATTCCTACCAAATTCCTATATAAATTTCCCGAATTCCTATATAAATTTCCCGGAATTCCTATATAAATTTCCCGAATTCCTATATAAATTTCCCGGATTCCTATATAAATTACCCGGGCAAAAAATAAAAAGTAAACCATATAACAATATCCAAAAAAACGGGTAAAACATTTCCCGGACCCCCAGGGGGGGGGGAACAAAAATTATTTTAAAACCCATTATAATTTTTTCATACACATATTTGTTGTAAAATTGTGCAGTTTTTACATTATTTTTACAAGGGTTGTTTATAATCACCATATACTCTTTGTACGATTCTAAAAAGAATATATACTGGACATTGTCAAAAAATACACGAAAATGCTGATAATCCCGAGATTTTAAGACTCGCGTTTGCAGAATCGAATCAATTATCTACCATTTTGCGTATTTTAGATGTGCGCAATAAATTACTTAATATTTTAAAAAGACTATAATGTAAGTAATAAAAAATATATTTTTGCAATTCTCCCATATTTATTGGGACAAATGAAACGATCTCGTATGAACAATTACCTTTGCAGGTGGGCGCGAAATGGAAAGAAATATCGGATATTAAAACAGCGAAAAACTTTATGCTGTCTCGCCACGAAAAGTGTAGGTATATAGAATGCAAATATAAAAAATCCCGATAAAGTTGTGGGAAGAATACCGGGTATTGCATATATTCCTGAATACTTGAGAGATAAAACATTATGTGAATTAGCAATGGATTTTAACTACTGGTCATATCTATATGTTCCAGATGAATTAAAAACCGCTAAAATGACAGATACATTTGCGCAAAAATATTTCTCAGAGAATGACAAATATTTTTTTACAGGTGCCGGGTTAAGAGGCGGAACTCACTATATTCCTGTATATCGAGATCCATATGGTTTTATATATAACGATCTCCTATATATGAGATAAAAACAATAACTATTTCTTTTCCTGCTCCATAATTAATTAAAGGATGGTTTACATATCTGACGTGGAAACAGCAATGAGAGCACTGTAATCTTTTTACATCCAATACGCCAAAAACGATAACTAACTGCTACTCCCATAAACTGCTAAAAGAAATATTACAAATATTCAACTGCACGCGCGAAATATTATTTAACATATCTTCTGTACAATCCACCTAATATTTTTCATTTTTGTATAATTTTCGTTTAATATTATTCAGTAGTCTTCTTAGTAGTCTTCTCAGTAGTCTTCTCAGTTTCATCTATATCAACATCTATATCTGTGTCATGGTCGACTGTCGAGTTTTCACATGGTGATATCTTGTAATTTTTGCAGTTTTGTATGCTATTACCCGAAGAATTTGCGAAATATAGTACTGGTCGTTTTGTGATTGTATGCGATGGATCATACGTGAATGTATATCTTTTATTCTCTTTCTTATTTTCCTTAATTCGGAGGTCTTTTTCCATTCTCGCGGTTAACGTATGACCTACACAATTGACGATCAATTCTTTAAACGGCGTTTCATCGAGTATAGTTTTTCCAGATTTATCTAAGAAGAAGTTTCTCATGTGGAGAAGATGGGATGTTATAGTGTAAAATAAATCTTTTGCATCATCATCTTTATTTGTTCGGTGTCTCTGAATATTAATAAGGTTATACATAAGAGTTATACTGAATGTCCCTAACCTGATAAATCCGTCCATTTTTTTAATATCGCCTGGTTTTTTAGAATAATGCATACATGGCAGATCTTGGTAAGGTATACATTTTTTGTTATTGTTGTAAATCTTTGCGATCAGATCTTTTTTATAATAAATATTAACGTTGTATCCTGTAAATTGGAAGAACGGGTAATATTCAGTGTATGTTATAGAGTCTTCATCGCCGGGAAATGCTCTTTTTAATTCGTCTAATAATTCAAGTACATCTTTTTTGTAATCAGTCGATATAAATTCGTAGTATGGGACGTCGAGATATTTTAATGGGACATCAGATGTTCTATGCCGTGTGTTTCCATTTCGCGAACCTCTCGCTATTTTTTTTGTTGATCCCGATTTATCAAGATAATAGTTATATGCATATAATCCAATTGTAACAGTGCTATGTCTGTCTTTTAAGAAACTCAGTATAGTATGTAGTGCATGATCTAAATCTAAAGTTGATTCTCCCATATCAATTCCATCGAGTTTTACTGGAAATTTATATATTTGTTGGAGTACATGGAATCTTTTATAACATTTTTCAATTCTAAACCAACTATTTATAGGATCAACTATCTGGCGGAGGTAATCTATCCACATCCAGTGCGGATGAATTAATATCAATCCTGATTTTCCAGTAGTATATGGCATTCTATTATATATTCCTTTCGGTACATACGATATATCGCAATATACTTCCCCGTCAATTTTAATAGTATATGTTTCATTATGCATCGCTTCTATGCATTTAACTTCGCCTAATTTTAATTTATGAAGTTTATCACACAAATCGATTACATCATTTACCGGATCTGGCGAATAAAAATCGATATCGTGAACAGTACCGTCTTCGTATATGGGTTTAATATTTTTTTCCAACAGAATTAATTCATTTAGAGCATATCCTCCATATAATTTTCTATTTTTGCTTTTTGTAAAATTTAAAATACAATCTAAATATTTTCGTTTTGTGTCAATTGGGGGTTGAAACATTTTATCTCTAACCAAATCTGCTTCTTCTTTTATCTTATCTATATTACTGTCCAAAAGGTCAATATCATTTGAAGTGAAATATAAGTTCGTATTACTCATCTATAGTATGTAGTTATAAAAAATTGATATATTTATATCTATAATAATACGTATATACTCATTTAATTATTCAATTTTTAATGAAACATATAGATAGTACACATGACACATTGTCTCATATAAAGGGCACTGGCCAATTAAATACAGATATCGAGTTCGACTTGAAGACCGAATTTTTCAGTTTTTTCGGGTTTAAAACAAGTTACAGCAAATATTTTCACACAGATACAGTAAAAATATTAACAACATGTGCAGACCGGAAAGAGGCGCGGCGGAAATTATTGCATTATGTACAATATTTTGTTATCGCCGAACAGATAGAAACAGGAATTTTTGAGTTCACATTAGAAATAGTAACAGCCAATAACATTATACCCCATTTGGCAGTAAATATATATGAAGAAAAATTAAATGATATCTGTAAAAATCTAGATATAAATGACGGCAAAATTCAAAACAAAACACTTTTACCATCAGTGATGTGTATGGGAATTGACCCATTTATTATTGCATGGTTCACCCCTCACCAATTACACCCAAAAAGATGGGAAGAATTAATACAGAAACAGGAAGACGCGAAGATTATGAAAGACAATATTATTACGTCTGACCTCTACTTGTGTTATAAATGCAACGGTAGAAAATGTACAACTGCACAGATACAGACTCGCGGTGCAGATGAACCAATGACTATTATTGTAACATGTAAAATATGTTATACCGTTGTCACTATAAATTCATAAACACAGATAGATACATATAAATACAGATAGATACATATAAATACAGATAGATACATATAGATGCAGATAGATAAATGCAGATAGATAAATGCATATAGATAAATTTATTTTTCTTTATTCTCGACATAAAGTTTTAAATATGCGTCTTCTAACCATGGTTGTATCGGGTATACACTTCCGTCAGAAGATACAGCGGTAAAATTAAACATATCAATCGATTGGGTTTCTTCAGGTGTGAATATATCAGGATCATTTGCATATGCAGCAAGCAGGTCGGATTTGTTTTTAATATATTTATAATCTGGATTGATATAAGTTTTCTCGGGAACTTTCGACAAGTATACCAATGGTTTAAATATTTTGTCTGAAATAGCTTTGGGTTCAGTCAGAGATTCAAGGGAATCCTTATTTTTAATATTATACATACCTCCGTTATCATCAATATTTTTATTGTAGAACGCTATGTGTTCGAGCTCTTTTTTGTTGAATATGGAACCGAAGCCTCTTGTACGATATTTATTTATAATTTTGACTGGGTCATTTGTTCCTGCAAAATATTTGTATTCAATATTTATACCGGTCATCATTGATGTTATACAAGATGGCAACATGTATACATTGTCGCCCTTGTAATAAGCGCGCACACATGGTAAATGAAATTTACCGACCACCGAAAAATAATCTTCGCCTCTTACTTGGAATAGCTCGATGCACTTCAGCAGTTTCGGAGATTTGAATTTGTATCGGATGCTTTCTGATATTTTATATACCATGAAATTTTCATCATCAGATACCTTATTTTCACTATTCCTAAAATCATTTACAAAAAAGCAAGTTTCGCTATCTCCATGAACACAATTTTTTCTTGTTGTGTTAATACTGGTATATCTAATATTGATATCGCTTTGGGGAGTTTTACATGTATATAATTTCAGAATATTTTTGTTAAAATTATATTTCGCCTGGAGTTCCTTCGAATTGCTTATAATCTTTCTATTAATTGATTTCTTGACCTCATAATAGATATCATAGAAATATCCGACAATATCTTCGTCTTTCTTGTCAATAAGATTAATAATCTGTTCAGATGTATAAGTTGAACCTATCTCATTATTAAGATCTGCAATTCGCTCTTTGAAAAAGTATTCTGTAACAATAACATACGTGTTTTTTATAGGTTCTACTGTTATTGCCGGATCTTCACCATTATCAGACACGTTTTTTGCAATAACCGAATACACATGTCCTACATTGCTTATGAATTCATATACGGATTTAGTACTGCACATTAAATCTATGTCTGACCCACTATAGTAATGGGAAAAAAACATTAGTTGCCTGTCTTTCTCAATCAGATCCGGTTTGGCTACATTCGCAATAAGCGGGGATTCTTTTTGGAGACATCCGGCCATTACGCTACCAGACACTGCAAATTTTGCCCAGTTTAAGCCGTCAAATACATTTTTGTCGGGATTGCCAGTTGTAAAGATATTAAATCTTTTCTTAAATTCTTCTAGATTACATATACCATAGTGTTTTTTGTCTGATATGCTATATAAACTGTTGCAATTATTACTAATATTAGCAACTTTCTTGTTAACAAGAAACGACATGTACGGATTATGCCATACATCATCCAAACATGTATAGAATACTGGAAGTTCGTGAGCAGTATTAATATCAAATACAAACCTCGAACTGGAAGTACTTTTTGTCTTGAAAATACATTCTTCAATATACATGTATATCCAAGAATAAGCCATCAGGTATTTATAATAACGACTATGTTTTGTTATAAATGGTGTTACTTCTTTTAACATCTCATGGTTATTAAGAACAAGATGGCAATAATCTTTCGATTTCAGAAAAGAGTTGAGAATATAATAGCGCTCAAAATCTTCTGTTGCCGTTCTATATAATTCGAGTATTGACTTTTTATTTAACACTAGTTTGGAATCATCCGTCTTTGCATAATATGTTCTTTTACCACTCAATTGTTTCAGAGCATCATAGATATCCACGAATGATTTATTCGTATTCATTGCGGATGCAATATAATCGATCTCTTTGCTGTTAGTTGCCATGGCAGCTATGACTTTCTTCCTGACATTATCTTCTTTTTCATCTTTAGTCTCTTTTGTAACATTTGTTATCATAGTCTGTTTTACTCCGCCGTCTCTCACCTCCTTATAGTCAAATCCTCTGGTAATAAACATTTCTGTCATATTAATCTGGCAATTAGACGGATTTTCCCAGAATGAGCTTTCAATATTACGCAGATATCTAATAACTGCATTCTTAACAGGTTCCTTGTAATTATTGTTATAATGATTTGTGAGATTAAGAATTTTTTGGATTTTTGAAATATTACTCGAGTTGGCGTACAGAGATGTATATAGTTTGGCATTACACTTTGTCATCTCTAATAGCGGGATAACAATTTCAGTTACTTCAAACTTTGATTCCGGGAAGTATTGTTGGAGAAATGTTCCATCAACAACATTCGCAAAGTTTTTGTGTTTCATATTTCGTATCATCGATAAATCACATCTAAATAATTCGAAGTTTTTAAATAATTCGACCATCTCGTTTTTCGGAACTATATAGTTGTAGATAGACCTTACAATGTCTACATCGAGTTTAACACCATCTTTTACACACAATACTAATACAGAACTATATGTGTGATAAAGAGTTTGCGGATCCATTAATTTTACCGTGCTGCCGGCTGATCCAACAAACAACGGATTGATAACTTCGTCATTTTTAACTAAACGATGCACTCCGTCAACTGTTACATACTGTATCGCATTTGAACTGATAATACGGGATTCTTCCATTAATATTGATACTAAATTAATAATTATAACTGTGTAGTAATTTATAAATTCAATTTTTTTGAAGTATTTTAAGAGCTGTTTATGGAGGCTATTAAAATAATACAATTAGTAATAAACAAATAATATAAAATAAACTTTTAGGAATTGTCAGACTCTTCGGACTCGGTATTAATGACTATATTGGCAGGGACATGTTCCGATGTTTCGCTTTCTTCGGTTGCGACACTTTCATATCCCGACTCTTCGCAACTATCCTCTTCCGATGTTGTTACATTATCTTTGTTGTCTCCAGATGATTCGCAACTATCCTCTTCCGATGTTGTTACATTATCTTTGTTGTCTCCAGATGATTCGCAACTATCCTCTTCCGATGTTGTGACATTATCTTTGTTGTCTCCAGATGATTCGCAACTATCCTCTTCCGGCGATGTAATATCGTCTTTTTTATTTTCTAACTCGTCACTACAATCTTTAGTAAATTGCATATTAGACTCTAGTTCATGAAAGTGATGGGGTAACTTGTATATACTATTTAATACTTGTTCCTTGAATGAATCGGGCGATATTTTACATATATTTTCAAGCCCAGACCAGTCGCAATCTGGTAGTACTTTTTTTACACTTTCCATGAAAGTGCTTTTGATTACTTCCCATATCGCATATAATTGTTCGGATGTAAACATCTCAAGGACGTGGGCTACAAATATTGATACGTCTTTTATAACTTTCTCGTAATCATGCGGATTTTTTATATGAGGCAAATATAATTTTAACTGGTCAATATATTCCTTAAATTTAGAAATTAGCGATTTACTCATCGTTTCTTTTTGTTCGCTTGTCATTAAATCATCAAGTATTTTCTTTTTTGACGAAAATGTTTCTAAAAATTTTGGATATAGTGTTTCGGCATTATTTACTGCATTTACTAATGAATCTATTAACACTGCATTATTTTTAACAAATATTAAATACTCGTTCGTGCCTGAGTATTGTTGAATAATGTCAGATTGCGACATGCATTTTATCCAGTAGCCAAAATGATCCGGGTTCGTGAATTCTGTCAAAACTTTTGGACCATCCGCAAGATATTCAGTGGCAAAATCGCTGACTAAATCGCCGACTAATTGGGTAATTTGGCTATTCTTGTCATCGCTATCCTTGTCGTCGCTATCCTTGTCATCGCTATCCTTGTCGTCGCTATCCTTGTCATCGCTATTCTTGTCATCGCTATTCTTGTCATCGCTATTCTTGTCATCGCTATTCTTGTCATCGCTATCCTTGTCATCGCTATCCTTGTTATCGCTATCCTTGTTATCGCTATCCTTGTCATCATTATCATCATCATCATCATCATCATCATCATCATCATCATCGTCGTCATCGTCGTCATCATCATCATCATCGTCATCATCGTCGTCATCATCATCATCATCATCATCATCATCATCATCATCATCATCATCATCATCATCATCATCATCATCATCATCATCATCATCATCATCGTCGTCGTCGCTATCATCCTCTTCACTATCATCCTCTTCACTATCATCCTCTTCACTATCATCCTCTTCACTATCATTGATGTTGTCTTTGCTTCCGTCACCAGACATGCTATCAGTTTTAGTACTGGGAGTATTGATTACTGTTATTTTTTTATGTTCACCGTTTTCACTATCTGTATCATCGTCAGACGAACTATCAAGATCTGAATCAACAGTCGTATTGAGAGTATATTCGACAGTATTGCCTACTGATTTTGCAAAAACTACTTTTGACGATATCAAACTTTCCAGATTCGTGATAATATCACAATCCTTAAAACTATCTCCGAGTTTCTCAGTTAGCGTACTCAGAGTTAAGCTTGCGCTGGTTTCTCGGAGAATATTACTGATTGCATTATTTATATCGGTTGATGATTTAATGTTTGTATTTTTTGCACGAACTGTATTTGCGAGTACTTTTTTGACTGTATCGACCAAGAAGACAATTGACAGAGATGTATCTTTATTACAAGTCCAATTACTTGATATACCCATTACTGTATTTTGATCGCTAGTATTTCCAGATTTAACAACTAGTTTGGATAGTATCAAACTATTAGACGCAACCATTAATTTTGATGGCGGTATATTTAGTTTTTCCGATATTTGTGCAAGAGTGGATGGTCCATTATTGTTAATTACAATAAATATCATTGCTTGCATCAGAGTCATCTCAATATTGTATGTTTGTTGAGGGAAAGTAACAGTGACTACTATAGTACTAGTGTCATAATCGAATCTTAGTTTTCTGTGTTTATGGGACTCGGTGTAGAACTCGAAATAATATTTCATATAAGTATCAATAAATACAGAGATTTCTCTTGGCTCGCTGTATATTCCGATATTTTGAGTATTGTAATCTTTGTTGTCTTCCCATGCAAATTCTCTCATTACCGTGAAATACGATGAATAAAGATCAATACTTGCGGGATCCAGCGTTTTGTATTTATTTGATTTGAATGACACATTCTTTATTACATCATTAAATTTATTTTTGAGAAATAAACTGCTTTTAATATCATGTATCATATATTTCATTTTGATGTATTCATCTGGATATTTATTGAACTGTATTACATTAATTAGTTCCATATCGATATCACATGTATCACATATTTCAAGAAGTCTATTTTGCAGAGCTTTTTTGTATTCAATTACAAAGAATACATCGTCGCCGAGTTTAACACACATTTTCATAACATCGATAATATTATCAATTAATTTCTTCTTTTCTTCGAGCGACAATTTATCGGAGTTTCTGGAGTATTCTCTAACATCTCTGTCAATATCCCTAATAAATTCCATTAGAGAAGTATTATTAAGAATATTTATATGCTCAACTCCGGTTGAAAATTCTTCCGAAAATAAATGTTTTCGCATGGACGTATCTTTGACTGAATACGCGAACCCACTAAAAGAGTTAATAAATTTATATACATCTAATATATGATTTTTTGTGTTAGACGATATATTGCTGAAGAGTACCTTATATAATTTCATTTTGTTATTTGCAATACTATATTCGTGATTAATCACATTTTTGTAAAATGAATATGTACGAAGTATATACAATACATGTCCCGAAAATTTTACAAGATCATTTATGTAAAATAATACATTTGTCAGAACTTTGTAATTTGCAGAATACATGTTATATATATTCAGAGCTCCTGTTGATGTGAACTCTTTAGTATCAATAAGACATTGTATCCTGTGCGCAAGTTCAGATGTTGCATCATTGAATCCTTCATACAGCACAGTTAACATATCTTTTAAACTTTCTTCTGAGAATGTAAACGGTGTTATTAGATAATTTACATATGTAATATTAACAGTTGTTGTAGGTTCAAGTAGGATATTTTTAACTATGTTACGGATGTCTATCTTTGACTGATTCAAATTCCCAACAATGCCAGTAAAAATATCTTGACACTTGGATCTATTAAATTTCAACTCACCGCCTATCGCGGGAAGTACTTGCAATACATAATTATTATTGTCTATAACGTCAGCCATCGTAATATTAATATATAACTATATATGTATTAATACGTAATGCATGATTATTTCAATTTTTTATAAGGGTATAAAATTTGAAAGAATAACGTAAAATATATGAATGTATTTAAATAAGGTTAAATAAATGGACGAATATATATCAGCAAACATAATCCCACATATATCAGGATATATGAAGACCACTTCAAAAATAATAATACATCCGTTTGTTTTAAAATCACATGATATGATAACACTACATACTCTAAAATGTATTCCACATATATTTAGAAAATCAAAACAAATCAAAATAGAAGAATTATGTTTCAGAGATACATATTACAGGAATATCGATAATAATAAATATTATGTAACTTCCAAGAGAACACCAGTTGATGTAAAATCGAAAAGTTTTATAGAGATTGTGACTGATACAAAAATAAGTGATGAATGTTTTCCATTATTATCAAAATATGACAGTGTTAAAAATTATTCTTACTATGAATATAAAATGGATGATAATATATATTTTAAGCTGATTGACACCAGTGGGAAAAAATATATCAGTGTTGAAATTATTAATATCAGCGCATTAACTGATAATAATATTAATAAAATATGTCAGTATCTAAATAAAATATCTGATGATTGTAAATAAAACAACGAGAACTAGCCCATAACTTGCAATACCCATGATTCCAACAACCCCGTTTTCGTCAGGATTAATATATGGTATATATTTACCTATCACGTTTTTAACAGGATTAATCGATAATATAATATATAATACTAATAATAAAATAGGTTCTTTCAAAAAAGAGCCTACCACCGTTTTCATCGATTTTTTTTTCTTATTTTGAGTATCTTCCTCTATCACTTCATTACCTCGAATATCCTCAATTTCAGAATCATTTACATTTATATACTTTTTCCGTCTTTTATCATGTTTTATTGCATCATTTATATCCTCGACAATATTTTGCATATTGTTGGTATTACCTCCATAATAATTTTGTGTATCTTCCGTATCATGCGGTTCAGGAGAATTAGATCTTGTGTCCGAATGATTGGGATATTCGGGATGATGATATGATTGGGTAGGTTGCCCTGATGGGTGTGTATAATTTCCATTACCTCCCTGCATATAACTCGGGCTAGTTTCCGTATGATTATTCCCCATTTGAGATTTCTTTAATTCAAAAATAGACGTTCCACCAGTAGGCCCTGTTATGGTAGACGGCGCCGAATTATAATAATTATTCATCATATTAGGCATTGCCACGTTATTAGGCATTGCCACGTTATTAGGCATATTGTTAGGCATATTACTGGGCATATTACTGGGCATATTAAATCCAGGCATAAAATTAGCCATATATATTAATTATATATTAATAGGTGTTAAAAAAATAATGTTCTGAGTGACGGATTATATTATATTATATTACGTTGCTGATCATTTAAAAATCAATATTCTTATATTGTATGGTATTTACCTATGAAAAAAACTAATTGCAACCCTAATCAACACATGTAGAATATCTATTATACAATCTTGATATAATAGTTTCTGGGGGTATTATAATTTGTGGGTTATATCCATCCATAACTTGTTCCGCATTTTCTCGTGTCAAATTAACATAATTACCGCCATCACTGGGATCAAAGTTCTTATGTTCCAGTAAAAATATTATTTTACGAAACATGTCTTTTGTCATGGATATATATGTACTGTCGCGAACATGATCAGCTTTATAATAGAGAGAACAAAATACATCACCACATACTTGTTTCTTCACTATATTGCTCATTGTCTTGTTATCGACAGTATCATTTTTATTTGATGCAATAATAAACACCATATCATACAATTCCATTTCATCATAGTGAAAATTATCCAGAACAAACTGTTGACCATATTTATACATAAGGTTGTCAAGATGATTCTGTGAATAATTATATTCTTCCATATGCCCTGATGGACTATATACAATACCTTTACTTATAAACTTGCTTTCTAAAACTTGCCGAGTTTCTGATTTCGATATCGAGTCAAGTTCAACATGAGTATCAGACTTTATAATATTTTTAATTAACATTACAGATTTTGCGGTTTTAATACCATCTGCGAATTGCATTCCTAATTTATTTAATATAGAATCGGGGTGATGTTCTGCATTTGATAATCCCACAAAAATAGTTTGAAAAAGTTTACTACCTATATATGTTTTTGCGCCGCTAATAATTGTGTCTTGCGGATCGATATGTTTCTGAATACAATTAAGAAAATCGTCTGAATTATCCATTGTGTAAAATTTAATATGTTCTTCGTCCTCGATTACATCTTCTATATTTTCAATTACTTGTTCTATTCCGCGATTTACATCGATATGAAACTGTGTTTTTTCGATAACTGCGTATGTTATAGGCATATTAGTATATCTAGTAATATCTCTTTAACTTGATACACTGTTAATTTATACCGATACAAGTGATATTATCGAGGGAGAAATTGAGTGGATTGTTACTGTACATATTGCTCATTTTATATAAACATACCTAGTCCAAGTTTTCATCACTACACATAGATATACTGGACGGACATATAGTGACGACTGGTTCTAACATATAACATATTCCATTATGTTTGTATATTCTACCAACAATATCCTTTGAATCTGGACCATGTTTATTTTGTTTAGCGTGTATGTAAGCATAGAACATTATTACACCAAACGCGATCCCGATTACTAATGATATTATTATGTTAAATAATTCCGTGGCCATATAACTATTAAGAGAAAATAAATTATATAGGTGATATTTATATGGAGATACGTCCGGAAATGATTATACTTGTTGTACTTGTTGTTGCAGCCATAACATATTTTATTATGCAACAAAATCAACAAAATCAACAAACTCACCAAAAGCCTACATGTCAAACATGTCCAGAACAAAAAACAGTGTATATCCGAGAAGAGGGTAGTCAGAAAAAACAAGAACCGCGCGAATCACAAGAACCACGATATTCGCATGGTTCGAATGATCGCAATGGGCCGATGAGAGTCGATGTTGATATAAATGACAGACAGACAATGTTGCCACCGAGTCCGTCGGATCAGTTAAGAGATTTTGATCATCGTGTATATTTTGATAAATTAGCACCGCCGCGCCACAGAAACATACATGAACCGGAGTATCTTGATCCGGCATTAATTCCGATTTATTCGAGAGGACCGCCAAGACCATATAGAAAGGTCGGTATATTATATAATAGTCCGGGTAGTAATGACCCGGAACCGCAACACAGAATTCTTAATCTGATAGGATCAAAGATACAATCAGGATTGTTTAATTACTATGCTGTACCAACGAGGACTGACGATAATGCAAAGTTTGAATTACCAGGTAGAGGAGAATTATCGACGGGTGACACAGTGACAATCGCCGAGTTGGGGGATGTCGAATATACAGTAAAACTCGATCAGAACGCTCTGCCATTGTATGCCGGAATTTTATAAATTTTGTAAATTTTGTAAATTTTGTAAATGTTCTAGAAATTATTTAGATCGACTGGATCAAGAATAAACAGAAAATGAACTATTGAATCTGGAGGCAGTTTATTTATATCTTCCATATCCTTTAATTGTTTATAAGGGTGGTATGAATCGTCTTTTGACGCATCATAGTTTCCTGCATCAAATATATAACTTAATATAAATGGCTGTCTACTTAGATACGACGCGATTGATGCATGAATATCTAATTGTATTCTTGTTGATATTTTAAACTTTGATGTCAATAATTCTGTTCTTAGGAACAATTCTTTTGTGGGAAGTTGTCTGGCATAATTAAATATTTTACTAATAATATTTGTCTGGCTGCTACTAACAGTAGGTACACTCCATGCCCATGTCCATATCTTACTGTTTGTCATATAAGTTCCTATTATTTCATACGCAGACCTGAACAGTTCTGTTTTATTTTTGTCGTAAAATTTTAGCGTGTGATGTATTGAGTCAGCGTCGCTATGTGCGAAATGTATATGTTTTATTTTATCGACAAGTTTTTGATATTTTTCTCTATTTACATCATAATATTCTAGAGAATTTTGTACCAATTCTGTATTCATTAGTATATACTAAATGAAGCAAAAAAATATTAACTAGACCATCTTAACTAGATCATATTAACTAGACCATATTAACTAGATCATATTAACTAGACCATATTAACTAGATCATATTAATCAGAATAATAAAACACAAAAGTTAAGACTAGAATACTAATGGTTCCTGTGAATTTCTGCGTTTTTTCATAATTTCGGCAATAGGTACAGCAGATTTTTTAGATGTAAATTCTCTATTTTTATTTTCATCAATAATACCATCTGCTTTAACACATTCGATAATAGGGAGAAATCCTCCAGTAGGTTTATTTATAATAGTGCCACCCCCAGACATTCCACGGATAACATTTACAAATTTAGAAACTGTGTTATTTGTCATTTATACTATTAACACCAGATATTAAAAATTAAAATAGAAAATATAAACTAGTTAAAATCTATAGTAAAATTATCGTCATCATATATACTAAGCGCATCATCGATATTATGTTGACCACCTACTATTTTATTATTTTTAGTGGTATATTCTATTTTTACCATATGATTTATATTGCAACATTGCCCCTTATTGTCACATGTAAACTTAATAAAATCACTATCTGTTATATCGTCTTTAAAATTTAGGTAGAGTATGCGATGCAGCGCCATCTTTTTTTTTTTAAAATAAAAATTAATGTATATTCCTTTATGATTTTTAGCAGAGTGTGTGATATATCCGTCCCATAGACAACATGAATCTGTGCTAAAAATAGAATTATCAATATAACTGACAATTCGTTTGAGATCTTTATATGCGAGTTTTTTATCAGACGGTATATTTTTACGTTGTTTTTGTATTAATTCTTTTATTAGAATCGCACTGTCTGATATGTGTTTTATGTTTGGGTTTGTATTTATTACATCCATCTTAATACTATATCTTATCAAAAATAATATATAAATTACAATATATCGCAATATATTGTAAATTACTAAATTACTAAATTATTATCTTTGCGACGATTTATTTGTAGCATATTACTTCAATAACATCTGGTGACTTGTGTTGAGATGGGTTATCAAATCGTATGTATATTCCTGTATGTTTCATCTTTGTTACAATCTCTGTTGCGTCGGATGCTCTATATTTTTTGCTGAATTTATTATGTACAATGCCGTTATTAAATATATATACTGGTTTATTCTCTTCATCAACCACAATAATAGGTATATCTGGGTTAATTTTACTGAATACATATAATTCAACGAAGCAATTAGTTGTAACATGTACATCTTTTACAAGTTTGATTATGAATTCATTTATAGGCGTTTTAGATGAACGCCTGATATCCATATTCTCGACTAGATTATCCATAATTTCAGTTTTATTCTTTTTGTCACTCAACCAGTCAATTATTAAGCTTCTAAAGTAGTTAGCTAGATCTGTTTGTACGCTGTTATAATACCCGAGATTTCTAGACACATTATCGCTTAATTTATGGTTAACCCAGTAATAGCCGTTTACATATGCCCTAAATATTGTCAAGTTGCTGGGGATAATTTTTTGGATGAACACGTCATGAAATTCAAGTGGGGGATTTTGTAAATTCAATTCCTGAAGATTTACTTCAATTGATTTACCTATTTTACGTTTTCCGATCTTTGGAATATTATCTCTGCCAAATAATTCACTGAGTGCCTTCTTTATATTACTACTGCTACTCTTGAGTACTTTTTGCCCATCTTTCTCTGTAAATCTGCCGTAATCGACAATATCGGATACAAAATAGTTACCAACACGGAGCAATTCGAATGATCTCAGGTCATTTCTTGCTAATTCTTCGCTTAATTTATTAATAAATTTAATGACAAGTTTAGTAGTGACAGATAAGTAACATCCTGAATGCGTCCAGTGACAATGTTTATTATCGTTACATTGTTCCTTGTTTTCGTGGATTGTGCATATTTCTCTATTGTTATTAATTTCATAGTCAACGATATCAGGATTTGATGTCGATATATTAACAAGTTTATTCGGTTTGCCACCTTTTTGCGTTGTTAAATCATGGTACTTTGTATAGAGATTTGCGTCAACCAACTTGAATAGTATCGACCGGATCTTTTCGATCTTTTCCGGATATGTTAATTTACTACTATTAACGGTTTTTTCGACGATACCTTTAGTATACGAGTTATCAGGATCGTTAATATAGTTACTAAATTCTAATCTAAATAGTTCATATGCTTCTTTTTCAAATTCATCTTTCTTGACTTCGAGTATACGATTATCCACAATATAATTACTTCTCCCTTTTAATATCTCCTCATCAATTTTATCTGTCAATGTTTTTCTTTCCATTAAAAGTTTTTCTTTTTCCAATACAGATTTTGGCACAGATATCGGAATTACTGGCACGACATCTTTAGACTTGGTCATAATTGCATTAATAAGCAGATTTCCTTTAATCTCGCTATCATAATATACACCTATCGGTTTTGTTGGTAATTTTTTATCAGATTTTTCATAAATATCATTTAAATATTTCACGGTTTGTTCCATATTTAATATATATTTTTCATAGGTTTTAAGAAGTTGGATATCATACAAAGACCCTGATGGTTTTAATGGTACAATATAACCTTCATATGTAACAATATATTTACATTTATTACGTACATCTATTATCTGATATCGAGGATGATATTTTTTATCTAATTTCATTAGAATAGATCGTGCAAACTTTGCAGGTACCGATACATTTGTTCTTAAAACTTTGTCAATAAATGTTCCGTGGCAATTTTTTTCATAAAAATCTTGCAAGTGACGGATAATATTTGATTTTTCATTTTTGTATGTAAAAGTTTTATAGAGAGAAACATTCTTGCTTTCTTCGTCTGTTTTTTGTACCATGATAATTGGATAATAGTTTTTATTTTCTCTCATTATAATAATAGTTTTTCTGGCGGGATCTGTTAGATTGTCATAGTCTTCTAAATCTTGGCAATCAATATAAAAATCTTCCCTAATTTTTTCCTTTTCAAGTGTTTTAGCAATAATCATATTTTGTTTTTTGAATATTATAATATTGAGGCCTCCAGGTACTAATACGCCAGGTATACATATTAAACTGTTGATAAGTTCGAATTCGAGATAGTTTGAATGTTTGATATATTCGGAAAACTTTTCTCTTGTAGTAAATTGAGTCTTGATATCTCCGTTATTAAGAGATGTAAATATATGTTCGTTTCTATCTTTATCAAGTGCTTTGATCATTAAATCCTTAATATCATTAATACTAATCCTTAATGTAGATACGACAGCATTTAGAAACTGATATTCATCCTGTTTTGATCCATATTTGAAATAATAACCAGTTTCTGTTTTTGACAGATAATGATGTTTAATTTTTTTTGTTTTTCCAAGTATTGTGTTAAAATATATGTCTAGATATTTCGGCAAGAATCCCAATCGCCCCTCCTGTATCTTATTAGTGTCTTGTAGAATATATAATAGATCACCCACAACTTTCGCATCTTTTGGGTTCACTTCTTTTTCCTTTGTAATACTCTGCCCCAGGCATGTGTGAAAAAAATCTCGTTTTTCTTTATTCTTAGATGTCGCAGGATTAATTATAAAACAGCATGGCATACAATGACCATATGGATTACTACTTCTTGTTAAAAATCCTATATATACATGATCTCCATTTTCTCCCGGGTCACATGCGTAATAAATATTATTTCCGGTAGGTTTGCCGGTCTCGTCGTGTTCTGGTAACTTTATTGTGTTTATTATAATTTCGGTTTTTGCTTTTTTCCCTTTCGAGTCAAGTTTAATTCTTTTTTCATATGTGTCTTTGACTTTATTATAGGTATATCCTTTTGTTAGCAGTTGCTCAACTGTATTATTGTTGTATTGTTGCGGCCGTCTTTTTTTATCAGTACCACTATTCTGGCACGCACGCGTCCATTGATTTTGTCCTTTTTCAGGCTTAAAACCGAGGCGTCTTTTATCTACCTGTGTCATCGCCTTAACGGATTTAATTTCTTTTGAATATTTGGCGACATCATCAACCTTACTTCTTCTTTTTGCAATATTTGTTAGTTTCTTTAATTTTTCCTTTAATATCTGTCGATCTTTTTTCTTGTACAAATATGTGTCAATGTAGAGATAAATCAAAATATTCATAAAATTAATTATCCTATCTAGCTGTTCTTTGTCGCGCGCGCCTGATATACGTATCTTATATTTATCTTTCTGTTTACCCTGTACATCTATACCTATTCCTGGAGGTTTATATTTTGGAATATTTTCTAATTTCTTCAGAATTTTTCTTGATTTTTTAAGATTCGGAAATCTATGTTTAACCTTTTCTATGTCTTCAAGTGCCCTAGCCTCTGTTATGTTAAATTGTTTACTGATCTCATTCGCCAAAGATTGATCAGTGTATTCATAGTTTCTGATAAAATATATAATTCGCTGTTCCAGTCTTGCCTGATTATCATATTTAGATACACGTTTGTAACGTAAATATGTTCCAAATTTACTTGTATCATTATCTTTTTGTACTTTTGCTTGACGTTTTCTAGGATCGATTACAAGAGCGACATAAGGATAGAAGAACCGAGAAAAGTTAGATAAGTGATTATGATTAATGCGAAAATCATTCGGGAGTTCGAATTTCTGAATACTGTTAATAAATGCGAATTTAAATTCGCTGTCGTCAGGGATATCTATAGTAACTTTATTATTATAGCTGTTGATTTTAGTAATAAGATCTTTCACATATCGATGTGTTTTCTTAATATCATTAATTGTAGCCATGTCTTCTTCTTTCCACTGAGTTTTATATTCTATTCTTCCATTGTCACTTAATCCGATACCCATATATTTATAACCATCCTTGTCTGCTATTTTCACTTTGAAACTGATACCATATGGTGTATTTTCAAACCATTTATAGAGAACTTCGATACTTTCTTTGTTGCTTGTCAATCCATATATATCTTTTTCATAAAATTTAATAACACCGTCTTCGGCAGTCTGGTATTGTATAAATGGATATACATCATCTGCATCAAATTCGTTAAATATTCTGAACAAGTCAATTTTGGTATTATTTAACAAGCGTAGATTCAAATGAATTACAGATTGTGTAATATAATTTTCTTTGAAAATATATTTGTAATCCCCTTTGATATTAACATCATCAACTACATTTGTAATCTCGCCTTCCAAGATTAAATCGTTATTTAATGACTCGAATACTTTATCAATTTTATGATTTTCGCTCCTGACATTACCATTAAGATATTCGATGCAACTTTTAAGATCGTCATCCCTCATTTTCGGATAGTATAATTTAATATAGACATCCTTGAGGTTTTTTATAACTTCTTGGTTTGCAACATAGTTTGTACCTAGTTCATTATAGATGTCTATCATAAATATCTCGTTATTCAACATATAATTCTCATAATCATATAATATATGATTTTCGTCGTTTTCTATTCTAATTTTATTGCCATATCTTCGTATGTTATCTCTCAGCAGTTTTAATTTTCCAGGAAGATCTTCATAGTATCTAATATTATTGTTAGGCTCAATATCTACATCCAATAATTCATTCCGACGCAGCCATTTTTGACCTAACATAACCTTTTTAATTTTACCATCATATATATATTCGCACCATATATATTGTCTCGATGGTAGTATCAGTGATTTTTTACTAAATTTTTTATGATTTTTCAGAGAGCAACATATCTTATCTTTCACTATCTTCACAGTATCATCCTTGTATATATATTTTGTTTCAACATACACTTTTGCATATGTATCTTTCAAAGTCTCATCATATACATTATTATCCTTCTCTGTATTAAAATCTACCATTTGTTTCTGTTTTTTCTCAAATAAGGTGTCGTCGTCTAGTGCCTGTTTAATCAAATTAGTTGTTTTTGTTACATCATCGTCTATATTTTCGCCTAAATTTTGATATATCTGGTCAAGCTCTCCTAATTCAGACTCCTCATCGGTTAGAGTATCGTCCATTTCAACACCCGATTCAAAATATTCGTCTATGTTAACTTCGTCGTCGCCACCACCTATCTGTTTTGATACATTTAAATTATCCCCAGATGGATCATCTATTCTGTCTGCACTATTTATTTCATACGTTCCCAATGGATATATATCGTATGTAAACGGCGATTCGTTGCCACCACCTTGCATAATGTTCTCGCTACTGTCTTTATTGTTATCCTCGGTATTATCTAGGGACGAATCACTAATATCGTCGGCACTAATATCGTCTGCACTAATATCGTCGGCACTAATATCGTCTGCACTAATATCGTCTGCACTAATATCGTCACTTTCTATTGCCAGATTATTTTCGACATCCGATTTTGAAACAGATACTGTATCCGAATCCTCCTCTAACTCGTCTCTTACATGTCTCTTAATTTTGTGTGACAAATAATATTTCAACCCTTTTGATTTGTCCATTTTATAATCGATATCTGCGTCATCATCGCTTAATATCGAAACAGTACGCCCCTTCTTTGCAACTTTTCTGTCTCGCTCATCTTTAATAGCAGCTGCATAACTGTAAATCAGTTTTTTTTCACTAGCCACATATTTATCTATAATATCTTTATACCATTCCTCGCTATATTGTGAAACTAATTCCTTTTTCATTGACGAAGATGTTCTTATTTGTTCGATTGTAAAGTTAATATGATATGTATTAAAGAATTTATTAAACCATCTATTTCCGTATTTATCCTCGAGCTTTTTATATTCTGCCTTGCTTAACTGTATAAATGTATCATACAAATTTAGATCTTTGATTTTATCCAATGGTTTTTTTATATCACTTGGTACATCGCCGATGAATACATATGTCAAGTATTGCACACGGCGATTATTATTTTTAAATTTCCATATTACCTTAACTGGATCATTCATAATATATATTCACTTGATATTTTTTATTTATAATAAAAATTTATACTTGTTTTGTTCATTGTAAAAATAAACAAAACTTAAATAAAACTAACATCGTAAAATATGATCATATATACTTGATATCGCTGAAATTAATTTTAAATGTGGTATGTATGACTGCACCACCACTCATAGGAAGTTCGTCACTCGAGTCAGTCATATCAGTTGTAGCAGATAGATCCGGCATAACACATGCGAAGACATTTCCAGCAAGAGCAAGAGCAAGAGCAAACCCATGTGATGCCTTAATATGCTCCACAAAATCAATCACATGGGTATTCTGGAGGTCGCGTGAAATATATCTATTAATTGTTGTCAAATCACGAATTTTGAGTGGATTTGCTTCTGACGGATAATCTACTACTCTATTTTTGAGATTTTCATAAAATTCGCTGGATTCCTCCATCTCGCTTTTCAGTTGACCTGTATTATAGGCTACTTGTAACATTTTTACAATAGTTGGTTCGGGAGATTCATGGAGAATTCTTATATGTTGTACAAGGAAATGTTCTTTTTCCCATTGATCCATTTCATCCTCATCCACGTGTTCAAGATGTCCGATATATTTACTGCCGAGTTTACTATATTCCCCACTGATCTGAGAAGATTCAATATTCCATCTGTATGTTTTTTTTCCGAAAACAGTTGATAGGGTATCTTTTAGTAACAACCACATTTTCAATCCATCTAATCTATTTTTTCGCACGCAATAACCATATTCAGCAACACGGTTATACATATCTTTTAGTGTAACATTATTAGACATTAATATATATAATATTTTTATAATAATTTTTATTGCGCGATATTAAATATTATACAATGTTTTTAATAGCATTATATTTTAAAAATTTAAATTCATAATTAAAATAGACGATATTATTGCTAAATAACAAGATGAACAAGATGAACAAGATGAACAAGATGAACAAGATGAACAAGATGAACAAGATGAACAAGATGAACAAGATGAACAAGATGAACAATATGAATAATATGAATAATATGAACAAGATGAACAAGATGAATAATATGAACAAGATGAACAAGATGAACAATATGAATAATATGAACAATACGAACAATATGAATAATATGAACAAGATGAACAATACGAACAAGATGAACAAGATGAACAATATGAATAATATGAACAAGATGAACAATACGAACAATATGAATAATATGAACAAGATGAACAATACGAACAATATGAATAATATGAACAAGATGAACAAGATGAACAAGATGAACAATACGAACAAGATGAACAATATGAATAATATGAATAATATGAACAAGAATAACTGCAGGATTGTTGCGTTTTGATTGATTATATTCTTTTTAACAAGTGCATAAAAAATCATACTTCTTTGTATAGTTTGGATAGTCGTTTTCGGGGAGTCGATCACAGCCATTCGACAAATTACTTTTGGATTATGAATAAATCAGTCGATTGAACCCTTTACAGCCATATAAAGTTGAAACACTAATTCTTAATTTATAATAATGTTAGATTGTATAAAATGCCAGATAATATGTACAAATTAGATGTTAATATATTGAGTATATTAACATCTTTTCTACACCCACATGAAATAAAAATATTAGAGAATGGGTCTAAAAGCATTCATACACAAATCAGAGTTTTTATGACATATTCATGGAATCAACATGGCACGACGATACATATCAGGGATGTTTATAAGTACCATGTATTAAAAAATTGAAAAATTTAACATGTTGTTATTCTTTATATAAATTAACACTTAATATGCACATTTCGCGAATTAGTGCACTGGAAATACACAATGGAACACTCTGTACGGGCCGTTCTTGGACACATAATCAAGGATGATCGGATCATGCCATCAACCATTGTGCACATGTTAAGTTTGTGCACCGATCTGAGCGTTGAAAAACGTACATTTCTCAAGGCGTATCTACATTCTCGCACAATTTTGCATGGTCAAAATGCCAAGGATCTGGAGGGAGGTCTTGTATACACATCCCCGTTAAAATTTTACCGCATGGCTGATGGAACAATAGTATCTGCCACGACGCGCAGTCGCATTGTGACATGTATATTATATAACTATATCAAAACAGGTATGACGTCGGATCAAATGCATTACAGTTCAACGTGGGTATACACTAAATATGGATATGTTCATTCGACGAAGCCTCCAAAACCAAAGAGTTCGGAGGAGGTACTCGAACAGCTGGACCACTACACCCGTGCAATGTACGAAGCTGTCCCTGTTACATATGTCCCGATTGGCACACCGCTCGCTGATATCCTGTCAGGCAAAGTACAGTGTTGCGAAATGCCGGAACAAGAGGAGAGGTCGCGGGGGGTATTCCATTCCCCGCCTCCTTTGTCCGATCTATTCACGGAAAAAAGATCGATGCAACTCGAGAAACTGTGTGAAGATCTCGGTATTCGCAGCGAATTCAATTTGAATACATGGGTTAACGCAACAAACACTGTATCGGCAGTTATGCGCACTCTCCGGCTCAAAGTTGAAGACGGGAAAGCCGTAAATGATCGCACTCGCAAACAATCAGCCGGCTGCCGTAATAGATGGTTTGATAAGCCTGTCAAAGCTCAACCCGCTACAAAGAAAGTAGTATGGAAGCATCGCAACACAGATGAGCGCGCATTTCTTCCGGAAACGATCCGGTCGTGTCGAAAATATCAGGAAGCGACAGAACTGATGGGTATAATTTGCGGTCGTCTTCTCAATATGAATGTTGCAGCATTGAAAACGGAGGCTCTTCTCATCAGCAGAAACGGTGTGTGTATGAATTTGATTAAGAACATGTCGGTTGAGACATTGGATATTGATACTGCCATCTTTTGTTGCATTGTTTCATCTGCCATGAAACAGTCGCAAAGATATGTAAAGTTTGACAAGTTCATGCAGACTTGGTATTATGAGATTCTTTGCAAATCTCCCACGACTCAATTCAATCTTGTCGCGTCGATCCTTCCTGTCAAAACGGTACTTGGCCTATGTAATACAACGGATATGACGTCTATTCTTGAAAAGTGGATCCAGTTTGTAACGGCTCTGCGTGTTCCAATGCAATTGCTGTGGGTAAGCGCAGTGCGTGACGCAACTTCGCGTAACATGTGTATACCTCGCGGTTTTGATGTTGCCGGGTGGAATGTGATGACTAGAGCGTGGAATCGCGCCCGGTACGAAATCGCGTCAATTTGTGGTTTTCTAAAAATTCCCATGCCGTGGGCTATCACAAAATGCCTAGGTGTGACGACTGGTGACCGGATTGATGATGCGGGGTTTGACGAGAATGCCACCCATCCCGACTGCATGGTATTTGCAAAACTTGCGGAATGGGGTCGATCTCCGTGGTCTGCTATCGACGACTCGACCCTGACAATCGAGAAGCGTATGGAAGAGATAACTCGAGTATGTGGCTTCCGAAAGATTGCGAACGCGTACAAGTATCATGGTACAAAAGATCCTGTTTCGCAATGGCAAATCAATGGGCATAACCCATGCTATGAAAGAATGTAAGACATATATAAATGTCATTATTTTATCAATTTAACATAAAATTATATATAAAACCATCAAAAATCGTTGAAACCTGTTAAAAAATTGAAATTTAAACATATTGAAAAGCCCTGAAAATACAAAGAATATAGTGTGCATTGAAGCGCATTAAAGAAGCGGGATTGGCTCATAATATTCCATACTGTTTTGTAGCGCCTCAGTGTACACTATGTCGGGTTTGGCTCATAATATTCCATACTGGCATTAAATCACACTATCTATGCCTATAGATAGCGTGATTTGTTTCGGGACTGGCTCATAAATTTCCATACTGGAATCTTTCTAGCTGTTGATAGGTAGTTGCAGGGTGTTAGTATCGTTGGGATTAGATATTTATATTCTATACTGACATAAACATCTGGTAGCGGGTAAAATCGGGATTGGCTCATAATATTCCATACTGGTTTTGCTTTTAATAATATATCATATGCTCTATATGATATATTGTTAACGCGTCGGGACTGGCTCATATTTCCACACTGGCGTTATTGTACATCTGGAGTAACTAAATCGGGACTGGCTCATAATATTCCATACTGGTTTTATACTAACATTTTTTTATTGCAATTTGTTGCAATAAATCTACGTATTTTATTTTATAAATAAAAATTGAAAAATTTAAATAATTGATAAATCAATAACAAATATATCAATTAAACAGCTCCAGTTTTGCTATATCGCGTCATTACTAAATAATAGGAACAATAGAAACAATAGAACCAACAACAGGAACAACAGAAACATCAGACAATGCCACATGTTCGCGATGTGCTCGCTGATGCAATTTCGGAGGGGCGTTATTTACCTGTAGTACTCTCGTCGAAACTTGCGACATGTACAGACATCAGTCCAGAGAAACGTACATTTCTCGCCTGCTATACAGAAGCACTGCTAGCGACACACTCGGAGAGTATTCCCGAAGATACTGGTGAAACTAGCGAACCAGTTACTATTATGCATTGTTACCCGACATTGTACCGTTTACCGGACGGTACACTGACAACATCTGACGAACGCAACAACGTAATTGACTGGAAAACAAAGCATTACATCGAAACCGGAATTAAATACGGTGATCAATATGGGTATAGTCGAAACATATTTAATAGCAACTATCAAAATCGGGCGTCAAAACCGGAGCCAAAAAGCAAGGAGCAAGTACTGGATGAACTAGGTCCAAAGATTCGCGCCATGTATGAAGCAGCTCCCGCCACATATGTACCAGTAGGCACACTGTTGCGGGATATTCTGAATGGAACAGTCAAACACGGGGATGTGCCAATTGCGCAACCAGAGTCGGGGATGAATACAGTGTTCCATCCTCCGCCTCGCACGACCGATCTTTTTACAGAGAAGCGGACGATAGAACTCAAACAGCTATGCCGCGACCTCTGTTTACCTGCCGAGGTATTCGACACGAGTTCGTGGGTACATGCTACAAACATGGTATCCGCGATCCTGCGTGCTCTCAATCTTAATGTAGCAGAAGGAGATGTACGAACAGACCGCGTCCGAAAGGCAAAGGCAGCAGAAGACCAAACACAACAATCCCTATATAAGCATTGGTACGTTAAAAATCCTGTTCAGAAGCATACGATGAAGGTGGTTTGGCCTAATCGGACGGCGGCTGATCGCGCATTTCTGCCGGAAGGCATTCGCTCCGCGCGCAAGTACCAGACAGCTGTAACACTGATGGGGAAGATTTGTGGACGGATGCTTAACATGAGTGTTCCTGCTTTGAGCGCTGAGGCTGCTCTTCTGGATAAGACCGGGGTATTTACTAACCTGATCAAGAATATCCCAGAAGACAAACTGGATATCGATACGGCAATTTTCTGTTGTATTGTTTCTGCAAAGTTGAGTGTACGTAAAGCATTCGCTCTTACTCCGCAAATTCAGGGATCTATCGACAAGTTTATGTTGATATGGTATCGGGACGTACTTTGTACCTCGTCAACAACACAGTGGAATCTTGTCGCGTCACTCCTCCCGATTAAGGATGTACTCGGAAATTGTAGCCATGCGGATCTCCAATCTATTCTTGGACAGTGGATCCAGGTTGTGAGTGCTCTGCGCGGCCCACTTCAATACATGTGGGAGAATGGCGTGAAAAGCGCGGCTTCGCGTAATATGCTGGTGCCTCGCGGGGTTAACACAACTGCATGGAACACTATGACAGGTGCATGGAACAATGCGCGCCGCTTCATTTCGTCTCTATGCATGACTCTAGATATCTCGATGCCATGGGCTATCACAAAGTGTATGAAGGTAACTGCTGGCGATCAAATGAAATGGGGAAATATCACAGGACAAGATGTTGATCCTGACTGTATGGTCTTTGCAAAGCTTGCCGAGATGGGGCGTGCTCCGTGGTCTGCGATTGATGACCCGACGCTTACAATCGAGAAGAGGATGAACGAGATTGCGGAAGTGTGTAGTTTGCAAACAATTGCGGATGCGTACACGGCACGCGGTATTAAGAACCCGATTGCAAAGTGGCGTATTGATGGTGTTGCAAAGATGCGCAAGAATGATGTTCAAGCAGATACAGACATGGTATGCGGTTGCGCGGTTGCTGCTCCTGGGATTGCGGCCGACCCGTCGACATGGGATATCTGCAGGATTGCGGGATTCTTTGGCGCAACACCATGGACTGGTTCATAACATGAATTTATTTATACTGCTTTTATATCGCTTATTTAATTATTAATTTATATTAAATCAAAATCTGGCAAAATATTACAGATAAATTAAATTACACTATCATAAATCTCCATGCCACAATATTTTGTTGGATTTTGATTAAAGTTTATTTTAGTATATAAGTTTATTTCAACGGCTCGTTGGCATAAAAATTTAAATATTTTCACGAATAAAGGAGTATGCCCTGTCTCTGGACATCCAACATGAGCCATTTCATGGAGAACAACATACATTAATAAATTAATATCATGTAATTCCCCGCTATCAGAAGTTGTTCTCAAACAGAATACTATTTGTTCTCCTTTATTTACACTATATGATGTATATTTGCTATTTTTTGAGTTTTCCTGTATTATTGCGTTCTTTATACGTCTGTCTAACTGATCTATATATTGTGTCATATCAGGATATTTGTCGCGATTATCTTTAACATATTTTGTAGTTTTTACAATATTTTGTTTTATTCTCGCTAACATATTAGACGCATGTTGGCTGTCGTTGACCGCTCTTACCAAATAATACTTTTCATCGATATCCGATTTTATGTATGTCATATCGTAGTTCTGAAGTTTGAAATATAAAATACCAATTATGATAATTATTACGATTGTTATTAATATATTTAGTATTGTTTGAATCAATTATATAATATGTGTAAATAATATATTTAATTAATTAATATTGACTCTTAAAAATATTTATGATATCTCATAAATAAATATCTAGTCTTTTTCAAATAATCACTTTTTAATAAACATCATATTTTTTCTTGCGGAGCGCGTCTATGGTTACTTACTGGTGATATATCCGACAACAGCTATCACTGATACACATTCAATAACAAAATTGCAGTTTATTACATCTATGTAGATGTGATTTTTACGCCGTGTCCAACCTCGCTGTCGTAAACGCATCTGCATTATTTATGCCCAGAAATAATGTTAAGTAGTTTATTGGAATAGCGATCAAAAGTGATTTGTTGAAGGGTTGTACAGCGGGACAGGGCTTTGATGGATTGATTGAATTTGGCACCAAAAGTAATTTGTTGAAGGCTTGTACAGTTGGCAAGGGCTTCGATGGACTGACTGAAATCGACACCAAACGTAATTTGTTGAAGGTTTGTACAGTGGGAAAGGGCTTCGATGGGTTGATTGAACTCGACACCAAACGTAATTTGTTGAAGGTGTGTACAGTGGGAAAGGACTTCGACATGTTGATTGAACGATTCGCCAAAAGTAATTTGTTGAAGGTTTGTACAGTTGGAAAGGACTTCGACATGTTGATTGAACGATTCGCCAAAAGTAATTTGTTGAAGGTTTGTACAGTGGGAAAGAGCTTCGATCGGTTGATTGAATCGGTCGCCAAAGGTGATTTGTTTGAGTTTTTTATGAAGCGATACCGATTGAATCGACTCATTAAATTTTTTTCTGAAATAAATACGATTTACATGTATTTTTTTGATGATAATATTATTAAGTCTATTTGTGTCGCATTTTTCAATTAGCCACTTAATATTTTTTGTTTTAATATAATTTTCTTCACTGCCATGCTGATAATATGAATATGGAATCATTTGCTTACATATTTTATAATTATATATAGAGCATGTGCCTAATTTTTTTATTTCTAACAGTTGTAAATACGATATAATTTCACGCAGTAAATCTGAATTTAACTGATAACAAGTCATATATGTTACTTTATAATTTAATATGTCATATTAAACGGTTTGTATAAATATTAATAAAGTCAATTTTTTGTAATATGTAAAGATACTTGGTAATTATGCACCAACAGATAATACTATTTTTACAGATAGTATATAGATTGTACGCATATTACAATTAATAAAGATTAATATTTGTAAATTTGTTTCGAGTTGTTAGAATATAATTATATACACAGGATAATTACATTATAAATATAGTAAAATTTTTTACTTGTTTAATATATATAAAATAATGGGCAATCAAACCTCAGCACCAACTGAACACATTAATTCACATGATATCGCGAGAAATATCGAGGATCTTCTACAAGGCATGAACAATACAAATGGGATGTCTGATACTATCGGATTCAGGCGCAATAAATCAAGTACAATGTCTGACTTGCATATTCAAACGATTCAAGACCGATTACAGTCTGGGGGTAATCTTAAAGTACCTAAAAGAAAGCGATATGAAAATATTCAGTTTGGAAAAGGCAATAATAACAATGTATTTGTGAAAAAATCAGGAGTTGTCGACAATGACACTGATTTTTCAGTCGATACTGAAAGTATATATAGCAAACTCAGAGATATACTAGGCGTGCACAATGGCGGGAATTTAGGCTATTTGGGCGATAGTGAATTAACCAGTATAATGTCTGAAAAAACTGTAGCAAATTTCGAGGCTTTGTTCAAAAACCAGCAAGGAGGTAGTTTAAATGACGATGGTCTTGTAAGTATCTGCAGTGACTCCCCCGAATATGATATTTTTTCTAAAAAAATCAAATCATATCTTAATGAAGGCAGAAATGATCAACGAGGAGGTAATAATATGGCGAGTTCCGAACTTACCGAAATGAGCAGTGAAAATATGGAGAATCTCAAAAATATGATTCTCAGTCATATATCCCAGCAAAAAGGCGGAAATACTAAACCAGACATGAACAATGTTCGCAATAATATTAAGACGAACCAACATAAAGGAAATAATCAATTCTCTGATATGTATTCATCCATCAGCGATGGCGATTTGAAAAAATTACGCAGTATGGTATTGGAAAAAAAAACTCAAAATGGAGGCAGTAATATATTTTCTGCAAAGTCTTCCCAGCCTATTAACTATAGAGACCCCAGGCTTTCTGGAAAATCGCTAAATGGTGGAAATGTGTTTTCTGCGACATCCTCTGCGCCTGTTGATGGAATGAATGGTGGAAATGTGTTTTCTGCGACATCCTCTGCGCCTGTTGATGGAATGAATGGTGGAAATGTGTTTTCTGCGACATCCTCCGCGAATGTTGATGGAATGAATGGTGGAAATGTGTTTTCTGCGACATCCTCCGCGAATGTTGATGGAATGAATGGTGGAAATGTATTTTCGGATACATCATCGGCTTAT
>Ga0209443_1000370_pt1 | contig 30736 bp, 25 predicted proteins | sample LauGreBMM110DCMD_2_FD_187571 | JGI IMG/M metagenome (GOLD analysis project Ga0209443, IMG submission 187571) | Freshwater lake microbial communities from Lake Michigan, USA - Su13.BD.MM110.DCMD (SPAdes) (version 2) | ecosystem: Environmental > Aquatic > Freshwater > Lake | place: Lake Michigan... | reverse complement strand
CCGTCGATCAGCCCCCAGGGAGAGTTCGGGTGGCCGCCCAGATAATGGTACCCGATGGCGATGCCGTAATCGGGATGGGTGCGCCACCCGGGGCGTTGCATCCAGCGGCGAAGGTTGGGGCAATCGAACGACTTCAGGTCGGGCGAGTAGTTCAGGAGGTTCGACTGCGTCAGCGTCGAGAAGACCGGCGTGTGCGTGTCCTTCTTGTCGACCTTGTCGGTGCCGCCTTGCGGGAGTTCCTGTTGGTTGTCCAAGGCGTAGATCTGCGCGGCGAGGATGAACTGGCGGATGTTGTTGAGGCAGGCGGTCCGATTGGCGCGTTCTTTTGCCCCGGCCAAGGCGGGCAACAACATGCCGGCGAGGACCGCGATGATGGCGATGACGACCAACAACTCGATGAGGGTGAAGGCCCGGCCGGAACGACGCGCGGAGGTCCCGGCGGCTGGCGACGGCCCGGTCCTCAGTGAAGGAAGTTCGCTGTCCATGGCGGCGGGAATGTTCAGGGAGCGGCGGTCTTCTCACGCACGCGGAAGAAGCGGGCGGCCGCATCCGCGGCCATCGGCAGATCGGCTCGGAGCTTGCCGTCGCCGACGGTGAACGCCGGGTTGAGCGGCGTCCAAACCAAGGCGCCGTCGGCCAAGCCGGGCGCGACAAGAAGCTCGATCCGGCCGGCCGCCGCGGTGTCGAGGGATGTGCCGTCCTGTGCAGATACTTCGAGGCGCAACCGCTCGCCTGTGGGCAGCAGCGAGGCCGCGAGCGTCAGCTGCGGCAAGGGAGCGACGGCACCGGCGACATCCAGCGCGACGATCTGCGTGTCGCTGCGCGCGTAGATCCGGCTGCCGGAGAATGCGGGATGGTTCCAAGAGGTCCCGGAGAGCGCCTGGTAGCGGGCGATCTCGGTGTAGGCCGCGGGGTTTGGTTCCACGAGCACGAGCTCCCCGCTCTCCCGCAGCACGAGGAGCTTGCCGCCGACCTTGATCATCGAGGCGAAACCGGGGTTGCCCGATCCGACCTTGGCGGTCGTCCAGCGGTTCGTGCGACCGGCAAGGCTGAAGCACGCCATGTTCTTGGGGGTGCGCTCGATGATGCTGTAGAGATGCCCTTCGTGGTGCACCGGGGTCGCCCAATGGTTCTGGTACGAACTGCTCCGCTTGTAGTCGGTCTGCCCGACGCTGAACGTGTCGCCCGTCCTGGTCACCCGCGCGGTCCATGCCCCGAGCGAATAGGCGCAGGATGCGTACACTTGGTCACCGGCGATGACCGGGGTCGACGCCGTGGACGTGGCGGACGGCGAGAAACCGTAGCGCCACAGGACGGCTCCGGTCTCCGGCACCACGCCCACCAGGCCTCTCAGCGTCTGGAACACGACCTGCGGCGTGCCGGCGATCGTGGCGTACGCCGGCGTGGCGTGGGTCATCGTGTCGTTCTGACCTTTCCAGACCGTGACGCCATCCGATTTCCGGACCGCCATCAGACGTTGGTTGGCCACGTTGGAGTTGAGGAAGACCAGATCGCCCACCACCAAGGGTGAAGCCGCGTTCTGCCAACTGATGACCTCCGTGCCCGGGAACTCGGCGATGAAATCCCGGCTCCAGACGACGGTACCATCGGCGGCGCGCAAGCAGAACAGCTTGAGATACGAGGTGAAGACGTAGACCCGGTCACCGTCCACCGAGGGCGTCGAACGCGGGCCGTCCGTGCTGCCCGTCCCGGCGTGTGGATAGGAAGCCTCATCCAAAGAGGTGGCCCAGAGTTCCCGGCCGGTGTCGGCATCCAGGGCGACGCAGACCTCGGTGGCCTCTCCCGAGATCCGCCGGTTCACCTGGGTGAAGGCTCGTCCGCCGCTGACGGTGATGGAACTCCATGCGGGCTCGATCGCCATCTTCCAGACCACCTTCGGCGGCGTCTTCGTCCAGTCGGTGCGGATCGGCTCAGAGCTCGACCCGTCGTGGTCGGGACCCCGGTACTGAGGCCAATCCGCGGCCAGCAAAGGCTCCGAAGCCATGACGACGAGAAGCCCTGCGAGGCATCGTCGCACTTGGATCACGGAAAACAGTGTCGCGGGAACCATACAGTCGCAAACGCTGCCGATGGCTGGACAATCGTCAACTGCGGGTTTCGCGGGGGATGCAAGTCCGGATGGATCTGGCTGGGGTCGAGGCCGCCCCGACGGGTGTCTCGCTGAAAAGAAGCGACCGACCGACCTACGCCGCGACGCCGGTCTTGGTCTTGACGGACATCTGTTCGGCGCTGGGCAACCGGATATCCCACGCCAGCTTCACCGCGGCCATCGCCCGGATCATCATGAAGACGACGTCGCATTGCCACCAGCGGAGCCCGTGACGGGCGGAGGTCGGGAACGCGTGGTGGTTGTTGTGCCAACCTTCGCCGAAGGTCAGGAGCGCGCAGACCAGGTTGTTCCGGCTGTGGTCCGCGGTGTCGTACGGCGTCGAGCCGAACAGATGGCAGATGGAGTTGATGCTCCAAGTCGAATGGTGGACGAGGAACAACCGCACAAGACCACCCCACAGGACAGCGCTCAGGAAGGCATGCCCGCTTCCGGTGATGGCGAAGGCGATCGCACCGGGCAAGACGAGGCCGAGAAATATCCAGAGGAAATAAAAGCGGTTCAACGCCATGAGCTGGCGGTCGCGGATCATGTCGGGCACGAGGCGGACGTAGTTCTCGGGCTCGTGGGAGAACATCCAGCCGATGTGCGAGTGCCAGAGGCCCCGGACCGATTCCAAAAGCCCGTGTCCGTCGTGATGGGGGGAGTGCGGGTCGCCGGCCTCATCGCTGCACTTGTGATGCCTGCGGTGGCAGGCCGCCCAGAAAAACACCGGGCCTTGGGCCGCCATGCTGCCCGCGATGCACAACGCGACACGGACTGCCGGAACGCACTTGAAGCTCCGATGGGTGAAGAGCCGGTGATACCCGAGAGTGATGCCGAGCATCGTCACCGCGTACATCCCACCGCAGAGCATCAGGTCCAGAAGCGTGATCCCTCGGCCCCAGAACAACACGACCGCCCCGGCGAACGCGACCAGAGGGGTGATGACCGTGACCAATGCGACCACACGTTCGAAACGTTGGTTGGGCTGGGCGGGTGCTTGCGATGAAGATGCTTTGATGCGAATGGCTCAAGGAACACAAATCAGATGCGACCCATGGCACAGACAACTTTGCCCGAGTTCTCCCAGGTGCAAGGCGAGGTCCCGTGTTTTCACGCGCGTTCCCGGCCGGCTACCTGAAAGGGGTCGATTCTCTCTGGATTCCGAACAGCGCCATAGGAGCGGCGCATCCCCAACTCCGCAAGGCCAACTTCCCTGCGGGTCCTCGCCAGGACGATTCTTAACTTTCCGGTCACAGAACACCCCCGATGACCGCCGCACGCCGGGCCGAGATTCGTGGCCGAGGACCCGAGACAGGACGATACGTTCCGCCGTGGATCGGCCAAGGCACGGTTTTTCGCCGGAATCTGGCCCGTCAGCGTCCTTTGCCCGGGCCGCGTCGGAGGCTAGCTTGCTTGCCCGATGACTCCGCTCCCGCTGCACGAAGTCCACGCCGCCCTCGACGCCCGGTTCACCGAGGTGAACGGGCAAGAAGCGGTCGCCGACCACGGCGATTGGCTGGCCGAGCACGCGGCGTTGCGCACCACGGTCGGCATCATCGACCTCAGCTTCCGCGGGCGCATCTGCCTCACCGGCGCCGACCGCGTGCGCTCGCTGAACGGCCAGGTGACCAATGACGTCAAGGCCCTCGCCGCAGGCCGCGGTTGCCACGCGGCGTTCTGCAGCCCGAAGGGCCGGCTCGTCGCCGATGCCTTCATCCACGCACTGCCGCAGGAGCTGCTGCTCGATTTCGAACCGGGCCTCACCCGGTCCCTCACGGAACGGCTCGAACACCACATCGTCGCCGAGGACGTCCAGGTCGTGGACGTCGCGCCTTACTATGGGTTGTTCAGCGTACAAGGACCGCGCGCCGCGGAAGTCATCGGCAAACTGGGGCTGTTCCCGCTGCTGCCCACCGGACACCTCGCTTCGGTCTCGGCCGCCGACCCGACCCTCGGCGAGCTCTACCTTATGGAACACCAGCGCGTGGGATCCCCTGGATTCGACCTCTTCGTGCCGACGGATGCCTTGGCCGCGGTGCTCGACAAGTTGGTCGCCGCGGCGAAGGAGGTCGGAGGACGGCTCGTCGGGTTCACAGCGTTCGAGGCGGCACGCTTCGAGGCGGGCATCCCCCGGCTCGGCATCGAGATGGATGAGACCCATCTGCCGCCCGAAGCCGGCCTGGACCGCGATGCCATCAGCTACACCAAAGGCTGCTACACCGGGCAGGAGACCATCGCCCGCATCCGCACCTACGGCCAGGTGACAAAGGCGCTGCGCGGGATCCGGCTCGCGGACGACCTCACGACCTTGCCCGTGAAAGGAGACCGGCTCGTGAAGGAGGGCCGCGAAGTTGGGACCGTCATGAGCGCCTTGACGTCGCCTTCGTCGGGTCGCCATCTCGCGCTCGGTTATGTGCGCAAGGAGTGCAACGCCATCGGGACCGGGTTGGTGCTCCGGACATCCTCCGGGGAATCCGCTGCCACGATCGTGTCGCTGCCATTCGTTTGAGCGGAGGCCGACGACGAGGCCCCCCGCCTTCAACGCTGCGCCGAACGCAAGCTTCCGGCCGCCACCTCCGCGAAGACCCGGCGCCAATCCTCGAACGCGACGTCACGACGGCACCCGGCCTCGATCCAAGCCCGTCCCTGTTCCGCTTGGGCGCGGCCCTTGTCGGGATCCAGCGCGATCTGGAAGATGACCTCCGCCATCGCGTCCATGTCCCGACGAGGCGTGAGCAAGGCATGTCCGCGAAGTCGCACCGCCATGCCGCCCACTTCGATCGCCACAACCGGGTGAGCACCAGCAGATGGACCTGGGGGAACATCGGCATCTGGGCGATGGCTTGGCGGAGACCTTTCACGGCTTCGCCAATGAACAGCGGCGTCCGGCCCTCCTCACCGAGGCCGCAGCGGGCGCGGGCCTCCGCGCGTTCTACTTTGTCGCGGGCCGGGCGGAAGCGGACTGCATCGGTGCCATGCGGGATCACGCTGAGCGGGCGGTCCCATCCGTATCCGTCCGCGAGCTCCGCCCTGAGGCGTCGCCTCATCACGATGGCATGGCGCGACGGTCCGGCATCCAAGGCGGTCGGCGGCTTCCGTTGCTCTGGCTTCTGGAGAAGGTCTCCCATCGTGATGCCGCTGTGGTCGTGGTCCGAGGAACGCGACACCGCGAACACCTCGCCGCTTCGGGCCTGCCCCGCGTGACCGTGATCCGGGATGGCTGCGCCGATCAGATCTCTGCCACGCTCGGATCGGTCGAGAATTTGAGGCACCGCTTAGGGCTCGACGGTCGGTTCGGCGGCGGCGTGATGGGCTCTCTGGTCTTCAGCGCCGGCGTGTTCATCCCACTGCTTGAGCGCGGCCACGCCGGAAGCGGCCTCGGTGACCTGGTAGCCCAGTCGAGTCAGGACCACGCGGATGAGGTCGCGCAGCGCACCCTCGTCTTCGACGATGAGGATACGCGCGGTGACGGACTGGAAGGACTGGAAGGGTTCGTCCGCGCTGCCACCCGTGGTGGCGGAAGCGGCTCTGCTGCTGGCGGAACTGATGCTGCCGGAACTGATGCTGCCGGACTACGACGGGGAGGTGGACGAGAGCTACCCGGGCCGTCTCGCAAAACGGGTCCGCTTGCTCTGATCGCAGCCCGAACTCCTCGAAGTACGCCGGACGATGCCGCCGCTCGCCTTCCGGCAGTGCAACTACGACCTGCTCAGCCAGAAGCTTGTGGACCTTGTCCGGGAACTACCGGGTGCCCGCGACCAAGATCCCCAATTCGAGCAGCACGATCAGCCCGAGGACCGCCCATACGGCCAGTCCTTGGATACGGAGGTCACGCGGTGCCGTCGGAGCGAGCTGGAATCTCAGATAGGCAGACCCACAACCGATGGTTGCTCCGTCCGGGATGTTTTTTGCCGGAGCATCCACTCCGTCGATCGTCACAATCCGGCCATCGCCGGCTCGAAGGAAGAACCGGTGACCCGGAGAGAGTTCAATCCTGAAATGGGTGTCCCAGACACCCGGATCGGCCAAACAAAAATCGGCGTGCGAACGACCGACCGTGAACGGGAATCGGGACATCCGCACCCGCGTGGCGGGTTTTTGCCCCGATACGACGGTCAGCTCAGCCGTCACAGGATGCTGCGCTTCACATAGATCGAATCGCCGGGATACATCGGCAGGTCGAGCTTAGGATTGCTCAGGGCTTTCTTGACGTTGATGATCACCTGTTGCCGGTTCGCCCGGGTGACGATGACCGCGGTGCGGTCGGCATACTCCGTGAATCCGCCAGCGGAGTTGATCGCTTTGGTGGCCGTCATATCTCCCAGATACGCGATCGGACCGGCGGTGCGGACCTCGCCACCGACGGAGATCGACAGGCTCAACCGTTCGATGATGACCGACATCCGGCGATAGATGCGGCGTTGGTTGACGTAGATGTCCTGGATCTCCTTCTCGATATCGGTGCGTTTTTTCCCGAGCAAATTGATCTCGACCCCCTTCGGCAGAGTCAGCTTCCCGTCTTCCGGGACCTGCTGCTCGGTCGGCAGCGTCGCATCCGGGATATCGCTGATGACGATCCGGATCCTGTCGCCGGCACGCAGCAGATCAGGCCCGAGCGTATTCGGGTCGGCAGCCGGCGATGGGACCAGCGAGGAGCCAGCGTCACCTCCGGTGGTCTCGCAACCGGTGACGAAAACGGCCAGCATCAAGCCAAGCACCAGCAGACCGGTCTGGGATGCTTTCAATAAGGACCACTTCATGGACGGTGACATTGGGTTACGGTAGCGATGATACTCAGAACTTTTGCTTCAGATCCAGACCGGCCTTCCCGGAGGACGATTTGCCCTCCCGGGTCTTCTTCTCGCCGGCAGGACGGCTTTCGTCGCTCTTCGAGTAGTAATCGTAGTAGTAGCCGCTGTAGTAGTAGTAGTAGCTATCCTGCGAGATGTTGATGTTGTTGAGCACGACACCCAACAGCCTGCCGCCGACCTTCTCCACCATCTGCTTGGCGCGGAGCGTCATCTGCTGCGGATATTTACGGTACTGGACGACCAGCACCGCCATGTCCACTTCGCTGGCGAGGATCGAGGCGTCGCTGACACCCATGATGGGGGGTGAGTCGAAGAACACGAAGTCATACCGGCTCTTCGCCTCGTCGATGAACGCCCTCATCGCGGAGGAGTTCAAGATACCCATCGAACTGCTCGGGAGCTTGCCGCTGGCCATGAAATCCATGCCCGGCTGCGTGGTGGTCTGGATCACCTCTTCGAGCTTGCTCTGCTTCAGGAGGTAGTTCGTCAGCCCCAAGTTGTTGGGCACTCCGAGGATCTTATGGAGGCTGGGACGACGAAGATCGGAGTCGACGATCAACACCCGGCTCCCTTGTTGCGCGAAGATGGTCGCCAAGTTGAAGATCGTGGTCGATTTACCTTCACCTGCACCGCCGCTGACCACGGTCATGGTCCGCAGATTGGGATCTTTGCGCGAGAACAGGATGTTCGTCCGCAAGACACGATAAGCCTCCGCATGCGGGCTCTCAGGGCCTTCGTTGATCAATGCTCCGACATTCTGCGGGATGACGCCGAGCACAGGCGATTGGAGCGCATGTTCCACGTCATCGATGGTCTTGACGCTGGTGTCGAGGTATTCGATGAAGAACGCCAAGCCCACGCCGAGCAGCATACCAGCGATAGCGCCCAACGTGATGTTCAAGCCTTTGTTCGGTTTGACAGGCCGAAGACCCGGCTGGGCCTTGTCGATGGTTTCGACGCTCGAAGTCTTCCCGATCTTCGAGTTCACCTTCTCTTGGATGATCTGCCCTTGGAGAGCGGCCCGCATCCGTTCCAAAGTATCCAACTCCTTCTTTTTGGTGCGATAAGGCTGGTACTCGACCATCTTGGTCGCGTCCTCCTTCTTCGCGGCGTCCATCTTCTCTTGGGTCTTCCGGACGGTGTCACGGTCAGTCTGGACCTGGAGAGTCAGTGCGGACATGATCCCCTCGACGGCGTCGTCGATCTGGCTGTTGAGCTTGGCCAAGACATCGTTCACCCGTTTGACATCCGGATGTTCCGGGCCGAGATCTGGGTTCAGTGACGTGCTGCGGACCTCCGTCGTGCTGAGGTCCTGGATAAGATTTTGCAACAACGGCGTCGGGCGGTTGACATTCAAGGCATTGCGCAAAGCCTCGCCGCTCTTCGACATCAGGCTATTCATCAAGTTCTCGCTCTGGCTCAACCGAGACTCGACATCGGTGAGATACATCCCAAGACGCCTGAGCTCATCCGTTGAGAGAGATTGGAACTGTGATCCATCCGCAACGATATCGGGGATCTTGAGATCGAGCTTCAGCTTGTCGACCTCCACGTTGGCGGCCTTGACCTGGGCATCGAGTATAGCCAATTCGTTGGTGAACGCTCCGAGGCCTTGGACGCTCCTCCCGTTGCGCAACGTGTTCCGGTAGTCCTCGTACACGCGCGCCACCGCGTTTGCGATGTCGGCGGCCAGTTGTTTATCACCGCAGATCGCGGTCACCTCGATGATGCTGGTGTTGCGGAACTGCTTGACCTCGACCTCGCGGTTGAGGAATTCGAACGACTCCTGGGTCGTGAACTCGCGTGTGGATTTATAGCGTTCGGCGTACTTCTTGTTCAGGTCGAGCTGCTCGATGACCTGGTCGAGGATACGATGCGATTTCAGGATCTCGAACTCGGTCGCAAGGAAGTAGTTGTCGAAAACAGGAGACGAGGCAGCCATCCCGAACGGCGTGATGTCCGGCGTGTCTTTCTCGACGCGAAGACGTGCGGTGCTCGAGAACGAGACCGGTAGCACGAACGTGACCGCCGTCGTGGTGATCACCACCAACAGGAACACCGCAAGGATGATGATTTTACGGAGGCGTATGATCCTCCAATAATCCAAAAAGTGGAGCTTTGCTTCAGGAGTCTGCTGAGGTTTGACGGGGTCCATGCAAAAAAAAGGAGGCTAGAATTGCGTTCCAGCCTCCGTCACAAAGCTTCTATGCGGATCAATAGCTGGCCCGGATCCCCAAGAACACGCGGTTACGAGCAAATTCGCGAGCCAGAATCGACTTGCTTTCGAGATTGTCGAAGTAATATGCCGCTTCAGCGGAGAGGTTATGGGTGAACGCGTAGCTCAACGTGGCACCGGCGCTCATGAAGTCCTCGGTCTGCCCATCGAGAAGGCCGCCGGTGTGGAACTCGGAATTCTGGTACTGCGCGGTGATCCGGCCCTTCAGCTTGGCCGTGATATCGTGCGTGACCGAGGCGTAGACCGCCGTGCTTTCTTGATCTTGGACGATACCGCCAGTGGAATCGACCGCGATATCGGTCGGGTTCAACTGATGGCGCACGCCCACCTGGAAGGCACCACCGGGAGCATAGGCGTACTTCAGGCTCGCATCGGCGTAAGGCGACGTCTTCGACTGGACGGCAGCACCCGCAGGGGCGTTGACGTAATCCGTGATCTGCGCACCCACCCGGACGGAACCGGAAAGTTGGCTTGAGAAGCTATGGTCGACTCCTCCGAACACGTAGTGGGAAGTGTTGTCGCGCGCCGAGGACTTGATGCCCGTGCCCGGGATGAGCAGGTTGCTGTCGTAGTCGGTGATCCCGTACTGGTAACCAAGGACTCCGACGGTCGACGGAAGAATCTGGTAGCGCAGGTTGAGCGACGGGAGGTGCTCGGTGCGGTTCAGGACGCCCTTGTAGTTGGCGTCGCTGTAGTCATACAGGCCGTTGCGATAGCCCACGACTGCGCTCAGGCGGGGAGCGAGCTCGATGGTCAGACCGATGTGAGCGTCGTTGCTGACGTTGTCGCCCTTGGTGCGGAGCGGCTGGCCGCCGAGGAGCTCCGAGGGCTCTTGCGCAACCATGAAGCGTTCCCCCACTTCCAGAGTGAGCCGAGGCGAGAAATTGTGCTTCAAATCACCGGTGAAGCGATGGGATTGGTCCCAGTGGCTGTCCTTCTCGAAGTAACGGCCGGTGTAGCCATAGCCGGCGGAAATGGTCGTCTGCTCGAACGACGCGACATATGCCACGGTCGGGCTGATCTCGAAGCCGAAGCTCTCGATTTTACGGACCGAAGCTTTCGGCGCGGTGTAGATGTTGTCGTCGTAGAAGCCCCTCAACCCGGCGGAGATGCTCCACGGTTTGGTGCCGCCCTCGGAAGCAACAGCGGACGTTTGGACGACGAGGCTTGCCGCCCCAAGGGACAGCATGCCAGCGGCACTGATAAGCTTGTTCATACGAAGAAAACGTTTAGCACTCTTGAGCCGGAATTTTTGGAGCTAGTCTGCCGACAAGTTGTAGAAATCGAGGTCGCTGCTGTCAACACACAAATACCTTTACCGCAGGGCCACATGGATGGCCGGCAAGTTGAGGTTTTCACCGTTTCGCCGGCACCATAGACCACGGTACTTACGTTCGAGGCTTGGAGCGGTCAAGGTCAGGTTTTTGGAAATGTCGCAATCGGCGACCGGGCTCCGTAGGCGCAGGAAGCGGTCAAGGAAGGGTGCGCACCCGGTACAGGCCCTGATTGCCGCTCAGCCCGTCGCTAACGACCCGGTCCGCAGCTAGGCCCGAAGGGGCCAGATTCGTCACGGTCGTCCATGCGGCGGGATCCAGAGAATCGTTGCGCTCGACCACGTAGGCGAAGCCGGCAACGGTCGTGAAACCGAAACGGAATGACGACCCGGACACTTCGGGTGCGCCGATGGCCACCGGTACGGGAACCGGCAAGGGGTCCACCACCAAGATTGCCGGAGCGCTCGTCACCGTACCGGCCACGTTGGAGATGGTCACCTGGTAGGAACCGGCCTGTTCGACGGTGACACCCAAAAGCGTCAACGTATCTGTGGTTGCCGCAGGCAATAGGGTCGAACCGCGCGTCCATCGATAAGTGAGCGGCGTGGTTCCCGTCGCGACGACGGAAAAGACGGCGTTGCTCGTCGCGGTGACCCGTGAGCTCATCGGTTGGACGGAGATCACCGGAGGCTTGGCGGAGGGTTTGACGGTCAAGGTGGCGATCGAACTGGTCACCGTTCCGCCCACATTGCTCACGACCACGGCATAGTTTCCATTGTCGCCCAAAGCGGTCTTCCCGATCTCGAACCGGGGACCGGTCGCACCTTCGATCGGCGCACCTTCGAAGGTCCACTGGTAGGTCGGATCCGGATTGCCGGTGACAACGACATCGAACACCGCGAGCTGCCCCTCGACGACCGCCAGAGAGGCGGGTGGCAGGGTGATGGCCGGAGGGACGGGATCCGCATCCAAGATCGTGAACGTGGCGCCGGCCTGGAAATCGAACCCCGTCTTGTTGCTGTTCTGCCAGCCGGTCAAAGTGGCTGTGAAGGTCCCGCCCTTCGTCGGTTTGCCGGTCAAGACACCTTGCGTGCTTATCACGACCCCCGGTGGCAAGCCGTTCGCCTCGAAGGACCTCATCAGGCCCCATTGGGAACTGCTGATGGTCACGCGGGCCCCGAACGCGACACCGACGCTCCCGTTCGCCGATGGCGTGATCTTCAGGCCGGTCGCCCCGGACACCGCATGGAAGCTGCCGGCGACCGCTGAGGCACCGACCATCCACCTCAAGACCGCCACAATCGGTGAAACAACCGCCGAAGCTTCGGTCGTGGCGACCCTCAGCAGCGGTGCCAACTGAAGGAATGCCGATAGCAGGAGCGCGGGAAGGCGGGATAGGACTGGGTTCATCGGCGGAAGATCAGGTTCACTACGGTGCTCGCAGGGATGAAGACGGACCGGCGACCGGGAAGTCAGTTGCAGCCGCAGCCACCGCCGCCCACGCTGCGTCCGCCGCTGGCGGCCTCGCGGCTGAAATAGACGTGCTCGGCCAACGACATCCCGGCTGGATCACGGTCAGCGCGCATCACGGCGTCGGCGAGCGTGCCCCGCTGCCAGGGCTTGACGGCTTGGCACCCGGTCAAGACCGGCAAGACGAAGAGCAGCCACGCCCAGCGCGGACGGAATGATGGCTTCATGGCTTCAGGGTTTGAGGAGCTTCTCGACGGTCGCGAACAATTCCCGCTTGGTGGAATCGCCGCCGTAACCGTTGTGCAGCGCCGCGATCTTCCCGTCCCGCCCCAAGATGAAGGTCGTCGGGATGGATTCGATGGAGAGCTTCTCGGAAAGCTTCTGTTTGGCGTCGCGCACGGTGGCGAAAGGGACCTTGGCCTTCTTGAGGAAGCCTTCCATCGCGCCTTTGTCCTCATCGATGCTGACGGCGATGATGACCACTCCTTTGTCCGCGAACTTCTCGTGGAGCTCGCGGAACGCGGGGAACGAGGCCTTGCAGGGGCCGCACCAAGAAGCCCAGAAGTCGACGACCACGACCTTGCCCGTCGTGTCGGGGAGCGTTCCTTCGAGCTTGTGATCGGCGAGCACCGGGAAGGTATCGCCGACCTTGGGCTGACCTCCGAGGGCGGACACGGTGGAGAGGGTCGCGACTGTGACCGCGACAAGGCGTTGGAGGAGTTGTTTCATGGGGATATTGGACGGATTGTTGCGTTGCGCTGAAGACCGGGCCGGGCTCAAAAATGCAGGTCGAAGCCCAGCGTGAAGATGTGCGCGCTCGGGTACGCGCTCGCCAAGGTGACGCCGTCGAGCCCGACCATCTCGTAGCGCTTGTACGCCGCCTCAAGGCTCAGGTTCTCGTGGATACGCCATGATGCGACGATCCCGTAGGTGAAGGTCTGGAGCCGGGATAGCCGGTAATCGGACGAGTAGTTCGCGGGATGCACCGGGACGGCGAAGGTCCCGGCGGCATCGCCCGGGAACGAAGGATCGTCGTTGAACAGGATGCTGGACCCGTCCTTCTGAGCGGCCCCGGCAGCACCGCCCGGAAACGATGGATCGCCGTTGAACCGGGTCGCGTAGAAATCGGCCGCCGTCTGGTTGTAGAAGCGGAACAGCGGGGAGACCATCAACTGCTTGCCGAGCTTCTGGTGCCAAGCGACCTCCACTGTCTGGGAGAAGATCCCCCAATCGTCATGGTGGAAACGGTAGCTGATGTCCGCGCTTCCCCGGACCGCCTCGACGTAGTGGGTGAACCCCACCATCGCGACTTGGCGGAACTTGTGGCCTGGCCGGCGTTCGGGTGCGTTCACGTCCACGTCGGCCGGGTCGTAAAAGCTGATCGGGTAGCGGTACGTGAAATTCACGCCCTTGTAGGGGTCGGTCAGGAAACCATCGGAGTAACCGAGAGTGACGTTGGCGGTGACGTAGGTGTGCGGACCGAGCAGTTGGTTCACCCCGACGAGCACATCGGTGGAACCCTTGTCCTTCCAATCCTGCTGGTAGAAGCCTTTGACCCGGTCAAAGTTGTGCGCCGCTCCGAAGTTGAGCGTCGTGTTGCGCTGGTTGAGATCGACGGCCTCGTTGAGCGAGACCCCGTACGACTCGTAGTCGCTCTCGGTGCTGTAGGCGAAACCGGGCGTCGTGGTGGTCCGACCGGCCTTGAGATCGGACCTGATGCTCCCGGAATGCCGCTGGTCGTGCAGCGCGACCCAAGGCACCTGCGTGTCGCCGGCGGCCGGCGGTCCGCCTGTCGGCGTCGCTCCGGAGATCGCGTCGTAGACGAATTGCCCCTTCACCGCGACGCGAGGATTGAGCGTCGCCTCGAAATAAGCCGTCTGCGTGTCGACCAGCACCCGACCAGCATCCTCGCGATAGCTCTCGTACCGGTAGGCGACGACGTCCTCGGCACGCCCGCGCACCTGCTGGACGAGCTGCAACATCGCCGCCAACGCGAACGCCATGACCCTGAGACCCCGCGAGCGCGCCACCTCCGGTCGCTCAGACGTGCCGATCCCGTCGGTCGTGATGGTCATCGAGGTCGGGTCCGGTTGCATCACCATGGTAGCGGCCATCGCAGCTTTCTCGCAGGCAACATGCCGGGTGGAGCGACGGTTACGTATGACACTTTCCATCCTATGCTACAGTTGTCAGGAACGCCAGCCAGGATTCGGCTGCAAGGTGGCACTTGCGCACCGCCCGGTGCAACGTGGACCTCCTTAGACTGGTGTAGAAGTCTGGGTCCGCAACCCGAAGCCTTGCTCCCATCCCCGATCCTTCGACCCTCACGAGGTGCATCGCCGCGTGCGGCACCTCCTTCCCGGCGCGGCCGCTTTGGCGGGCACCGCAGGCTACATCAATTAGGTGGTCCTCGGCTTTTTCCGCACGCCGGTCAGCCACATGACGGGCGCCGTGTCCCATCTCGGGCTCGATCTCGCCGATGGCCGGGTGGCGGACGGTTTGGCGTCCTCCAGCATCATCCTCGGCTTCTTGCTCGGCGCGATGGTCGCAGGCTTGTTGGTGGGGGCGCTGAAGCGGGTGCCGAGCCGGAGCTACGGCGTCGTGATACTGGTGGAAGGCGCCCTGCTCGCCGTCGCGACCGGCTTGCTGATGGTAGGACACCTCCTCGGCCTGCCCACGGTCGCGATGGCCTGCGGGCTCCAGGACGCCATGACCAGCAGCTATTGTGGGCTGGTGATCCGCACCACCCACATCACCTGGACCGTTACCGATATCGGCGTGATGCGGGGGCATTGGATCCGGCACCGCCAGATCGACCGCGGTAAACTTTTGTTCCTCACCGTGGTGGTCCTCGCGTTCGGCTGCGGCGGCGGTCTGGGAGCGCTCGCAGATCTCCGGTTCGGGCCGCGCTGCCTGTCGCTGGCGGCAGCGGCCATGACCATCGCGGGCGGACTGTTTTGGTTCCTCACACATCGCGGGCTGGTGGACCTGATGCAGGACGCTCGTCCGCACCCCCCGCGGACGAGCAGTTTCCCCGGCCGCTGAGTCCGCACGGACGGATGCCGGCGTCCGCGCAACGCGCAACGCGGGCTTGTCGGCCCGGGCCGGTTCCTTTTCTCTGGCGCCCTACTTCTCCATGCGCCTCACCTTGTCCGCCATCGTCGCCGTCGTCTTCGCCACCGCGCTCTCCGCCGATGGTCCCGCGGACAACCAAGCGGACAAGGTCCGCCGCGTCCCGCCACCCGGCATCGTCCTACCGGAGGACGCCCGCAAGGAGCTCGCCGACGGCGTGGCCAAGCTCGGCGCCGAGATCGACGCCTTGCGGGCCGGGCTCGCGACGAAGCCCGCCGCGCTGGCGCTGCTGCCCGACGTGCAGATCTTCCACAAATCGGTCGGCTGGGCGCTCCGCCATGACGAATTCTATCGGACCAACGAGGTCGACGCCGCGCGGGACCTGCTCAAAGAAGGATCTGTCCGCGCGGCCGCCTTGCGCGACGGCAAACCGCTCTGGCCGCAAGCGCGCGGCCTGGTCGTGCGCGGCTACGTGTCGAAGATCGACGGCTCCGTGCAACCCTACGGACTGGTCGTGCCCGAGGGTTTCGACCCCCATGATGGCCGGAGCCACCGCCTTGATTTCTGGTTCCACGGCCGGGGAGAGAACCTGACCGAGCTCGCGTTCCTCAACGACCGCATGCGCAACCCCGGTGAGTTCACGCCGCGCGGAGCGTTCGTGCTGCATCTCTACGGACGCTACTGCAACGGCTCGCGCTTCGCCGGCGAGACGGATCTGTGGGAAGCGTTGGCCGATGTGAAGCGCAACTATCCGATCGACGAGGACCGGTTGGTGGTCCGGGGATTCTCGCTCGGCGGCGCCTCCTGCTGGCACTTCGCCACGCACTTCGCCAGCCGTTGGGCCGCGGCGGCCCCGGGCGCGGGGTTCAGCGAGACCGCCGATTTCCTCAAGGTCTTCCAGAACGAGACCCTCCGGCCGGCACCTTGGGAGCAGAAGCTCTGGGGACTCTACGATTCGACCACCAAAGCGCTCAACGTCGGGATGGTCCCGCTCGTCGCCTACAGCGGCGAGATCGACGGCCAGAAGCAGGCCGCCGACATGATGGCCAAAGCGATGGCCGCGGAAGGGCTCTCGCTCACGCATCTCATCGGCCCCAAGACCGGCCACAAGTACGAGGCCTCGACCAAGGCCGAGCTGAACCGCCGCATCGACGCCATCGTCGCCCGGGGCCGGGACCCGTTGCCCAAGGACGTCCGCTTCGTCACCCATTCGCTCCGGCACAACGAGATGGCCTGGGTGACGGTGGACGGTCTCGGACAACACTGGGAACCTGCTCGCGTCGAGGCCTCGTATTCGACCGGTGACAGCAAGGTCCGGATCGTCACCACCAACGTGACCGCCATCACGCTGACCATGCCGCCCGGCCTCAGCCCGTTCGACCTGCGACAGACCGTGTCGCTCGATCTGGACGGCGACAAGATGACCGCCCCGGCGCCCGGATCGGACCGTTCGTGGACCGTCTCGTTCCACAAGCAAGGCGCGGCATGGCGCGACGGCAAGGCGCCGTCCGACGACCTCCGGAAACGCCATGGCCTCCAAGGCCCGATCGACGACGCGTTCATGGATTCCTTCCTGTTCGTCCGGCCGACCGGCCAACCGCTCAATCCGATCGTCGGGGCTTGGGTCGCCACGGAATCCGGGCACGCCGCGGAACACTGGCGCCGCCAATATCGCGGCGAAGTCCGTCTGAAGGACGATGCGTCGGTCACGGACGCCGACATCGCGGACCACAACCTGGTCCTCTGGGGCGACCCTTCGAGCAACGTATTGCTGGCGAAGATCGCCGACCGGTTGCCCATCCGCTGGACCGCCGCGGGCGTCGTGGTGGGCGGCAAGACCTATCCGGCCGACTCGACCGTCCCGGTGCTCATCTTCCCGAACCCGCTGAACCCGGCCCGCTATGTCGTGCTGAACAGCGGGTTCACCTTCCGGGAATACGATTACCTGAACAACGCCCGTCAAACCCCGAAGCTCCCCGATTGGGCGGTCATCGATATCAGCAAGCCAGTGACTTCCCGTGCCCCCGGAGGCATCGCCGCGGCGGGATTCTTCGGCGAGAAATGGGAACTAAAACCCTGACCGAGGGTCGGGACGGAACGGTTGTGGAGTTCTCAGGTGCCTTCCGGGCCGGACTCGGGCGCGCGATGGGGTAGCGGCCGGACCCGGCCGGTGAAACCCGGGAGGAGGGCGGTGGCCATCACCGACCGGGCCGCCCACCGTTGCCCGCAACTTTCCCTCCGGCGCGGTTTTGAACCCGGGTCTCGCATGAACACGCCTGACCCCCATGCTGATTGGTTGGATGCCTTGGAAGGCCGCCGGCTGACGCCCGGCGAGGCTGATGCCTTGCACCGGGGCCTCGCCGGCCGCCCCCGGGAACAGGCACGCTTGGCCGAAGAAATGGCATTGGATGCCGCGCTCGATGTGCTGCCGGCGCCACCCGTCCCCGGAAACTTCGCCTCCCGGGTCTGGGCAGAGATCGACCGCGATGAAGCCGACCGGAAACGACGGAGCCGCGGCTGGCCCGCTTGGTTGGGAGGGTTCCGCATCATCGGCCCTGCGGTCTCGTTCGCCGCGTTGGCCGTGGCGATGTCCGGATGGTCGCAATTCCAGGCCCATCAACGCGCGCAGCTCGCCACGAACGTCGCCGAGGTCGCGCAGGTCTTCCCCGATGTCGAGGCGCTCCGCGATTTCGACGCGATCCGCGCGCTCGAAGCCACGCCGCTTCCGGGCGACGTCGAGCTCGTCGCGGCGCTGGCCCAGTGAGGCATCCGGCGATGAGCTCGCACCTTCCAAGACCGCTCCTGTGGATCCTGCTGGCCGTGCGCTTGGTCGCCGCGTCGTCCGTCCCGCCGCCGGTGCCGGAGACGCAACGATCTCCGGCCGTCCTCTTCCGGCAGCTCTTGGCTGCCACGGCATCGCAACGGTCCGAGCTGCTGGCTTCGAAGCCGGAGACGGCCCGCGCCTTGATCGTCGCGAAACTGAAGGAGTTCGAAGCGCTCCCGCCGGACCAGCGGGAGCTGCGCCTCCAGGTCGCACAGCTGCAGTTCTACCTATCGCCGCTGCTCCGGGCACCGGCGACGGTCCGCAGCAACCGACTCGAACGCGTCCCGCCCGAGGACCGTCCGTTGCTCGTGGAACGGCTACAGGCTTGGGACGCCCTGCCGGAAGACACCCGTCGCGAGATCCTGGAGACCGAGCGTTCGTTGTCGTATTTCGTCCGGCAAGAGAGCGCGGACCCGAGGAAGCTCACGGCCCTGTTGGAACAGGTCCCGGCTCCCGCGCGGCCGGAGATCGAGGCGCAGTTCGCCCGGTGGAGCTCCCTTCCCGCCGAAGAACGCGCCCGCAAAGCCGCCCATTTCTCGCGCTTCTTCGACCTGAGCGGACCTGAGCGCGACAAGACCCTGAGCCGTTTGCCCGACGTGGAGCGCCAGCAGATGGAGCGCACGCTGGCGAAGTTCTCCAGCCTGCCACCCGAGCTCCGCGACCGCTGTGTCCGGGCCTTCCGGCAGTTCGGGGCGCTCTCTCCGGAAGAGCGGTCGGAGTTCCTCCAGAGCGCGGCCAAGTGGCAGGCGATGCCGGCCGACCAACGCGCGGCATGGCGCAGGCTGGTCCAGAAGATCGCCACGCCGCCCCTGCCGCCGCCACCGCGGCCGCCCCTCGTGCAACCCCGCGACACGGCGGTGGTCGTCGCGACGAACAGCCCGGCCCACTAAGACCGGCGCGTTCCGGATCGAAGAAACCGGTTCACGGCGCCGTCGGTGTGGGCCAGAATCTCCTGTCCCATGAAACGAGCTCTCGCCCTCTTCTTTGCCGTGTCCGCGGTGTTCGCCACCGAAGCCGCCGACAAGTCCATCGTCCTCATCGCCGGCACACCGAGCCACGGGAAGGCCGAGCACGAGTTCCGCGCCGGAGCGCTCTTGCTCTCAGATTGCCTGGCCAAGATCCCCGGCATCCGACCGACCGTGGTCAGCAACGGCTGGCCAGACGACGTATCGGTGCTGCTGTCCGCCGATGCGGTCCTGCTCTTCGCCGACGGCGGTTCCGGCCACCCCGCCATCCGGCCGGAGCGCCTCAAGCTGCTCGACGGCCTCGCGGCCAAAGGCGTCGGCATCGGCACCGCGCACTACGGCGTGGAAGTTCCGGCGGGTGAGCCCGGCTTCGCGATGCTCCGGTGGACCGGCGGCTACTTCGAGATGTTCTGGAGCGTGAACCCGACCTGGACCGCGCGGTTCGACCGCTTCCCGGAACACGCCGTCACCCGGGGCGTGAAGCCCTTCCAGATGCACGACGAGTGGTACTACCACATGCGCTTCGCGCCCGGACTGGAAGGCATCACGCCCATCCTCAGCGTCGTCCCGCCGAAGGAGACCGTCGGCGCCAACGGCCCGCACAGCGGCAATCCGTTCGTGCGCGCCGAGGTCGCCCGCGGAGAAGCCCAGACCTTGATGTGGACCTACGACCGGCCGGCTTCCCGAGGCGGCGGGCGCGGGTTCGGGTTCACGGGCGGACATTACCACAAAAGCTGGGGCGACGACAACTTCCGCAAACTCGTCCTGAACGCCCTGGTCTGGATCGCCAAGGGCGACGTACCGGCGGACGGGATCCCTTCGACCGTCACCCACGAGCAGCTCCAGAAAAACCTCGATCCGAAGTGACCCGCATCGTTCTTCCCGGCACCGCCCGTTCCATCCGACCATGAACCTCCACCTTGCCCGCCGCTCCTTCCTCGCCTCGACAGTCGTCGCTCTCTCGCTCGTCGCGCACGGCGACGCCACACGGTCCGGTCCCGGGAACGCCAAGGCCCAGCTCGCGCGGATGAAGGTCGCCGACGGCCTCGAGGCCGGGCTCTTCGGGCTGGAACCGATGGTCGTGAACCCGGCCGACATGGATGTCGACCACCGCGGCCGCGTCTGGGTGACCGAGGGCGCGAACTACCGCTCCAGCTTCCAGAAGTGGGGCGTGCTCCGGCCCGATGGCGACCGCATCCAGATCCTCGAGGACACCGACGGCGACGGCATCGCGGACAAGGCCAAGACCTTCTACCAGGACCTCAGCATCAACACCGCCCTCGGCATCTGCGTGCTGGGCAACAAGGTCATCGTCTCCAGCGCGCCCTATATCTTCGTGCTGACCGACACCGATGGCGACGACGTGGCCGACAAGCGCGAACTGCTCTTCACCACCGATGTCGGCCAAGCCGATCACGACCATGCGGCGCACGCGTTCGTCTTCGGGCCGGACGGCAAGCTCTACTTCAACTGCGGCAACGCCGGCCGGGTCCTGCGCCGGCCCGTGCAGAAGGACCTCCCGCTCCACGGCAAGCTCACCAAGGAGCAGATCGAGGGCGGGACCCTCGTGAAGGACGCCTTGGGCCGCGAGATCAGCGACAAAGGCCGGCCGTACCGGCAAGGCATGGCCTTCCGCTGCGACATCGACGGCTCGGACGTCGAGGTGCTCGGCCACAACTTCCGCAACAACTACGAGCTGGCCGTCGACTCCTTCGGCACCGTCTGGCAATCGGACAACGATGACGACGGCAACCAAGGCGTCCGCATCAACTACGTGATGGAGGGCGGCAACTTCGGCTACAGCGATGAGATGACCGGGGCGGGCTGGGGCCAGAAACGCACCGGTTGGGAATCCGAGGTCCCGAAGCGGCACTGGCATCTGAACGATCCCGGCGTCGTCCCGAACTTCGTCCAGACCGGCGCCGGCGCACCGACCGGCATCGCCGTCTACGAAGGCGACCTTCTTCCCGCCGTCTTCCGCGGCCAGGTCGTCCACTGCGACGCCGGACCGCGGGTCGTGCGGGCTTATCCCGCGACCCAGGACGGCGCTGGATACGCCGGCACCATGACCGACATCCTGACCAGCGCGGACGATTGGTTCCGCCCGAGCGATGTGGCCGTCGGGCCCGACGGCGCGCTGTTCGTCGCCGATTGGAACGATTCCGGCGTCGGCGGCCATTCCATGGCCGACCAGAAGCTGGAGACCATGACCGGCCGGATCTACCGCGTCGCGCCCAAGGGCAACCGCCCCGCGGTCCCCAAGCTCGACCTCAAGTCCGCCAAAGGCGCCGTCACCGCGCTGCGGTCGCCGAACCACGAGACGCGCTACCTCGCCTGGAACGCGCTCCACAAGATGGGCAGGAAAGCCTCGAAGGAACTCAAGAAGGCGTGGAACGGCACCGAGCCGCGCCAACGCGCCCGCGCGCTGCAGCTCCTCGCCCGGATCAAGGGCAACGAGCTGAAGCAGGTGTCCGAGGCGCTCAAGGACACCGACAGCGACATCCGTGTCGCCGGCCTGCGCTTGGCACGCGAGCTCGGCCTCGACGTCATCGCCTTGGCGGGCACCTTGGTCGACGACCCGAGCCCGCAGGTCCGGCGCGAGGTCGCCATCGCCCTCCGCGGCAGCAGCGCGCCCGCGGCCCCGGCGCTGTGGGCGAAGCTCGCGGCGCGGCACGACGGCAAGGACCGCTGGTATCTCGAAGCACTCGGCATCGGCGCCGATCGCCAATGGGACGCCTATCTCGGCGCCTACCTGGCCGCCGTGGGAGACCGCTGGGACACCCCGGCCGGCCGCGATGTGGTCTGGCGTTCGCGCAGCAAGCAGACGCCCGCCTTGCTGGTGAAGATGATCACCGACAAGAAGACCACCGAGCCGGAGAAGCAGCGCTACCTGCGCGCCTTCGATTTCATCAACGGACCCGAGAAGGACGCCGCCCTGCTGCAGTTGCTCACCGGCACGAACTGAGGCGCGCGAGGCCGGCGGACACGGAGGTCACGACGGGCTGATCTGGTCGATCGCCTTGAGGAGGCGTTGCACGATCTGCTTCTGCCGAGCCGGCGCGACGACTTTTTCGCCGCCTTCTTCGGTGACGTAGAAGCTGTCGATGGCCGCGCCTTTCTCGGTCACGATCTTCGCCAACGCGAGGTCGAGGCCCAGCTCGCTCAGCTCGGACGACAGGGCGAAGAGCAGGCCGACGCGGTCCTCGGTCTCGACGTCGATCACCGTGCGGTTGCCCGAGGTCGCGTTGTCGAAGCGGATCACCGTGCCGAGCGATTCACCGCCCACCGCGCGGTAGAGCGGCTGGTGGACCGGGGCGCGGGCCAGGAGCTTCGCCGGATCGGCGTCGCGGGCCAGGACATCCAGCGCCAGCTTCTCGAAACGTTCGCGCGTGCCGCCGTCCGGCAGCTTTCCCGTGCAGGCATCGGTCACGAAGAAATCATCGAGCACGATGCCGTCCGCGCGCGTGTAGATCTGGGCCGCGAGGATGTTCAGCCCGCTGGCGGCCAGCGCGCCGGTGAGCTTGGCGAAGAGACCGGTGCGGTCCCAGGTGCAGATGTGCAGACCGGTGAACCCGCGCGCGGGCTCGTCGTGCCACACGAAGACCGGCTCCAGGGCGTGGTCCGCATCGGTGAGCTGGAGGTGCATGAAACGGTGGGCCAGCGTGAGGTCGCGCGCGATCGCGCGCGGCGCGTGGATCTGGAAATAGCGCGGCGGGAGCCCCTTGAAATGGGCGTCGACCTCTTCCTCGCTGAACGTCTTGGGCAGGATCCCCCGCACCTCCTCGCGCAGCAGCTCGCGCTGCTTCTGCTCGGCCTTGATGAACTCGCTGCCGCCGCGCAGCACGTCGCGCGTCTTCCGCCACAGCTGCCAGAGCAGGGAATCCTTGAACCCGTTCCACAGCGTGTCGCTGGTCCCCATCGAGTCCGCGAAGGTGTGCAGCGCGAGCAGGTCGAGCGTCTCCTGGTTCCGCACCTGCAGCGCGAACTGGTGGATCACCGCCGGGTCCTCGAGGTCGCGGCGCTGGCTGACCTGCACCATCGCCAGATGCTGCTCGATCAGCAGCCGCAGGGTGCCGGTCGTCGCCTCGTCCAACCGGAGCCGCGCTGCGGCACGCAACGCCAGCCGTCCGCCGACGATCTCATGGCGCTCGCCCGGGATGGCCTTGCCCGAATCGTGGAGCAGCAAGGCGAGGTAGAGCACGTACGGCCGTTCCACCGCCTGGAAGATCTCCGTGTACTGGCTGGAGGGCGGCGACGACGCCTCCCACACCTGGTCGAGCTTCGCGACGCAGACCAGCGTGTGCTCGTCCACCGCGTACTGGTGGTAGAACTCGTGCTGGACGAGGTTCGTCAGCTTGCCGAACTCGGGCAGATATCGGCCGAGGAACCCGACCTCGTGCATCGCGCGCACCGCCGGGGCGACGTTGCCCCGGGCGTTGAGGATCTCGAGGAAGGTCTCGCGCACCTTGCCGTTCAACATGAACGAGCGGTCGACCAGACCGGCGGTGACCGACTGGCGCATCAGCTGCGCGAGGTCCGGATGCAAGGTGAGGCCGCGCAGCTGCGCGTGCAGGAACGCACGCATGAGCCGGTGCGGGTCCTCGCGCAGCACGCCGCGCGAGGAGGCGACCAGCTGCGTGCCGACGATGCGGAAGCCGTCCACCTCGTCCGCGGCCGCCCGGGCCGCCGCATGGCGCCCGAAGAACCTCCGGATGCCGCGCTCCGGCGTCGGCACGAGCGCGAGCCGTTGCTCCAGCGTGCGGGTGATCAGATAGAGGTTCCGCGCGTGGGTGTAGTAGTCGCGCATGAACTTCTCGACGCGCAGCCGCGGCGACCGTTCGGCGTAGCCGAGGCCGGAGGCGACCGCGGGCTTCACGTTCGCGGCGAGGACATCGACCGGCCGCTCGGCGACGTAGTGCAGCTCATTGCGGGCCCGGAGCAGGAAATCGTGCGCCGCCTCGAGCTGCTTGCGCTCGGCCGCGTTGATCTGGTCCGCCGCCTGGAGCTCGGCGGGCGTGCGCAGGCCGAGCTTGAAGGCGGTCATCCAGAAAAGGTTCTGGTAGTCGCGCAGGCCGCCGCAGCCGTTCTTGATGTTCGGCTCCTGCATCGCAGCGGAATCACCGTGCTTCTTCCGCCGCGTCGCCTGGTCGGTGACCCGCTGGCGGATGTACTCGTCCTCGTGCCCGCGGATGCACTTCGCGACGAACCGCTCCTGCATCTTCGCGAAGAGGCCGGCGTCGCCGGTGATCAGCCGCGCCTCGAGCAGCGAGGTCTTGGACTGCATGTCCGTGTTCGCGACAGCGACGCACTCGTCGACGGTCCGGACGGCGTGCCCGACCTTCAGTCCGATGTCCCACAGCGTGTAGAGCAGGCCGCTGGTCCATTCGCCGAGCACGGTCGCCTTCAGGTCGGCGCCTCCGGCATGCAGGAACAACAGGTCGATGTCGCTGCACGGGTTCAACTCGCTTCGGCCGTAGCCTCCGAAGGCGACCAGGGCGATGCGCGGGGCCTTGCCCTTGGCCGGGAAGGCGGCGCGGACGGCGTCGTGGATGTGGCGGATCATCACGTCCATCATCTCGGCGCGGGCACGGCAGATCTCGATGCCGCCGGCATCGCCGCGATGGAGCATCTTCAGGCGCTGGGACTCCTCCTTGAGGAAGCCCTTGTACCGGGCGAGCTCCTCGCACGGCTTGCGACCGGGCGGGAGCGGCAGACGCTTGGCGGCGTTGGCCTCGATCTTCGCGAGGATGGATTTCACGCGGACGGAACGTGAGGGTTCCCGGGGCGCGGTTCAAGGATGCCCCGACGTCCATGGCGGGCGCCCGCAACCTTGTTGCCGTCCTGGTTTTCCATGAGGCTGTCCCGATGGCTTCTCCGCCCGATGCCGGCCACGATGCCGACGCCGACCTGATGCTGCGCGTGAAGCGCGGCGACCGGGACGCCTTCGACGCGCTCATGCTGCGCTGGCGCCAGCCGGTCATGAGCTTCGTCTACCGGACCTTGCCGGACGCGGACGAGGCCGAGGACCTCGCGCAATCCGTGTTCGTGCAGCTCTGGAAGACGGCCGGCCGCTACGAGGTCGCCGCCAAGTTCAGCACCTTCCTCTTCACCATCGCGCGCAACCTCTGCCTGAACGAGGTGCGCCGCCGCGCCCGTCACCCGGCCGATTCCCTCGACGAACCGCGCGACGACGACGAGGACCATCCGTACCGCCAGATCGAGGACCGTCGCGAGGCCGCCGCGGACGATGCCACGCAACGGGCCGAGCTGGTCGCCAAGGTGGAGGAGGCCCTGTCGGCATTGCCCGAGAAACAGCGCACCGCCATCGTCCTCTGCCGCGAGGGCGAGCTCAGCTACGAGGAGATCGCCGCGGTGCTCGGCACGTCGTTGCAGGCCACGAAATCGCTGATCCACCGTGGTCGCGAGGCGCTCAAGGCCCGGCTCAAGCCCTACCTCCGGACCGGCGAGTGGCGCTGACGGCCCGGTCTGGCGGACGACGGGACCGCAGGTCCAGGCGAGGGGCACCTCTTGGTGATCCAGCGCCCGTTCCTTCATGTAGCGGACGCGCGAGGGCACGACGCGACAGACGATGAGCATCGGGTTGTCCAACGAACCGAGATACCGACGGAGGAGCGGGTTGCTCTCCCGGATCACTTCGAGCACGGGCCGGTCGGCCAGCACCTCGGCGATCCCCGTGATGCGGACCTGGTCATGGCGATCGTCCACGTAGCACAGCTCCACCTTGGGATTGGCGGCGATCTCGGCGGTCTTGCCGTAGCTGCGCAGGTTGGCGACTTAGATGGTGAAGCCGTCGGTCTTCGCGGGCGACACCGGCCGCAGCCGCGGTTGGTCGCCGTCGATGGTGGCGAGTTGCGGGAACTTGGCGGACCGGACCACGCCGAGCGCGAGCTCGACGAGCTCCGCGAGAGGGATCGGTCCCATCTCGGGCTTGGACATGGGGCGAGCATGCCGGTCCGCCAGAAAAAAGACAGGGCCGGCGTGATGCCGGCCCTGTCGCGCGAAGATCCCGGATGGCGGTTCAGAGCTGGGCCATCGCCTTGTCGAGCACCGCGATGAGCGCGGCGATGGTCTCGGGGGTCTCGTCGCCCATGTTCGAGATGCGGAAGGTCGTGCCCTTGATCTTGCCGTAACCGCCGTCGATGAGGATACCCTGGTCCTTGACGAGCTTCTGGAGCTTCGCGGCGTCCACCACGCGGCTGCCGGGCCGGGCTCCGTTGTTCACGCAGACAAGGGTCTTGGACGAGAACTCCGGTTCCGGGAACAGCGTGAAGCCGTGCTGGGCGACCCAGTCGCGGAGCATCTGGTTGGTCTCGGCATGGCGGGCGTAACGGGCCTCGAGCCCTTCGGCGAAGAACTCGTCCAGCTTGGAGCCGAGCGCGTAGATGTGCGGGATGCTCGGCGTGCTGGGCGTCATGTCCTCCTTGGCGTTCTTCTCGAACTCCACGAAATCGAAGTAGTATCCGCGGTCCTTGAGGGTCGCGGCCTTGGCGAGGGCAGCGGGCGAGGCGACGAACACCGCGAGGCCGGGGGGCAACGCGAAGGCCTTCTGCGTGCCGGCGAGCAGCACATCGATGCCGAGCGCGTCGAACCCGAGCGGCACCGCCGTCATCGAGCTCACCGCGTCGACGATGAACATCACCTCGGGATACTTTGCTTTGAGCGCGGCGATCTCCGCGAGCGGCGACATCGTGCCCGTGCTGGTCTCGTTGTGGATGAGCGTGAGCGTGTCGAACAGCCCGGTCGACAGCCGGGCGTCGATCTGCTCGGCGCGGATCGGCGAACCCCACGGCACCTGGAGCGCCTCGGCCTGTTTGCCGCACTTCTGCGCCACGTCGAACCACTTGTCGGAGAACGCGCCCTTCATGCAGTTGAGCACCCGCTTGCTGGTGAGGTTCCGCAACGCGCCCTCCATCACACCCCACGCGCTGGACGTGCTGAGGTAGACCAATTGCTTCGTGCCCAGGAGGGTCTGCAGCTGCGGCTGCATCTTGCCGTACAGGTCTTTGAACCCTTGGCCGCGGTGACCGATCATCGGTCGGCAGAGGGCCTCGAAGGTCTTCGGGCTGACCTCGACGGGGCCCGGGATGTGCAGTTTGACGTGAGCCATAAATCGGAACGCAAGCTGTCATCGGTCCTGGAGAGTGGCAAGAGCGGCTGATTCCGCGGGCCCGATGCCGTCCGGCGCGACCCCGCGACTTTCCGCGCGAACCCCGTTTACTTCCGGCGACCCGGGTCCTACAACGGCCCCTTCGTCTCCGCCGCCCCCATGAAAAAAATCGAAGCCATCATCAAACCGTTCAAGCTTGAGGAAGTGAAGGAAGCACTGCACGAAGCCGGCGTGGAAGGCATGACCGTGAGCGAGGTCAAGGGCTTCGGGCGCCAGAAGGGGCACACCGAGATCTACCGCGGCAGCGAATACACGGTGGATTTCCTCCCCAAGATCAAGCTCGAGATCGTCGTGACCGACGACGTCGTCGCCAAAGCGGTCGCCGCCATCGTCGGTGCCGCCAAGACCGGCAAGATCGGCGACGGCAAGATCTTTGTCTCGGCCATCGAAGAGGCCATCCGCATCCGGACCGAGGAACGCGGCGAGCACGCCGTCTGAATCCGTTCCGCGGACTTTCCCGGACATGCCGGCAAGACGGTCACGGCGGCTTCCCGCCCAAGGAACGGAAACACGTCGGCGAGAAGCCGGCGTCCTCCGAAAACAGGCCCAAAAACGCGTTGTGAACAACTTGGGCACAAGACTTAATAGTTTGGTCTAGTTTGCCACGCCTCCGTTGCCTAGAAATCCGCCCGTCAATCCGTTCCTAAGAGATTCAAGCCCCGTGAGCCACGTCGCATCAACCGCAGCCCATATGAAGCACAACTCGTTGATAAACAACGGGTTGATTCATCTGCCTGGGTGCCGCCCACTCGGCTTGGTTCTCATCATGGGCGGCCGGACCGCCGGCGAAGTCCTCGCGCAACTCCTTCGCCGCCGAGACGTTACGGCAGGGTGACGCGGACGACGTGAATAAACCTCGGTTTTCCCCGGAAACCTTCTTGACCTCTTCTTCCATGCCCGTCACCGCACAAGCCCTCTGGTCTGCCGCGCAAGACGCACTGCGCGGGATGCTCAAGACCGAGATCTACGCGCTGTGGTTCGCGCCCATCCAGCCGGTGTCGCTCAAGGGCGAGACGCTCACGCTCGGGGTCGCCGACGAGTTCTGCGAGATGTGGCTCAAGGACAACTATCTCGACCTGCTCCGGTCCGTCGTGAGCCGCGCCGCCGTGAAGCCGATGGCTCTGGCGTTCACGGTCGTCGCTCCGGTGGTCGCCGCCTTGCCGGGCACGCCCGCCGCCCCCGCGGCGGTGGAGGAACCGGAACCGGCCGAAGACGCCGCGCCATCCACCCCGACCGCGCCCCGGCCCGGCGAGCCGCTGCTCAACCCCGGTTACACGTTCTCGACCTTCGTCGTCGGCAACAACAACGAGTTTGCCCACAGCGCTTCGTTGGCGGTCGCCCAGAATCCCGGCAAGACCTTCAACCCGCTCTTCCTCCTCGGTGGCGTGGGCCTCGGGAAGACCCATCTGCTCCACGCCATCGGCCACCAGATGATGGCGCAGAAGAAGAACGCGAAGGTGGCCTACCTGAGCTGCGAGAAGTTCACCAACGAGTTCATCGACGGGCTCCAGAACAACTCCCTCGCCAAGTTCCGCAAGAAATACCGCCAGGTCGACGTGCTGCTCGTGGACGACATCCAGTTCCTCGCCGGCAAGGAGCGCATCCAGGAGGAGTTCTTCCACACCTTCAACACGCTCCATGAATCGCGGAAGCAGATCGTGCTGAGCTGTGACCGTCCGGCCAACGAGATCCAAGGCCTCGAGGCCCGCCTCATCTCCCGCTTCGAATGGGGCCAGACGGCCGACGTGCAGCCGCCCGACGTCGAGACGCGCCTGGCCATCCTCCGCAACAAGGAGCAGACCTTCGGCTACTCGTTGCCGCCGGAGATCCTCAACTTCCTCGCCGAGCACATCCGCACCAACATCCGCCGTCTCGAAGGCGCTTTCACCCGCGTCGCCGCGTACGCCCAGCTCACCGGCAAACCGCTGAAGCTCGAGACCGTCGAGACGCTGCTCCGCGAGATCCTCCAGGAAGAAGGCCGGCAGACCATCACCATCGACTTCATCCAGAAGAAAGTCGCCGACCACTACGACATCCGGCTGGCCGACATGACCAGCAAGCGCCGTCCGGAGAACATCGCCTTCCCGCGACAGGTCGCCATGTTCCTCTCCCGCCAACTCACCGAGTCCAGCCTCGCCGCCATCGGCGATGCCTTCGGCGGTCGCGACCACGGCACCGTCCTGCACGCCTGCCGCGCGGTGAAGAACCGCATGGAGGTCGACGCCAACGTCCGCCAGGCCGTGGGCTACCTCGAGAAGCTGCTCGTCCGCTGAGGCAGCGGTGGAAGCGCTCCGCCGGGTCGACCTCAGCCACGGACCGTCGTGCGGAGGCCGGTGGCAGCGGCCACACCGCTGAAGCTCATCACGCCGTGCCCGGTCCGCACGCCGTCGTACGGATCATTCGTGATGAGGAGGTTCCCGTCGAGGTCGAGGTGGTCGGTCAGCTCGGCGAGGTGCGCACCGGCGCTGATCAACACCGACGACTCGATCATGCAGCCGAGCATCGTCTTCAGTCCGCGATCGCGCGCGGCCTCCAGAGCGGCCTTGGCGGCGAGGATGCCCCCGGTCTTCACCAGCTTCACGTTCACGCCGTGGACGCAGCGCTCGCAACGGTCGACATCCGCCACGCTCTGATAGAGCTCGTCGCCGAAGATCGGCAGCGGCGAACGCTCCTTCAGCCACGCCCAATCCGCGTCCGGCAGCTCCGGCGGCATCGGCTGCTCGACGAACTCGATCTTCCCGTCGTCCGCGAGCCAGAGGATGTTCCGCAACGCCTCCTCCTTCGTCGCCCAACCGGCGTTGGCATCCACCCGGACCGGTTTGCCCGGCGCGGCGCCGCGGACGGCCGCGAAGTTGTCCCGGTCGCGCGGGCTGCCGAGCTTCATCTTCAGCACCGGCATGGCGGCCGCCTCCGCGGTCTTCCGCGCCATCATCTCCGGTGTGTCGAGACCGATGGTGAACGACGTGACATGCCTGCCCTCGGTGAAGCCGAGCCCGAGCAGGTCGCAGACCGGCCGGCCCGCCGCCTTCGCCGCGCCGTCGAGCAGCGCGAGGTCCACGGCGCACTTCGCCGGAAAGTTCCCCGGAGCGACCGAATCCAGATACGCCATGCTGCCGGCCGGGTCGTCGAACGAGAGGCGGTCCGCATCCACGCGACCGAGGAACGCCGCCACGGTCTCGTGCGACTCATGGTACTGGCTCGACGGCGATCCTTCGCCGAGGCCGTGGCGGCCCTGCGCGTCCGTGAGCTCGACGAACACGACCGGATACGCCGATCTCCCGCCGCCGTGTCCGAGGTCGTTCGAGATCGCCCACGGATGCCTCAGCGCGAGGTCGAAACGGCGGAAGGTCAGTCGCATTGCGGATCGAAGAGACCATCCCGGCCGCTCGCTGTCGAACGCCGGTTGGAAGGGGAGGGCGCGCTTCGGGCTTCGCCTCCGACGGATTCGCGATTACCAGTTGCCGCGTGACCTACGACGAGGCCATCGCGCACCTGCGTTCGCTCCAGCTCCACGGATTCCAGCCCGGCCTCGGCACCACGCGCCGGCTCGCCGCGCTCGCCGGCGGTCCGCAGGAACGCCTGCGCTTCATCCACGTCGCGGGGACGAACGGCAAGGGCTCGACCTGCGCGCTGCTGGAAAGCGTGTACCGGAAGGCGGGCCTCAAGGTCGGGCTCTACACGTCGCCGCATCTCGTCCGCTTCGGCGAACGGATCCAGGTCGGACGCGTCGCCATCGCCGACGCGGACCTCGCGCGGCACGTCGCGGAGCTGAAGGAGCTCGCG
>Ga0209443_1000368_pt1 | contig 30909 bp, 28 predicted proteins | sample LauGreBMM110DCMD_2_FD_187571 | JGI IMG/M metagenome (GOLD analysis project Ga0209443, IMG submission 187571) | Freshwater lake microbial communities from Lake Michigan, USA - Su13.BD.MM110.DCMD (SPAdes) (version 2) | ecosystem: Environmental > Aquatic > Freshwater > Lake | place: Lake Michigan... | reverse complement strand
CGTCTCCGCTCTCCTCGCCGAGATCTCCGAAGACTGGGAAACCGGAAAAATCTACCTCAGCATAGTCTCCTCATATCCGCCTACGACCTGATGCCCGCAGAAATTACAGAAAGAAAATTGCGCGGCCGTCATACCAACCGCCGACCGTCATCACAGCGCAATGGATATCCTTCAGATGCGGCCGCACATCACGGGCCTTCCAGAACGAGTCGTAGTCCGGATGGGCCAAGAACTCCGTCCACGCCGGGAAGGCGTTCTTGAAAAGTTTGTCGGATTCGCCGAGCGCCCCCATCCGGCGATAGAAATCATGACCGTCTGGCGTCGGGAAGACGAAATGCCGTCCACCGTCGCGCAGCGGGTCATCGGATTTCTGTTCGAACCAGTAAAAGAACCCGAAGTTCTGGGAGATGAAGAACGCACCGTTGTGGTGCAGGTCGTCGCCCATGAACCAATCGGATATCGGCGCCTGCGGCGAGGCGGCCTTGAGCGCGGGATGCGAGCCGATCATCCCCATCGACGTGTAGAACCCGGGATAGGAGATCCCGAGCATCCCGACGTTGCCGTTGTTCCGCGGCACGTTCTTCACCAACCATTCGATGGTGTCCCACGCATCCGTGCTCTCGTCGGTGTCCTTCGGGCCCTTGCCCTCGATGAACGGGCGGACATGCTGGAAGGTCCCCTCCGAGGCGTGGCGCCCGCGGACGTCCTGTGCCGCGAGGATGAATCCGTCCTTCGCCAGGGTCTCGGACGATCCGCTCGGATCGCTGTAGCGATCAGCCCCGTATGGTTGCAGGGCATAGGGAGTGCGCGTGAGCAGGACCGGGAAGTTCGTTGATTCGTCCTTCGGCACGAAGACGCGCGTGAAGAGCTTCACGCCGTCGCGCATCGGTATCCGGTGCTCGGACTTGGTGTAGTGCTCAGCGAGCCAAGCCGCCGTCGCGTCCACCTTCTTGTCCTCGGCGGCCAAGAGTTAAATCGCGGCGAACGCGACCAAGATGCATCGCCAGAAGAGCAGGGAAGGCGACACCCACAAGGCTTCTACGGGAAGCCCGGGAACCGCAAGCGGAACCCGGGCTCGACCACTGACTCCAAACCGTTCCGGATGGATCGATGTCCATCCGACCCGACACCGGGCTATCGCCCGAGCTTCCCGTGATCAGGCAGGCCCCTTGGCGCCCGTCGGGGCAGGCTGGGCCTTGTAGTGGGAAGCGTAATAGCGGTTCTGATAATAATGGTAGCTGTAGTAGTAGCTGTCCTTACCCTCGAAGTCGATGTCGTTGAGGATGATGCCGATCAGGTTGATACCAGCATCCTGGACGCGTTGGACCGAACGGCGCGCATGTTCGCGCCGGATCTTGTTGAACTTGGTCACGAACATGATGCCGTCGCACATGGCGGCGACCACGAGGGGGTCGGCCACCGCGGAAACCGGCGGGCAATCGAGGACGACGCGATCATAGCGGGCCGAGGCCTCCTCGAGGAAATCCAGCATCCTCTTGGAGCTGAGCAACTCGGAAGGGTTGGTCGGCAAGGCACCGCAGCAGACGACGTCCAGATTGGGCACCTCGGACGGGATCACGATCTCCTCGATGGTGCGGTCCCGGCTCGATAGATAGGCGGTCAGGCCCACCTGGCTCTTCAGCTGGAACGCCTTGTGGATCGACGGCCGACGAAGGTCGGCATCCACCAGCAGGGTCTTCAGCCCGGTCTGCGCGGTCACGATTGCGAAATTGGAAGCGACCAGCGATTTCCCTTCGGAGGGAATCGTGCTCGTGACGACGATGGTGCGGAGTTTATCCGCATTCCGCACGAGCGAGACCGCTGCGCGGAGCGTCCGGAAGCCTTCCGCAGCGCTGGATGTCGGATAGATGTGGGATTGAAGATCGCGCTCGACGACGTTGCCAGATTTGATGGTCGGGATGTATCCCAGAAGGGGCAGCCGGAGATAGTTCTCGATGTCCTCCTGGCTCTTGATCGAGTCGTCGAGGAAGTTCGTGAAGAACGCCAACATCAACGCCACGGCAAGCCCGCCGAACATGCTGCCGGCCAGGATCAACGGCCTGTTGGGTGCGACCGGCTTGAGCGGAGTGGTCGCCTTGTCGACCACGAACATGGTCTGCTGTGTGTCCTTCGAGATGAGATCGTACTCTTTCGATTTCTGGAGCACGAGCTGGTACATCATCTCAGACCGCTCCTTCTTGCGGTTGAGCACATCGAACGTCGTCTTCGCGATGCTGAGCTCGGTCATCTTTTGTTCGGCCTTCAACAAAGCGTCCTTCGCCTGCTGCTCTTTCTGGACCTCGATGCGGGCCAAGGACTGGAGGCTTTCGAAAGCCCTTTGGGACTCTTCCTTGAGGTGTTCCTGGTCCCCGGCGATGACGCTGACCATCTCTTGGACCTTGGGATGCTTGTCGCGGTACCGGGTCCGGAAGCCTTTCAACAGCGACTGGCTCTCCGTGAGCTTCAACTTGATCTGCCGGACGCTCAGGTCCTCGGCGATGATACCGAGTTCGCTGAGATCGTTTCCTTTGCTCATCCAAAGCGTCGCCTCCTCAAGGCGTTTCTGGACGGCGGCGACCATGGTGCTTTGGGCACCCAGACGTTCCGCTGCGGCACGGAGCGCCGCGGCATCGACGTTCTCGGTGTTCTGCTTCTGGTCCTCCACAAGGGAGATCATCCCGGTCTTCTGCCGATATTTCTGGAGGCTCTGGATCGCGGTGGTGAGGTCCGCCTCTTGCGCGGTCGCTTCCTGTTGCAGCATGTGGAAGCCATACATCGCCTTCAAAGTCTTCCGGTCGATGTTCTGCTGGAGGAACAGGTCGAGCAACGTGTTGGCCATGTTCTCGGCTGTCCGGGGGTTCGGATGGTTTGCCTTGACCTCGACCAACCGGGTGAGGCGTATCGGGACGATTTTGATGTCGCCCAACACAGCCATGGTCTTGTCCATGGCCCTTTTATAACGATCGTCGTCTTCGAGGCGCAGTTTCGCGACGAGCGATTCGATCAGTGTCCGCGAGACCATGTTCTTGTACTGCGTCTGGAGATATTCCATGTCCTTGTTACCCATCGAGATAACGTCCTTGACGGAGAGGACGCCAGCGGTCTCGGGGTCGATCTGCAGCCGGGCGACCCCTTGATAGATCGGAGTGGCACGGACGGAATACACGACCCCCAGCAAGACGAAGCAAAGGAAGACGGCGATGATGAGCCACCGGCGCTCGAGGACGACATACCAATAATCACGTAATTGGGTCGGGTTGGCGCTCTGGGACCCCGGTTCTTGGGTCTTGGCACTCAGATTGTCTTCCATAGGATCAACGGTCAGAATGTGGATTCACCAACGGTCACGACATCTCCGTGCTCCAAGATGACCTTTTTGCCGTTCTCGGCCAGCTTCTGCAGCCCGTCATAGGAGTACTTCGTGCTCTCTCCGGTCTTGTTGTTCCGGACCTTGATGTCTTTCTTGTTGGCCAGACGTGTGAAATCTCCGGCAGCGCCTATGGCCTCGACGACATCGATCAGATGGTCGGGCGGGATCTCGACCTTGCCCGCCCGGCCCACCTGCCCGACGACGGTGACGTATTGGACGTCGTACTGCTTCACCTCGACGCTCACCTCCGGGTTCACGAAGTAGTCTTTGTCGAGGATGTCGCGGATCTCTTTCTCGACCTCCGCCGTGGTCTTGCCACCGACTTTGATCTCCTTGACGAACGTATAGTTGATGACCCCGTCGGAGTTCACCTTCTTTTCCGCGGTCATCTCAGGCTCGTTGTACACCCTGATGAAGAGAAGATCGTTGGGGACGATCTTCCGGGCGGTATCGGCCGCTCCTGCCCGGACAAATGCCAGCGAGGCGAGGACCAACAGGATCCATAGGCCGGCCCTTGGATAAGTCGTTTGGATTGTTCTCATAGTTCAAAAACCGACCGCGACACGAAGAGCTAGGATATGGCTGTCGTACGGGATCAACGGATGGAGCGAGGCATAGGCGGCATCCCGGAAATCGAGCGAGAAGCTCTCATACTGATATGAGACCGTTCCGGACAACCACAAGAACGGTTGGTAGACGAGGCCCGCCCCGAGGGTCAAAGTCCGATCGGATCGCCCCGCGTTGCCCAGGACCCCCTTGTAGGTGGCATTCCCGAGGCGGTCGAAGCTGATCTGTCCGCTGGCATCCGTGGCCAAGACCGGCAAGGTCGTCGGGATATCCCCGTAATCGGAGCTATTGAGGCTGACGTTCCCTTGCATCGACCACTTGCCGCTGTTGCCGACGACCTGCAACGCCGTGATGCCCACAGAATCGTAGGTCAACCCTTGGGAACTGATCTGCGGTGAGACATCGGTGCGGCGGCTGTAGTTGAGCGCGATCTGTGTCTTGGGTCGGGGCACGTAGGCCAGGCTGGCCTCGACCGCCGGGGTCCCGGCACCCGAGGCATTGCTGGCCCCTGCGAAATCACGCGTCTCGTATCCGAATTTGACCGTCCCCGTGATCTTCGCCGTGAAATCGCCCCGCAGGCCGATATAACCTCCATAGAACTTCGAATGAGGGCCTTTGGGCTGGGTGGCGATGTTGGGGTTCACCGCGGTCTGTCCATAGTGACCTTCTGAGAACAAGGCGACTTTCGCGGTCATCTTGTAGCTGGTGCCCAACGAACCTCTCCATGTGTTGTAGTCGAGCAGCGGGGTCCCCTGTTGATAGTCGGTCTCGCTGTTGGAAGCGCTGATGTAGATATCAGTCTTCCCGCTCGAATCGTAGGTCAACTTGTAATCGTCCGACCAAGACCTGCGCTTTATCAGTGTCCCTGAGGTGCCCGCATACAGGGAACCTCCCAAGAGGCCGGATAGGTAATCCAGTTGGCTTTTCCCGGATAGCTTGAGCCGGCTGCGCTCCAGTTCGGCCCGGAACCGGATGTGCTCTTGGGAGGTGTCGGCATAAGTGTGGTCGAGGTTGACCACTTGGTCGTGGACGACCTCGAGCGAGAGCAGATTCGCGCCGCCTGCACCAAAGTTGATCCGTGCGCCGGGGCTCAACGTGGTGACGAGGTCGCTCTCTTGCCGACGGATGACCGAGCTGTTCGTCGTGGCAGGTCCAAGAACCGGAGTCCCGGCCAGGTCGAATCCCAGCAGCGGTCTATAGATCTGGCGGGACGTGACGGAATTGTTCCCGAACGTCAAGTTATCGGTGTACATCTCGGTCAGGTCGAGCTGCGGCTTGAGGCTGAACCGCCCCCAACTGAAGTTGAGGATATCTTCGGCATCCAACCCCGACGCCGGTACCGCCGACAACACCAGGCCGGAAAGCACGAAACAGGCGCAGCGTTTGGATCCAATATCGCTCATCACGGTTGTGGTATAGAGGGTCGGCTTCGGCACGGTCGTTTTGAATGCGGTCTGTCGCCGGACGCACGGCTTGCGACAGATACTTGCGTTGGCCCGTCGGGTGAGGACACGGCCGCGCTTTGAACGTTCAAAAACCGCGATTCATCTTGGAAAATTGCCTCGGCCAAGTAAACCCCTTAAATCTTGGCGGAGCACCCGCATCGCTGCGGACCCCTGGAAGCAGTTCTCGAACCAGACTTCCGGTTCCGGCCGGATAAGGCAAGCCGCTCGGGCGACTGGACACTCGTCGTCGTTGGTCACACTGCTCTTGCGTGAGTCGGGCCGGTGCACGGGACAAATACTCGTTGTCTCCGGGTGGTCGGTCCCTAAGTTCGGTCCGCGATGACGAAAACGTTCTCGGAACTGGGGTTCCCCGGCCGGCTGATCGCGGTCGAGGGCCTCGACGGTTCCGGTAAATCTACCCAGGTCCACCTCCTCCTCAAGTGGCTCGAGCAGCAGGGGTGCCGAGTCTTCTTCTCGGAATGGAACTCGTCCGCGCTCGTGAAAAGCGCGACCAGCAAAGGCAAGAAGCAGAATCTGCTCACGCCGACCACCTTCAGCCTGATCCACGCCACCGATTTTGCCGACCGCTACGAGCGCCAACTGGTGCCGCTGCTCCGGGCCGGATACGTGGTGCTCTGTGATCGGTATATCTTCACCGCGTTCGCGCGCGACGTCGTGCGGGGCTGTCCGCCCGATTGGGTCCGCGGGCTCTATTCGTTCGCCGCGCTGCCGGACCTGACGTTCTTCTTTCGCGCCGACCTCGAGGTCTCTTTGGCCCGGATCCTCGACAACCGGCCCGTGCTCAAGCATCACGAGGCCGGGATGGACATGAACCTATCATCGGATCCTTACGAGAGTTTCCGGATCTTCCAAGGCCGTATCTTCGAGCAGTACCTGGCCATGAGCACCGAGTTCCGCTTCACCATCATGGACGCGAACCAGCGCATCGAGGAGCAGCAGGGCCTGGTCCGCAAACTGGTTTCGACCCGGATCGACCTGAAGCGGTTCGCGGCCAACCCACCCCGTTGACCTGCGTCATGCCCGCCAAAAATCCAAGATCGCCGCGGAGGAGGGACATCCCGGCAGCGAACGTCGTCGTCCCGCGCGTCACCGCGAAGCGCTTCCTCGGCCACGGATTGCCAGGGGAGGACGTCCACAAACTCGCCGGAAAACTCATCGTCGTCGAAGGCGCCGACGGTTCAGGGCGCTCGACCCAGATCTCCCAGCTGGTCCGATGGCTCGAAGGCGCCGGCCACGCGACCCTGCAGGTCGGCCTAAAACGTTCGACGCTGGTCAGGGAAGAGCTGGAGCTGGCCCAGCAAGGGAACATCCTCTCGCGGACCACGCTCTCGCTGTTCTACGCGACCGATTTCGCCGACCAGCTCGAGAACGCCATCCTCCCCGCCCTTCGCGCGGGTTTCATCGTTCTTGCCGATCGCTACATCTACACGCTCATGGCCCGCGATCTCGTCCGAGGAGTCGATCCAGCATGGCTCCGGAACCTCTACGGCATCGCGCTCGTCCCGGACGCGGTGTTCTACCTCGACGTGGCTCCCGCGCATCTGGTCCAGCGCGTCTTCGCCAAATCGCCCGCCCTCGATTACTGGGAGAGCGGCATGGACCTGGGCTTGTCGCGCGACCTGTTCGACAGCTTCCTGAAATATCAGGCCTTGATGCGCGAAGCGTTCAGGCAACTTCAATGCGATTACGGCTTCCACATCGTGGACGGAGAGAGGGATCCGGTTGCGGTGAGCGACGAACTCACGGAGAAGATCGCTGCGGTGCTGGTCGGTAAGTAGGCCGACACCGGAAACCGGTCCAAAAGGCCGCGGGCAGGCGGCGAAGTCACCGGACGACCTCACAGCGGCGACGCAGCGCGACGTGGACCGGAAATTTCCCGCGCTGTCTTCCGCGATCCCGCCGGTCGGACTCGGCAATGATACCGCGATGGCGGGCGGGCGGCCGCAGGTGGCGTTGGTGGCCTTGGCGGATCGCGCACCCGCTTCACCGCAAACCCAGGTATCAGCGTCGGCAGGGACGCTCCCGGACACTCCGGGTCTGTCCGGGCTTCCCGGATCCGTTATCCGCCGGGCCGCCGCTCAGTGCGTCTTCTTCTTGCTGACGATGTGCGTCGCATGACCGAAGAACGCTTCGGCGGCCTCCATGATCGTCTCGGAGAGTGTCGGATGCGGATGCACGATGGACGCGAGGTCCTCGGCGGTCGCGCCCATCTCGACGGCGACCGCGCCTTCGCCGATCAACTCGCCCGCACCGTGGCCGACGATGCCGACACCAAGGATGCGATGCGTCTCCGGTTCGACGATGAGTTTCGTCAGGCCGTCGGTCCGGTCGTAGGTCAATGCGCGGCCGGAGGCGCCCCACGGGAACTTGGCCACCTCGATGGCGATGCCCTTGGCCTTGGCCTCGGCCTCGGTGAGCCCGACCCACGCGACCTCAGGATCTGTGTAGATGACCGCGGGGATGACGTAGTCCTTGTTCACCGCGCCGCCTTCACCGGCGAGGTTCTCCACCGCGATGCGGGCCTCCTTGCTCGCTTTGTGGGCGAGCATGATGCCACCGGCGACGTCGCCGATGGCGTAGATGGCCGGATCGGTGGTGGCCAGGTGCTCGTCGACCTTGATGAAGCCCTTCTCGTCCTTCTGGACCTTGGTGTTCTCGAGCCCAAGATCCTGGCCGTTCGGCGTGCGGCCGACGGAGACAAGCACGCGGTCGTAGTATTCTTCGAGCTTCTGGCCGTCGAACTCGCTGGTGACCTTGATCTGTTTCCCGGCGGTCTTCATCTCCAGGACCTTCGCCTTGAGACGGACCTCCTTGAACGCCTTCTTGGCGAATGCCGCGACAGGCCGGGCGAGGTCGGGGTCCGCGCCGGCGAGGATCGAATCCATCGCCTCGATCACGGTGACCTTGGAGCCGAGCCCGGCGTAGACGGTGCCGAGTTCCATGCCGATGTAGCCGCCGCCGATGACGAGCAGGTTCTCCGGGATGTCGGGCACCTCGAGCGCCTCGGTGGAGGTCATCACCCGGGGATTGCCGAGGTCGAAGGCACGCGGCAGGGCGGGGCGGGACCCGACGGCGATGATCGCCTTGTCGAACTTCACGAACTTCTGTCCTTCGCTGGTCTCGACGCGGAGCGTGGAGGAATCCTCGAAGTGGCCGCGGCCGTGGACGACGGTGACGCCGCGCATCTTGGCCAAGCTGTCGATGCCGGTGCCGAGCTTCTCGATGATGCCGTCCTTCCAGGCCCGGAGCTTGTCGAGATCGATGACCGGTGCCCCGAAGGTGATGCCGCGATGGGCGGATTCCTTGGCGACGGCGAGCGAGTGGGTGGCGTTGAGCAGGGCCTTGGAGGGGATGCAGCCGCGGTTCATGCACACGCCGCCGAGACGCGGGTCGCGCTCGACGAGCAACACTTTCTTGCCGAGGTCCGCGGCGTAGAACGCGGCGGCGTAGCCCCCGGGGCCGGCGCCGATGACGACGATGTCGGTTTGGATCGGTTCCATGGTTCGTCGTTCAGAGCTTCACTTCGGACTCCGGGAATTCCTGCAGCGCCTGCACGAGGTCCACCGTGAACCTCGCCGCGCCGCCGCCGTCGATGACCCGGTGATCGTAGCTGACCGTGAGCGGCATGAGCGGACGCGCCTCGATCTTGCCGTCGGCGGTGACGACCGGTTTCTGCGACGTCTTGCCGATGCCGATGATGGCGACCTCGGGTTTGTTGACGATGGGCGTGAAGTGCCCGCCGCCGATCGCGCCTTGGTTCGAGATCGTGAACGTCCCGCCTTTCATGTCGTCCGCGCCGAGCTTCCGGTCGCGGGCCTTCTCGGCGATCGCGGAGAGCTCCTTGGCGATCTCGAGCAGCGACTTCTTGTCGGCGTCCTTGATCACCGGGACCAGCAAGCCGGCGTCGGTATCGACGGCGATCCCGATGTGGTAGTGATGCTTGATGACGAGCGTCTCGGCGACCTCGTTGAGGCTGGCGTTGAACTTCGGGTGCTTCTTCAGCGCGGCGACCAGCGCCTTGATGATGAAGGGGGTGGGCGTGAGCTTCGCGCCGGCCTTCTCGTAGTCGGCCTTGAACTGCTTCCGCAGCGCCTCGATACGGGTCATGTCCGCGTCGTCGAACTGGGCGACATGGGCCAAGGTCACGCTATTCTCGACCATCCGGGCCGAGATGACCTTGCGGAGCGCGGTGAGCGGCTCGCTGGTGACCGGTCCGAAGACCGAGAAATCAGCGCCGACGAGCGGGAAGTGCAGGCCTTTGGGCTCGTCCGCATAACGGCCGGCGCGGGCGACGGCCTTCTCGAGCCGGGACACATGGCGGGCCAGATCGGTGATGAGCACCCGGCCGCCGTTGCCGCTTCCAGCCACGCGGCCGAGCTTGATGCCAAGTTCGCGGGCGACCTTGCGGACATAGGGCGAAGCACCGGGGGTCGGACCGTCCTCCCCGTCGTCGGCCAACGACACTTCGTCGTCGTCATCGGCAACGGATACCGCGCGCTGGACGGGCCGCGAGGCGGCGGCTTTGTCCGTCGGAACGACGGCGGCAGAAGCCGCGCCCGGGGTGCCCTCCACGGTGAGGATGACGGTCCCGACCGAGATTTTTTCGCCTTCCTTGACCTTGATGGCGCCCACGGTGCCTCCGGCGCTGGCGGGGATGGGCGCGACCGCTTTCTCCATCTCCAGCTCGATGATCGTCTGGCCGACGGAGATCACGTCGCCCGGTTTGACCAGGATGCTGACAACGGTGCCGCTGTCCGCGTTGTCACCTATCTTCGGAAGTCTCACGTCCATAAAACGAGGGGCGAATGTGGGGGACGCTCGCCAAGGGGGAAAGGCATTTTTGGGAGGTCTCCGAGCGCCGGTCCGCAGCGCCGGGGGCGGCTCACCGGGCAAATCGGCATTTCTTCTCCCGGGAAACGCGCTACGGTCGCCCCGCGACATGGTCGTCCCAATCCTCCAACAGCGGGTCCGCTACCTGTTCAGCGAGCTCGGCGAGCTCGCCCACATCGCCGGCGAGGCCTTCCGTTCCCTCCGCTACCATCGGCCGTCCTGGCGCGATTTTGTCGAGCAGCTCCACTTCATCGGCGTGAAGTCCCAGAGCGTCGTCATCACCACCGGCGCGGCGACGGGCATGGTCCTGTGCGCGCAGACCTACTTCCAGTTCCACAAGGTCAAGATGGACACCGCCACCGGCGCGGTGGTGAGCGTCGGCATGTGCAGCGAACTGGGACCGGTGCTCGCCTGCCTGATGATCGCCGGCCGGGTCGGCGCGGCGATGGCCGCCGAGCTCGGGACGATGAAGGTGACCGAGCAGATCGACGCCCTGCGGACCTTGGCGACGCACCCCGTCGATCACCTGGTCGTTCCCCGGCTGCTGGCGGCGACCGTCGCGGCGCCTTTGTTGACGGCGGAAGCGGTGGCGGTGGGCATCTTCGCGAGCTGGATGGTCGGCGCCCACCTGCTGGGCATCGACAGCGCCTACTACGTCGCGAACATGAACCGCTACACGGCGCCGACGGACGTCGTCACCGGGCTGATCAAGGCGACCTTGTTCGGCGCCGCGATCGCGGTCATCAGCTGCTACAAGGGGCTGAGCTGCCAGCAGGGCGCCGAAGGCGTCGGGAAGGCGACGACCGAGGCGGTCGTCTACTCGAGCATCACGGTGCTCGTGGCGAACTTCTTCCTCACGCTCTTCCTCACCCGGCTGTTCAAAGGCTGACCCATGATCGAAGTCCGCGACCTCTGGAAAAGCTTCGGCCCGCAGCCGGTGCTCCGCGGCACCTGTCTCCGCATCGAGAAGGGCGAGGCCGTCGTGATCATCGGCCGCAGCGGCGGTGGGAAGAGCGTGCTGCTCAAGCATCTCATCGCGCTGCTCCAGCCCGACCGCGGTCAGGTGCTGGTCGAGGGACAGGACCTGTGCGGCCTCGACGAGCGGCAGTTGCTCCAGGTCCGGCGCAAGTTCGGCATGCTCTTCCAGATGGCGGCGCTGTTCGACAGCCTGACCGTCTACGAGAACGTGAGCTTCGTGCTGCAACGCGAGCGCCGGCACACGGAGGCACAGATGCGGATGCTCGTCGCCGAAGCGCTCGAGATGGTCGAGCTGCGCGGCATCGAGGAAAAAAAACCCGCCGAGCTGTCCGGGGGCATGCGCAAGCGCGTCGGACTCGCGCGGGCGATCATCTACCGGCCGGAGATCCTGCTCTACGACGAACCGACCACCGGTCTCGACCCCGTCGCCGGGGCGCGCATCGACCAGTTGATCCACCGGGTCTGGGAGCAGCTCCACGTCACCAGCATCGCGGTGACCCACGACATGGCCAGCGCGCGGCGCATCAGCAAGCGCATCCTCATGCTCCACGAGGGGGTCATCTATGCCGACGGCCCGAGCGCCGACATCCTTTCCTCGACCGACCCGGTCGTGCACAACTTCGTCAACGGCATCGTGCCCGCCGACAGCCAATCCTTCGCCTGAAATGGACTCCTCCCGCAACGCCACGAAAGTCGGCCTGTTCGTCTTCCTCGCGCTGATGGTCATCGCGCTCCTGTTGGTGAACTTCAGCAAAGGCCGCGCCTTCCTGACCCCGAGCTACCGCGTGATGATCCGCGCGGAGAACGTCGGCGGCCTCAAGGCGGGCGCGGCCGTGCTCGTGTCGGGCGTCCCGGTCGGGACCGTGGAGGCCATCGAGCTCAACGCCGACGGCCGCACGGTCGCCATCACCACGCGGATCCTCAAAAGGTTCACCATCTACGCCGACGCCCGGTTCGAGGTCGAGCAGAGCGGCTTCCTCGGCGACCAGTACATCTCGGTCGTGCCGACGAAGAACGAAAAGGAAGCGCTCAAGGACGGCTCGGTCGTCCGGGCCCAGGTCCCGTTCAACCTCCAGGAGGCGGCCCGTTCGGCGATGGGTCTCATGCAGAAGCTCGACACCGCCGTCGACCGGATCAACGGCACCATCGCCCGCGTCGACAAGGTGCTTCTCAGCGAGCAAGTCCTCACCAACCTCGCCGCCACCGCCATCAACTTCCGCCGCGTCTCCGAACGCGCCGAAGCCGCCGTCGGCGACGTCCAGGGCGTGATCGCGACCAACGGGCCGATGGTCGGGATCACTTTCAGCAACTTGAACACCCTCTCGCTGACCCTGATCAACACCGCCTCGAACCTGCAATCCACGGTCGACGCCGCCCAGCCCGACCTGCTGGCGGCTCTCCACAAGGCGGCGGATGCCACCGGCGACCTCAAGCGGATCGCCGCGGACCTCCAAGCCGGCAAGGGCATGGCCGGAGCCGCGCTGAAGGACGAGGCGTTGCGGACACAGTTCGGCGAGATGATCGGCAACCTCACCACCGTGAGCAGCAACCTCGCGAAGTTCGGCCTGCTCTACAAACCGAAGACCGGGAGCAAGCAGACCAACGACCTGAGGTACACCGGACGCGGCGCCGGACGGTGAACGTTCCCGGGCTGGAAGCGTCGCCCCGGGAAGCCCGGTCCCGCCGGCCGAGGACGTCCCGGACCGTTCCTCGCTCCAGCAGGAGGGTGCCTGCTCCGGAGCGGGCGCCTCGCGACGGCCCGACGGGCCGCACACCGACGATCAAGGCTGGCTCACGGCGCGATAGAACCGGGCCTTGTTCGCAGGAGCGGCGTTGTCCTGCAGGTCCACATAGCCGTCCGGGCTCGGCGCCTTGGCGGTGGCGACCGGGATCCATTCCACGAAATCGCTCGTGGCCTCCAGCGTGTAGGTCACCCCCGGTTCACCGAGCACCCGGACGATGAAGGCTCCGGTGGTCGCCAAAGACCCGACGACCTCCAACTCAGGAGGGATGTCGTCGAGCGGTGTCGCCACGATCCGGTAATCGTCGAAGACCATGTAGTTGTCGCCCGGAAGGGCCGGATCCCGGACGGCCCACACCGCATCGATGTCCCCGAGGTCAAGTTTCGCGCCGCTGGTGGTGATGGGCTTGGCGTGGACGACCACCACATCGTTCAGCTTCGCCGACCACAGGTTCCGGGCGAAATCCATCGTGACGACCAGGTCATACGGCTCGCCGTTGCGGAACGCGAAGCCGGTCGGGCGCACGATCGGCGCCTTCCCTCCGATGCCGTCGTCGAGGATGTAGTTGATCTCGCGGAGGTCGTTGTCGAAGTCGATGGTGAAGAAGCGGTGCTCGGCGACGCTGTACGCGCTCCAACGGAAGTCGTCGAAGCGCGGCGCCGCGGTGGTGGAGTCCTCGATCTGCAACGTCACCGTGAACTGGACCACCGGCAATGCGCCTCCGGTCGGCTTGAGGTTGACCGGACGCCAGATATTGAAGGGGTCGAGCTGGTTGGTCGGCGGCGCGGAGAAACCGATGTAGGCGTACTGCCCTTGGAACCCGGCGAGCGGTTCGCCGAGGATGCCGTTGCCGCCGGTGCCGAAGGCGGTCCATCCGTTCTGCCCGACCAGATCGAGACCGACCTCGTAACCCTCGGATTTCTCGAAACCCGTCTCGAACAGGACCCTCCCCGCCGGGGCCGGCGCTGCGGAGGAGCTAAGGACGAGTCCCGACCCAGCCAAGACGACCGACACAAGGAGCACCGAAGCACGGTGGAGGCCGGCAAAAGGCAGCGCGTTCATGCGGATGCGGAAGACCAGGACTCAGTTCGGACGTGTGGTATCGCGATGGCCGGGCGTAGGACGCAGAGCGCCGCCACCACCACCGGAGTTGCCTCCACCGCCACCGTTCGCCGGGCCCGGCGGCGGCCCCGAGCGTTGAGCGGGAGGCGAATAGCTGCGTTCCGGGGCGCTGCGATTTTGGGGTGGAGGTGCGGAGCTCGGGCTGGGAGCGGTGGCACCCGCAGGGGCCTGGTACACACGCGCCGGTCCGCTCTGCTGGGCCTGCGACGGCCTTGCGGCGTCGTTCCGAAAGACGCCGCTCGGCTGGGCGTTGTAAGTGGGCGAGGGACGTCCCACGACCGGTGCTTGGACCGACTGGGGCGCCGAGACCTGTGGCTCCGGCGCGGCTTGGCGGGCCGTCGGCACCTGGGGCTTGGGGGCCTCGCCGCGGCTGACCTGGGCGCGCGGAACGCTCGGCCCCGTCGTGTAGTTAGGAGCGGGATTCTGCGGGATGGTGGTAGCCGGCGGCACGTACTGCGGTTGCGACCGTCCGCCCGGGTAACTCTGCGGACGACCGGGAGTGGCCGGTGCCGCGGAACGTTCCTGGACCGGCGCTCCGGTACCGCGGCCGATGATCGTCGGGGCACCCGACGAGGGACCGCGATCGGGTCCGGCGGTCGTGGCCGCAGGACGCGCCGGCGTCGCCGCCGAGGGGGATCCGGCACCGCGTCCGCCGATGACCGGCGCGCCGGACACCGCAGAGCGTCCGCCATCACCGGTCGGACCCGCCGGACGGGAGATGACACCGAGATCACCACGGGGCGAAGGGCTCGTCGACGGGTTCGCCCTCCGGGCGACCGGCACTTCCCCGCGGCTGGACCCGTTGATCGCTCCGGGACGGCCGGCACCGGCCTTGGCCCCAGTGGAGGGTCCGCCCGCGATGGCGCTATCCACGCCTCTCTCCTGCCGTGCCAGCAATGCGGTCGAAGGCGCCGGCCGCGCACCGCTCGCCGACGCGTTGATGGTCGGGCGATAGACCGGCAACACCGCGGCGGTTCCGGTGCCGCGGGAGGCCGAGGCGCGGCCGGCGTCCGGGGAGTCCACCAACCGGGCCTTCGTGATCTCGCCCCGTGTGTGCTTCTGTACCGGATCCAGGCCGGGCCCGTTGTTGATTATGACCGTGTTGTTGTTGCCGACGACGTTGACGCCCGTGTTGTTGTTCCCGCGGATGTCGTTGACCACGCGCGTCTGCTGATGGACGGAAGCGATCTCCGACCGACCCAATCGATGGCGCCACGGGGACGGATCACAGAAGCGGTTCCAGCCGACATAGACGAAGCTGTCGAAACCGAGCCCGAAGTCGCAGTCGAACGCCGCACGGCCACCGCGCCACGTCAGACCGACACCCACCGTCCATCCACTACTGGGGGGCAAGGGAGCCCATCCACAATGCGCCCCGGACGACCGCCAGGTGACCCAGGCCGGTGCCCATTGGTAATCCGGCGTCCAGCACCAGCCAAAGCCGGCCGCGCGGTGCCACCGTCCATAGTGGAACGGCGCCCAACCCCAAGTGTAGCTCGAACGCCAATACCAACCGCAATCGCTCCACACCCAAGTCCCGCCGTCGCCGTAAGGCTGCCAGTTGGCATCCACCACCGCGACGCTCGGACGCCAGCACCAGCCCGCTCCCGGGACCTCGACCCACGAGCCGTAGGGAGAAAGCGTCTCGTAGAACGTGTCGTAGGTGACGGTCGTGGCCGGCTGCGAGACGACCACCGGAGCCGTCGTGGGCGGAGGCGGAGGGGCGCCTTCAGCAGGTCCGACCGTCACTGCCGGTGCGACCGCCACAGCAGGTGCCGGCGGCGCGAAGGCCGCAGCAGAAAGCGGAACGGGCGACGGAGCGGGCGACCCGGGTTGGATGACGCTGCCCCGCGGCGCTAAGCCGGCCGTGGCCGCGGTCGCGGTGGAGCGCTTGAGCAACGCCTGGATGGCGGCCATCGGGACCCCGAGGTCGTTGAGGTAGATGACCTGGTCCGCATCGAGAGAGAACGGCTCCTGGATCACCGCGATGTAGTCCACCAAGACGCCTTCGCTCAAGGTCGTCTGGGCGAGCCGGACGACCTCTTGGACGGGCGCCGGCAGCTCAGGCGGGGCTTGGGGAGGCCGGACGACCAAAGGTGGCGCGTGGGTCGCCGGTACGGGTGCGGCGGGGATCGGCGGGGGCGTCGATGTCACAGCCGTCTTGGTCTCGACGTTCTGGACGAAAGCGGTCTTTCGTTCAGCGGCGTCGCAACCGACCAACAACAGGGCGCAGAACGAGGGCAGGAGTGAACGTTTCATCGGAAACGAGGGGGTGGGGGAAGTGGAGCTGATCGATCAGACCATCGCGGCCAAGCCGTTTCCGGCCCAGGCGACATCCCGGTTTTCTCCGAGGATGCTGCGACGATAAGTTCTCACGACGAGGGCATTGACGCCCGTGACCCAGGCTTATTCAGCGGCCCACGCAAGGCCCGATGCCGCCTCTTCCGAGGAATCCAGCCCAACCCTATGGGCGACAAGCTGAAGCACGGCGATCAACTCCGCGCTTCGGCTGCCCCAGGGCACCTCCCGCTCGCGGAAAGCACCCTGGGCTCTGATCCGGACGACCGGATCCGGCGCCGGATGAACTGCCGAGCGCAGCGGAGTCTCCGGGCCACACCGTCCGATCTACTCCTCGCTTGCCATGTCCTTCCCGCGGATCTCGCGGAACTGCTTGCTGCGCACGATCGCCTCGATCGCGGTGCCGACCCGGAAGTCGTGCGACTTGAGCTGATCGCGCATCGAGGCAACCAGCGGCGTATCGGAGAGCATCACGCCACGGCCCAGCGAGTAGCCGAGCAGCTTGCGACAGAACTGGAGCAAGAACGCGTCGCTCCGCCGGGTCGTGAGGTAGGTGCGCAGCCCGTCCAACCCCTCGAACTCCGAGCCGTCCATCACCTTCGCCCGCGTGTCGATCGGATGTCCACCGAGGTCCTGGTCTCGCCGCCTGCCGATGGCGTCGAAGCCTTCGAGCGAGAACCCGAACGCATCGATCCGACGATGGCAGCCGGAGCACTTCGGGTCGGCGCTGTGCTTCTCGGTGAGCTGGCGCATCGTGAGCGTCCCGGTCGTTTCGTCCTCGGGCAGGCGCGGCACGTCCTTGGGCGGCCGCGGCAGCTTGTCGCCCAGCAACACCTCGCACAGCCAGTTGCCGCGCAGGATCGGGCTGGTGCGCGACGCGCCGGATTGCTTCGCCAGCGTCGTCGCCTGCGCGAGGATGCCGCCGCGTCCGTGCTTCTTCACGCCGTCCACGCGACGCCATCCGTCCGGGCCGGCGCCTTCGAAGCCGGGGATGCCGTAATGCTCCGCCAGCGCGCGATCGAGGAAGGTATGGTCGGCGTCGAGGATCCCCATCACCGAGCCGTCGCTCTGGAACAGGTCGGTGAAGAAGCGGATCGTCTCCTCGTACATCGAGCCCCGCAGTCCGGCGAAGGTGGGGAAGTGGCGGTCGCTCTTCTCGCCCAGCTCGTCGAAGCCGTAGATGTGCAGCCAGGCGCAGGCGAACTCCGTGGCGAGCCGGCGGGTGCGCGGGTCCTTGAGCATGCGGCGCGCCTGCGCGGCGAGCACATCGGGATCCAAGAGCTTGCCGGTCGCGGCCACGGCGCGCAGCTCGGCGTCGGGCGCGGACGACCAGAGGAAGGAGCTCAACCGCGTCGCGAGTTCCCAGGCGTCCACAGGTCCTGGCTTGTCGCCCTTGACGGGCTTCTCCGCGTGATAGAGGAAGGCCGGCGCCACGAGCACCCGCGCGAGCATCAGACGGACGGCCTGCTCGTGCGGGATCCCTTCGGCGCGCAGCCGGGCATGGAGGCCGCGCAGGTCGTCCTTCTCCGTCGCGCCCAGCGGTCGGCGATACGCGAGATCGGCGAACCCGAGCACCGCATCGACGTGGCGCGGCTGGGCGTCGAGCAGCTCTTTCTTGAAGGCCTCGGCCCGCTGGCGGATCGGCTCGCGCATCGGCGTGAACGCGCTCGGGTCGGCGTCCTGCGTCGCGAACTGCCAGAGCTGCTCGAAGGCGTCGACCAGCTTCAACGCGTCCTGGCCCACGAAATGGAACCCCGCCCACAACCGGTCGATCTCCGCCGCCTGCGCTTCGTCGAGCATGAGGCGCCGCAGCGGCTCGTCCTCGCGATGACAGAGGGTCAGCGTCACCACCTCGTCGACGGGGACGATCTTGGTGTAGCACAGCGCGGCGGGGAACAGTCCGCGGAACTCCTCGAAGGCCGTCTCGATCCGCTGGCGGGCCGCGCTCGAGTCGCCCACCAGCACCGGCGAATCGGACACCACGGGACGTTCTCCGTCGGACCACGTGCTCTTTCCGCCCTGCTCCCGCGCTGTGCCGGCGGAGAGGCCGGGCCGGCCGACCGGTCGCGTCGCAAGCACCTGCATCTGGATGCTGCCCTCGACGCCGAGCACCGGATCCAGCTTCGCGGTGGCGACGAATTCCCGGCCTTCCGCGAGCTCCGCCGGCACCAACACCTCGATGACCGACGGCGCCCGCACGCAAAGACTCGCGGCGTCGATCTTGCCGCCGGTCGGGTGGCGTCCGAACAGCAACGGATCGATCCCGGGCACGGCCGCCACCGGCGAAGGGACCGCGGTGGCCCTCGGGTCGCGCAGGATGGACGCAAGCAACGGACCTCGGACCGAGGTGAGCAGGCGGTGCAGCACGGCATCGGGCGCGTCCTTGGCGAGACCTGCCGCGCCGCGGACCAGGAGGTCCTGCACTTCGTCGGCGATGTCCCGCTTGGCCGCGCGGTCGGGCGCCGAACGCCAGCGGCTGAGCAACGATCCCGCGGGCAACACCGGTTCGGTCCCGCCCGGACGGTCGGGCTCGCTGTGGAAGTGCCAGACGCCGAGGTTGCCGAGGCGGTCGGCGTGCGGGTTGCCGGCGAGGATGTCCGGCGAGACGTCCTTCGCCAGGTCCCACGTCCGGGTGCCGTCGGTGAGCGAGAGATCCACCGCGGTGAGGTCGCACGAGTGGTTGCCGTCACGCGGTCCGACGACGACGGACACGATGTCGCCCGGACGCACGGCGATGCCTTCGAACGGTCCGAACGGAACCTCCTTGGCCCCTTGCGCGGTACCGGCGGCGAGGCGTTGGCGGGCGTTGCCGCTGCGCGATTCCAGCGCCCAGGTCACGCCGTTGCCGCACTCAGGATGGGCATGTTGGACCTTCCCCTCCACGCGCAGGGTCGCGGCCACCGGGCTGCGCCAGCTGATGATGACCCGGCGGTCAGGGGCGGGATGCACGGCGATGCTGCGGGGCTTCATGTTGCCCGGGACCCGGACGGCCTGGGAGGAGGAGTTGGCGGTGACGCTCAAGGCGTCCGCCCCGGTCCAGCCCTGGATAAAATCGAAGCTCTGCGCACTCTCTATCCGCGATGTCATGTGCCGGTCGATGCGCGTCTCGCCGGCACCGATCCCGAGGCAATCCAGCCACGCCACGAGCACCACGGGTTCCACGCCGTGCTTGGCGGCGAGCCGGGCGACCGCGTCCGCGTCCACGGTCGCCGGCGCTTCGTCGGCCGCGGCGAGACACCGGGCCGTGCCGGCGAAGACCTGCGCGCGGTACGCCGCCAAGGCCGCCATCGCGGGACGGACGTCGCGCAGCGGCAGGTCGGGCACGCCGGCCCCGACGAGGCGCGGGTTCTCCCACAGCGCGAAGTCATGCTCGTCGTCGTCGCCGGCATCGGAGACCGCGAGGTAGAAGGTGACGGCATCCGATCCGGCCGCCGGTGCCGGGAGCTTCAACCGGACCTCGCGGGCCGCGGCCAGCGGCGTCACCGGCACCTGCCAGGCCTTGGGACCATCGCGCTTGCCGATGTGCCCGACCTGCGTGAAGCGCCAGAGCGCCGCCTGCCAGCGGGCGATCTCGGCGGCCAGCCCGGCGACGTCCGCGGGCCCGGCCGAGCGCCAGCGGGCGCGGACGGGGTCGAGCACGAGCGACGGCGCGGAAGAGCGGAGCGCCGTCCACAGCGTGCCGAGATAGCGCGCGTTCAAGCCCCGCGCGGATGCGATATCGGCGATCGTCCTGCGCCCGGCGGCGAGGGCCTCGCGTTCCTCGATGGTGGCCGTGAGGTAGCGCCGCAGCGGCAGCACGCCGCCGTCCTTGGTGTCGAATTTGATCCCTTGGAGGTCCACCGCCGAGCCGCCGCCGTTGTCGGTGAACCGCGCGTAGAAGGCGCGGATCGCCGCGAGTTTCTCCTCGGTCCAATCGCGCTGCGAGGTGCTCGGCGAGAAAGCGATGCCGTCCGGCAACAACACGGCGTGCTCGGCGACGGCTTTGCCGGCGTCGAGGTACTTGGTCACGAGCGACGGCGACATCACGAGCGCGTTGCCGACGTTCATGAAGCCTTCCCCCGCCGCCGAATCCGACGGGAACTCCTTCGCGGGATCGAGCGACGGAACGCTGGTGAGGTCGCGCACGGTGAAGGTGTATTCCGCGTTGGAAAGGCGCCGGAGCACGACCGGTCCGGGATCACCGGCGCGGGCGCGGGCCACCTCGTCGAGCACCGCCTCGGTCCAGGCGAGCAGCCGCGCGCGCTGCTCTGCGGTGGGCTGCGGCTTGTCCTTCGGCGGCATCTCGCCGTCGGCCAGCTGCTCGGCGACGCCCTGCCAGACCTTCGGATGCCGCTTCACGTCGTCGATCGTCGCGAACCGTTCCAGGTCGAGGTCGCCTTTGTGCGCCTCGGTCGAATGGCACTTGATGCAGAACTCGGCAAGAAGCGGCCGCACCGTCGCGGCGTGGTCGGCGGCAACGTCGGCGACCGCGACGGACGCGGGGATGACCGCTGCGAGAGCAGCGATGCCGGCGAGAACGGAGAACTGGCGGATGTGGCGCATGGAAAGTTCAGGCGATGGGACCGAGGATGACGGCGGCTCTCACGACGCCGGGGGAGCTTGTTCTCCAGACCGCCGTAAGAGCAGGTGAGCCGTTCGCGGTCGGGCCCCTTGAGTGTGAGGAGGGTCGCGTGCGGATCATACGGATGGCAACGGTCCACCGCCGCGGGTTCGCCGAGTTTGTCGACGGCCAGGACCGCCTCGAACCGGAGGACGCCGTCCCGGACGGAGAATCGTTGGCGTGGTCCACGGAACATGGCGCGCTCACTTCGCCGGGCTCTTCGCGGTGACAAGCGGGTCCGACGGATCATCGACGAGCACGAGGCCGCGGAAACGGAATTCTTGCGGGCGGTCGTTCGCGTGGAGCTGGAGGCCGATCGGCGACGATTTCAGGATCCCGGGTTCTTCGTAGTAGTCCATCACCAACTGGCCGTTCACGACGGCGCGCAGATGGTCTCCGCGGACGAGCACCTCGATCCGGTTCCAGTCGCCGACGATCTCCGCGGGGTGCCGCCAGTTCGTCGGATATCGCGGCGGGAAGACGCGGTTGCGGCGGTTGGCATCCCACACGCCCCAGTCGTTGCAGAACATCACCAGCGGCCCTTTGAACCCGTACGGTCCGCCCTTGTCCTCCTGGACTTCTCCGAGCACGGCCACCGCGGAGTGCATCGGCGAGAAGTGGTCGCCACGGGTCTGCTTCACCTCGAGCAGCAGCCGGAAATCACGGTGCTTTCCCTTTGTGAAGAGATACGTGCTGGCCGGCACGTCGCCCGTGTTCGCGCCGCGGATGGTGCCGTCCTCGACCGTCCAATGCTTGCCGACCAGCCCTTCCCATCCGCTGAGACCGCGGCCGTCGAAGAGCGCGACCGGCTTCTCGCCCGGCGGCAACAGGACTTCCGATGCCCAATCGGCGAGAGCGATAGAAGGCAGGAAAGTGCCCAAGCAGAGCAGCCCGGCGACGAGGCCGGAACGGAACGGGGAACGCATGCCTCGACCATGCCGGGCCGGCGCGGGCCTGACCAGCGCGAGTCTTGTCGCCGGGAGGCAGAGATGTGGATCAAACGGAACCACGCAGAAGAAGGCGCGAGCCGAGAGGGAAGCGCGCGATGGGAAACCACTAAGGAGACACCGCGACCCTTCCTCGGCTGGCGGTCCGGACCGGTTTTAGACTTGGGGGTCTGGACTTGGGGGTTGCCTAGGCACCTTGCCGGACCAAAAAGTATAGATGTGTTCCTGTCGGCCGAAATCATCCCCCCAGCACGGTCCCAGATGAAGGCTTGTCGGACGAATCGGATCCACGGCATCGGCCTCCCGTTCCTCGCCACGACTTCGCCGGTGAAGATCGCGCTGCCGCTTGTCTTGCTGGTCGGAAAGTGGGTGGACGCGGCGTCTCCGGGCGAGGTGGTGGCGTGGGGTGCGTCTTCCGATGGGCAGACGAGCATCCCTCTTGGCGCAAGATCCGGAGTCGTCGCGGTCGCCGCCGGATTTTCCCACCCGGTCGCCTTGAGGTCGGAAGGATGGATCTTCGCGCCGCCGTTCGATTCCATATGGACACGTCCCGCTGTTGGACCGCACACGATTGCTGCCCGCGCGATCGATGGCGCCGGCGCCTCGACCGTGTCGGTGCCGGTGCGGATCACCGTCCTACCGGCCCCGGATCTGCCGCCGGTGGTGGCGCTGGTCGCACCGGCCTGGACGGCCGTCCAAGAATTTCTTTTCACGCCGCCTTCGTCCCGGATCTCCGCGCCGTTGTCGATGGAACCCGGGCCGGTCTTCTACCGGGTCCGCGAACGGTAGGCGCCTGCCGCCGGAGCGGGCGATGCGCAGGCTGTATCGATCCTGTCGGAAGATACGGACGCCACGGAGGCCCCGCCGTCCAGGACCGAGAAGGAACTCCCTCACGGCCGGTTGCACGACCGGCGCAACGGGCCTTCGCCGCAGGCCATGGACGCTTCGTGTCCTTCGTTCCCTTCTATGAAGATGCGATAGGCGCCGCTACTGCACCCCGCCCATCCATCGGCGCACGGGTCTCACCAACGACAGCAGGAACACCCCCGCGATCCCGGCGGCACCGGCGACCTGGAAGAACTTGAGCGCCATCGCGCCCGTGTTGTCACCGCTCACCTCTCCGGCGAAGAGCCCGGCCAGCAGGTTGCCCAGCGACGTCGCCAGGAACCAGATGCCCATCATCTGTCCGACGAGCCGTTTCGGCGCGAGCTTCGTCACCGAGCTCAAGCCGACCGGGCTCACGCACAGCTCGCCGAAGACGTGCAGCAGGTACGTCATCACCAGCCAGCTCGGCCAGACCGGTCCGTGTGCCAGGGCTCGCCGCGCCCCGACCGCCAGCACCAGGAATCCGGCCGCCAACAGCAGCAGCCCGAGCGACATCTTCACCGCCAGCGACGGGTTCCGCCCGCGCCGACCGAGCGCCACCCAGATCCAAGCCGCGACCGGCGCGAAGGCGATGACGAACACCGCCGGCAACGATTGGAACGATCCCGCCGGGATCTCCCCGCCCAGCGACGGGAACATCCGTTGCGTGTGCCGGTCCGCGAACAACGCCAACGACGACCCCGCCTGCTCGTAGCCCGCCCAGAACATCGCTGAAGAAACGAACAGGATCGCCACCACGCCCATGCGGCGCTTCTCCACGGCGTCCAATCCCGCGAAACCGAACGCCCAAGTGAAGTACGCCGCCGCCAATCCCACGATCACCACCGTGGTCCGCTTCGAGAGCCACACCGGATCCACCGGCACCACCCCGGCGAACATCAACGCCAAGAGCACCGCGCCGATGCCGACCGCCGCGCCGAGCAGCCGCCAGTCGCGCCGCGTGGACGTCCCCGGCACCGGCGGCGCACCGGCATCGCCGAGATGGCGGCGGGTGAGATGGAACTGCACCAGGCCCGCGACCATGCCGACGCCCGCGGCCGCGAAGCCGTAGTGCCACCGCAGCTTCTCGCCGAGCGCCGAGCACACGATCGGCCCGATGGCGGCGCCGAGGTTGATGCCCATGTAGAAGACGGTGAACCCCGCGTCGCGCCGTCCGCCGCCCTCCGGATAGAGCGCGCCGACGAGCGCGCTGACGTTCGGCTTGAGCAGCCCGGTGCCGAGCACGACCAGCACGAGGCCGGCGAAGAACGGGATCTTCCCCGGCGCCGCCAGCGTGAAATGCCCGACGGCGATGAGCACGCCGCCGGTCCACACGGCCCGTTGCGCGCCGATCAAGCGGTCGGCGATCCAGCCTCCCGGCAGCGCGGCGAGATACACGCCGGCGGTGTAGAGGCCGTAGATCGCGGTGGCCGTCGCATCCGTGAGCCCGAGGCCGCCGTGCTGCACCTGGTCCACCATGAACAGCACGAGCAACGCGCGCATGCCATAGTAGCTCAGCCGCTCCCACATCTCGGTGAAGAACAGCGTCTGGAGACCTCTAGGATGGGCCATGGCTTGGGAAGGGACGGTGATCGACGACAGGAAGATCCGGTCCAAGGGTCGCGGACTGCGTGGAAGCGGCGACGGACACGGCTGATACCCCTGCCATCATCTTAATGGGTAGTGTTGGTTTCGGAATGGATCAATGCCACTCGTTGATTGATAGGTTTGGTGGGCCCAACAGGACTCGAACCTGTAACCAAGGGATTATGAGTCCCCTGCTCTAACCATTGAGCTATGGGCCCGAACCTTCCGACATGGCCGGGTCGCGCCGGGATCTCCTCGGTCTCCGGCACTTGGCACCACAACCCGGTCCCGACCGCATGCCACGAGCACGATGACCATGGACAACCGCGTCCAAAGACGCCTTCTGCCTGAGGTCGGTCACACCCGTCATCGGGCGTGTACTTGGCCCACACCACGGCAGGTGGCAAGCTCATTCCCGGCGGATGTCGGCAACCGAACAAAACCGGCCAGAGGATCAGAGGGGGAAATGCCCAAGGATTTGCCACCAAACGTCCACAGGTGAGAGTTCGAGCACCCAGAAACGCAGTCGTGGATGGAGCACGAGGTCGACGTTCTTGCGGAGGGTGGGGGTGATCTCGTGGTTGCGGCCGTCGAAGTCGATGGATTGCTCATTTGTCATCCCAAAGAACGATCGGTTCCTTCGCGCGCAATGGGTCGAAGCAACCGGCCGGGATGATAGACGGGATAGCTCGCATGGATCGGCCGGACGGGAATGCGATAGTAGAATCCAGCCGGGACCTGCTTGGGTGAAGCGGAGGAGTTCGCCGGTGGGATCTCGAGCTCGGCCATCGCCGCGTCGTCCCAGGTCTTCGGGATGACCGGCCTGAAAGCGGATGCACCCGGCTCAGCGGCGCCGACAACGTGGGTGACACCGCCGAGCAGGGTGATGAAAAGAGCTGTGATGGTGTGGGTCTTTTTCAGGGCCCAAATGTCGAAGATTGCTTCGGACCATCGACTCCAGACGTCGCTCACGTCGAATTTTGCGGCAGGAGGCGGATGCCTCAGCCCCTCCAGAAGTCTGCCTCGTTGCTTGGGCGGTTACGAGCACCTGCGTCAGTTGGGTGCTCGGGGGTTGCGGTTCCTTCTCCCGGATCGGCTTGCGGATCGCGTCGATGCCCGAGGCCGTCAGTTTTTTCGAATCGAACGGTGTGCTGCCGGCCAGCAACTTGCAGAGCAGCACGCTCTTGGCCTTCCTTTCGAATTATCGGCCTATACGCCGGTCCGAGATGGAAGAGAACATTGGCGTGCCACCATCGGACGACGTGCGTCTGTGGACAGGGTGTCGTCCTGTCAACGACGGCAGGCCGCTTTGACCAGCAGGTAACGATACGAATTCTGAGACGCGATGGGGACGGACTTGGCCTCCCATAGAGCGATGCCGAGTTCGTCCCATGCGAAACGTTCCGACGCCGGGAGGACGCTGCTTTCGATCGGGGCCGTCTGAGAGGCTCCGCCCGTAGGATCGCTCAGAGTGGTCTGGACGCGGCCGGTCGCGCCATCGATGTCAAAGGCCAGTCGATAGGTCCGGCCTGTCTTCATACCGCCCGGGATGGAGAGCGGGACGATCTTAGGCTCTCCGTTCTCCGCCAGAACGACACGCACCTGTCCAGGTCCCGCGATCTGGAGGCTGAGCGAAACGCTTTCGATGGGCTGCCCGCTGGAGAAGAGTCCCAACACGATGGGAGGGTCCAGAGGATCGCCGAAGGCATCCACCTGGAAATCCAACTCGGCACGGATGCTTTGGTTCCGGCCCACCGGCTGGACGGGATGAACGAAACGGCGGCGTTGGCCGGCCACCCCGGGTTGCGGTTGCCCGCGGACCCGCACCCCGTGCGCGGCCGGGTCCCAGACGTACGGCACCGAGTCGGCGCTCATCAGCGGGACGGCGTGGGAGGGCTCGTTCTTCCGCCCGATGGCGAGCATGTCGAAGTCGAAGTGCCAGCCGCGCGCCATCGGATCTGCCGTAAAATCCTCCTCCAGCGTGGCGACTTCTTCGCGCCCCGTGTTGAACGTCCGGTTGCGGAGCGAGGCGAGAAAGGGATTGAGTCGGTCGCTTGACGCTTGTCCGTAGCGCGTGTGTTCGGACCATACCCAGACATATTCGTCGCTGTAGGCCAGTGCCAGCGGCAGGTTCGACCAGAAGGAATCCTTGGTTCCGCTGGGCCAGCCACTCCAGAGGTTCCATGGATCATCTTCGATCCAAGCGGCCATGCCGACTTTGACGAACGCGTCATACTTGGCCGGGTTGGAACTGAGCGAACGCCAGCTCCGCATCGAGGCGCGGGCGGCTTCGAACCTCCCGCGGTCTCCAGGGAACCCGTCCTTCGTATGCGTCGTCCCTGGTCCCTGGCCATAATAGAACGTGTTCTCGTAGCCATGGATGATTTGGCCCGGAGCCTGGATGGCGTCGAGGACTCCATCCAAGAAGCCGGTGGTTCCCTTCAGCGGTCCGTATCCATCGGCATCGGGGGACCAGGCGAAGGTGATCATGATCTTCACCGCGGGCAGCTCCGCCTGCACCGCTTTGATCCACTGCGCTCCACGCCGCCTCAAGACGGCCGGGGTGTCCTTGCCGAGAGGGAACTTGAGATCGGCCGGCCGGTTGGTATCGAACTCGGGCACGCCCGAAGCCGTGCGCCAGCGGTAATTACCGTATTGCTCGGTATCGAGCCAGAACCCTTGGAGTCCCGCCTCGCGACAGAGGCGGGCGGCCATCCCGGCGTTGTGTTCCACGATGGCCCAGTCCCGGTCGTCGGACAGATCGGGTGTGAACCGGCCGCGAGCCCCATCGATCAAGGTGGAGTTGAGAAAATTGTCGGTGACCCCGCCCCACCGCACGGAGTTCAGATCGGCAACCGCTGGGGCGAGGGCTTCGTAGGGTAGTTTGACGGTGTTCCAAAGCAGCTCGTGCAAGAAGTAGTCGCGGCGCGGGAGCTCCAATCGCTCAGCCCACCCGGCGTCGACGACCACAGGCACCACCATGCCGTCGAAGGGATACGTCTCCAGAAAAGCCGGGTGCTTGGCCAGATAACGGGACGTCACCGCCGCGTCACCGCCGGTGGTCGCGTATTGGCCACCGCCGACCATCTTCTTGCCCCTGAATTCCCGAGCGCTGGCCCAAGCATCCCCGAACTTCTCCGGGCTGGCTTCCACGCGGATCCACGCGAGAGCAATCGTGCCCGCTTCATGACTCGGATCGAGCCGAAGCCTGGCTCCCGGTTGCAACGAGGGGAGCGGGATGCGGTAGTCGTGCCACTGTCCATCGTTCTGGACGACGAACGCGCGACTCATCAGCTCCGAGAAGTTCGTTCCGTGGTAAAGCTGTCCCAGCCCATCACCGGTCGACCGCATCCGGATCGTCACGACCCCGAATTGTCCGTTCGGCCAATCCATCGGCGGGCTGACCAGGGTCGGGTCCGGCGCCTCGACCTCCATCACCCAGCCCTCGGTCGTGGTCCGCGTGTCGGTGACCATCCGATTGGCGGTCCAACCTTGCGGCGCTTGGGTGAAATCCCAGAAGGCCACCTGGGAAGCGCAGAAGGCTCTGAAGGCCGAAAGCGTGATAAGTCCGATGGCAAAGACGAAATTCATGAGCGGGGAAAAAAGACCCTATGTCCTCTGGGTGTCATGTTCATAGAACTAACCGTTCAAGGGTGGAGCGCTGCCCCGATGCCTGAGCGGGTGAGCCTTGTCAGTGCCTTCGACGACTTCCCGGACCCGCGCCGCACGCAGGGTCGGTGCCACCGGTTGACGGACCTCTTGGTGATCGCGGTGGGCCCGCTGCGGGTAGACGGGGAGCGCGCCTACGACATGGAGGACTTCGGACGCGCACGGGAAGATTGGCTGCGCACGTTCCTGCCCTTGCCCAGCGGCATCGCCAGCCACGACAGCTTCAACCGGCTGTGCCACCCGCTGGACCCGACGGCCTTCGCCGGCGGGTATTGCCCCCGACACTGGGTCAGCGTCTGGGCCACGGTCAACGGGCTCAGGTTGGGCCGGTCGCTGGTCGCCGAGAAGAGCAACGAAATCTAGGCGCATCTCGACGACGACGCCCGGCGGGACCCGGTACTGGCCGCCCTCACCACCGTGGACAAGGGCCAAGGCCGGTTGGAGCCCCGCCGCTACTTGCAGATCGAGGTGTTCCACAAGTTCCTCAAATCGGTCTGCAAGGTGGAGGAATCCAAGCTGGGCAGCTCCGAGAGACTGGCGAACCGGATCGCCATCTTCTGCATCATCGGGTGGATGATCTTGTGGCTGACGATGCTGCACCGTGCCGCTCCAGACTTGCCGTCCTCCAGCGCCCTGGACCCACGGAAACGTACCTGCTGAACAAATGGGTCAAGTCGCAGCCGATGAGATCGCAGCAAAGCCCACCCTCTCGGATTACATCATCAAAATCACCAGACTTGCTGGTTATCTCCACCGCGCCTCTGACCCGCCGTCGGGAAATAGGGTGATGTGGGGGGCTTTCGAACCTCAATGACATCCATCTGGGCTTGCTGTCAGGGTGAAACACTGTGAGAAATTGAAAGGCCCAGCGTGTCGCTTACGGTCGTCCGGTCCGCACCGCCGGAGAATCGCCCAGTGCAGATACATATTGCACGGACGAATCGCTCACCACACTAGACATATATCATCGAATCAAAAATTTGGGCTCGTGTTGCCAAAGTCCGTCTCTCGGATCTTCTCGGTGAATGCAGCATCGGTTATCCCGTAATTCAACGCAAAATGATTGCTGCAGGCAAAGAAATAGAAATCGCTCAAAGGAGTCCATTTCTTAGACATTTCCTCAACCACCAGTTCCACCTGCTTAAGGTCGGATTCACTGAAAGCGTCCGCTTTCATCAACCTCAACATCTCTTTGTCACCCTCGGCATCTGTCCTTTGCCATTTATTTACCATCGTGAACAACACCGAGAACAAGCACGCATCGTTCAAAGCATGTGTCTTCATCCAACCAGATCCAGCGTGCACGTCCAATAGTTCGATCAGATTTGTGACCGCCGGGTTGGGGAAACTCATCAACTCTTTCGAGCGTGAAATCGCTTCGGCCTCCCAAGTGGGTCTTATGTCATCCCGCGCCATGGTCGACGCCTGTCCGTCGGATTGAATGATGGACCCATCTCCTGGCACGGAACGGGTGCCGGATGCCATTTCCGGGATGATACGGCTCCCGAACGGTCCAATCATGATAATGATGAGCACCGCGCCCAAGATGAGAGCAATCAGAACAGTAGATCGTTTCATGACCGGTTAAAATTCTAATGACTCTTATCCAACTCACCCTTGACCAAGGCGAAGATATCCGACTCGGTCAAGGAGGCCGACCCATGACGTCGGACGATACGCCGCACACTGTTGGTCAAGAGAACCCGCCGTAGTCCACCCGCGTGGATCCTCGGGTTGTTCGGGAGGCCGGATTCCATCTTCTGCAATTGCGTTTGCTGCTCGATCAGGTTTTGTATGAGAATCGAGACTTGTTTCTCGGCCAGAATCCGGGATGCCATGCGGTCAGGCTCGTTTTGCCGAAGGCCTGCATTCTGCACATCAGGCGCGACACCGGCAGGCGCAAGGTGCGACGGATTGTCCTCAGACACATGCGTGCCACCAGGCGCTGAGATGATTTTTCTAGACAAGATCGCGAAGCATATTAAAAAATAATAGCAGCAATCACTGATACCTTGTTTTTCATGATAACTGCGAGACTGCTACGGTTAGTTGTTTTTGAGTTCGAAATCGGCGGGCGCGGCGCGTTTTTGAATCAAAGACCTCAGAGGGTGGCTGGCCTTTTGAAATAGTGCGAAGAGTAATGCCGGTTCATCAGTTTTCCTACCAGCCCTTTTATCGTATCATTTTTCGGTATTTTGACATCCAAATAGTCGGTGACCGGATACTTCGATTCGCTGGTGAAACAATCCTTGAGCAAAGGTTCCACACGCCACAGCACTTGAGTAGGGAACGGACCGCCATGAGGAAAAGCTCCACGTTCGGACACCACCGTGTTCTTGACCGCAAATCTGAATTCTTCCATAGTCCTGTATGTGTTCTTCCAGATCTTACCATACTCATCTGTGGTGGATTGATCGCAGAACCTGACTGCCAGCGACGGCTCGAGCCGGAACGGGGCTTCGTTGAGCAACGTCTGGCGACCTTAACCGTCAATGGTCCACGTCCAGTATGCGGTTGTTTTTGTTACCGGGTCATATACGCTTGACCGCTTATTCCAGAACTGGATATTTTTGTAATATCCATAGTACCATAAGTTCGTGATCTCGGGGTATTCCGACTCGGTGTAGATTATCTCACCGACAATCTCATCTTTGACCCAGGAGAGGACCTGGATCCCCGACACTCCGGCACCGAAATACGCGAGCCACGTGAGCAAAGGAAGAACCGGCAGAATAGCAAATGACATGACAGGCACCGGCGCGGCGACCAACAGGGCGACTGTGGAGATGCAGACGAATTTTCTCATAATTTAGAAAATCCCGTTCTCGGACACTGGCTAAACAAGCCAAAAATTTAACTGTTTTATGGC